>ERZ779643.2-NODE-2-length-305928-cov-34.996466_pt1 | contig 305928 bp, 231 predicted proteins | sample MGYA00511564_ERZ779643 | MGnify/ENA primary metagenome ERZ779643 (study PRJEB29588, sample SAMEA2147114) | human gut metagenome | biome: human gut; feature: human-associated habitat; material: faeces | place: Denmark | collected 2008/2010 ...
TCTTGCGCATGTCCGTCGGCTTCGTGTAAAGCCAGAACTTCGCTCCGTCTCCAAGACTGAACATGGCCTATACACTTTTGAGGATTGTGTACACCATTGCGGGCGTCAGGCCGCCCTGGATGCGCATGTCCGTGCCGGCAACCGTGCGGAGTTCAATGCTCATCCAGTTCTCACCGGTCGGGACACCCTTCGTTCTTCCGCGGGATGCGGCAAATGCCGCCGTCGCTTCCATCCCGGCAGGCAGGCCGCCGCCAGCTATGGGCAGGAACCCATCCGGAACCTCTGCCCTGGCGTACTTCCGCTTCCACCAGAAGTACTGGTGCTCTGGAATGCCTTTCTCTTTCAACAGGGCCTTGATTGCTATCCCTTTCTCCCGGGCCTCGCCCTGGATCTCTTCGATTTGTTCGCGTGTAAGCATGTCAGTTTATATTAGTGGCGCAAAGTTATATACCACTTAAGCAAACTGACAGTCGTACTTTATCGAATGCTTACGGTGTAACCTATCGAACCGCAACCTTGTTGAGGAAGCACTGGATGGTGTTCTCCATTAGGCAGCAGATAGTCATCGGACCGACACCGCCAGGAACAGGGGTGATGACAGAAGCTTTCGGCTCGACGGAGGCGAAGTCCACATCACCGCAAAGCTTGCCGTTCTCGTCAAGGTCCATTCCAACATCGATCACGGCGGCACCGTCCTTGACCATATCACCGGTCACGAACTTGGCACGGCCTATGGCCACAACAAGGATGTCTGCCTGACGTGTGATTTCAGAAAGGTTCTTCGTCTTTGAATGACAGACTGTTACCGTGGCGTTCCTGTCAAGGAGAAGTTTGGTGATCGGGAGGCCGACGATCTGGCTGCGGCCGATCACGACAGCATTCTTTCCGGCAATCTCATAATTGGCATCCTCAAGAAGCCTTATGATTCCCATAGGGGTGCAAGGGACAACGCAGGAGGAGTTCGGTCTCTTCTGCCAAAGGGCGGCGGTGTTGAGCGGGTGAAAGCCGTCAACGTCTTTGGACTGGGCTATGGCCTCGATCACTTTCGGTTCGCTGATCTGCTTCGGGAGAGGAAGCTGGACGAGGATGCCGTCAACTGTGTCATCGGCGTTGAGCTCGGCGATCTTGTCGAGGAGTACCTGCTCAGGGGTGTCGACAGGCATCCTGACTGTGGTGTTCCTGATTCCTACCACGTCACAGGCCTTGGCCTTGTTCCTGACGTAGGTCTGGCTGCCGGGGTCGTCTCCCACCAGGATCACGACCAAATGAGGGACTCGGCCATATTTTGCAGGGAATGTGGCCACCTGCTCGGCCATTCGGGCCTTTAACCTGGCCGCTAAATCTTTTCCAGATATTGTCATAACATTTGTACCTCGCTAAAAGGTAATTACTAATTGAAAAAACTTATCTCATGTTCAAAGTGCCTACCACGACAATCTTTTCACGTTACCCTCTCCCTAAATCCCTCCCCTCGGGGGAGGGGATGTGCTTAGCACACCCCTTAGGGCCTTTTTACTTTCACCGCAAGCGGTGAAGAGGTGAGATTTATAACTACAGGACAAGATGCCCGATGTCGGAACGGTAGAAGAGGTTGTCGCAGTGAATCTTACGGACGGCGGCGAGGGCTTTGTCACGGGCCTGGCGGAGGGTTTCACCGGAGGCGACCACCATCAGGACACGGCCACCGGAAGTCACCAGAGACTTGGCACCGGATTCCGGATCTGTGACCTCCCTGGTTCCCATCTGATAGATCCTGACCGACGGATCAGCCAAAGCCTCATCCAAACCGGTGATAGCAAAGCCTTTCTCGTAAGAGCCCGGATAGCCTTTCGAAGCCATCACAAAGCCGAGAGTCTGCTCGGAAGACCACTTGATCTCCGGCATAAGCTCGGCGGATGAAAGCCTTGCGCCCTCCACGGAATCAGTCCCCTCCGGAGCGTTCACCGACATTCCACCATCAGCTATGGCTGAGAATATGTCGTAGATGTCTGACTCCAGACGAGGCAGAACCACCTCAGTCTCAGGATCTCCGAAACGGCAGTTGAACTCGATGACCTTGATGCCGGACGGAGTCTTCATCAGGCCACCGTAAAGCAGCCCTTTGAACGAGCAGCCTTCGGCGACCATAGCGGCGGCAGTCTTCTTCATAATGTTCTCAAGGGCATATTCCTCATCCTCGGCGGTGATGACCGGAACCGGTGAATATGCTCCCATACCTCCTGTGTTAGGCCCTTTGTCTCCCTCGAACGCTCTCTTGTGATCCTGGGCGATGGCCAGAGGGAAGACCTCCTTACCGTTCACAAAGCACATGAACGAGAACTCGGGGCCGGTGAGATATTCCTCGACCACGACCTTGCCCTTGCCGAATTTGTCGTCAAGGAGCATATCCTTCAGCGCTTTCTGGGCATCGGAGAAGGTCTCCGGAATGACGACTCCCTTGCCGGCGGCCAGCCCGTCATATTTCAGGACAATCGGGAAGGTGTGTCTGCTGACATATTCAATGGCATCATCGTAGTTGTCGAAGGTCTTGAAGGCGGCGGTCGGAATGTCGTACTTCTCCATCAGCCGTTTCGCGAAATCCTTGCTGGACTCGATGCGGGCGGCTGCGGCGGAAGGTCCGAATATCCTCAATCCAGCCTTTTCGAAGGCATCGGCGATTCCGGCGGAGAGAGGGACTTCCGGCCCCACAACCGTCAGGTCAACACCGTGTTCCTTCGCGAAGTCCACAAGTTCAGGGATCTGTGTCTCCTTGAGAGGAACGCACTCGGCCTGAGCGGCGATCCCGGCGTTTCCAGGAGCGCAGAATATCTTGCCGACACGTCTGGAGCGGCTCAAAGCGTCCACAATGGCGTGCTCGCGGCCACCGCTACCGACAACCAGCACGTTCTTGGACAGCAGAGTGTCCAGCATTATGGTCTTGCCGTCACTCTTGTTCGTTGATTCGAAATGAAATACTCGCATAGAGATCAATTATTCACACTTACTAATCATTTAATATTCAATCATTTCAAGCATTCTCTTTAGTCGGAATCCGCCAAAGGGAAACGGCTAAGTCACTGGTAATAAAGGCTTGGCAGATAACATGCTGATTTTCAACGAAATCGTCATCTTCCTGGTTCTGTTTTCGGGATCACGAGTATGGCATTTTGCTTGATTGTCAAACAGTTATCTGCCACGAAGATGATATTAATGTTTGAAATGACGTTCTCCAGTGAAGACCATGGCGATGCCAAGCTCGTCGCATTTCTTGATGGAATCCTCGTCGCGGACGGATCCGCCAGGCTGCACGATGGCTTTCACGCCGTACTCGGCCGCCAGGGTAACACAGTCATCGAACGGGAAGAACGCATCGGAAGCCAGAACGAGACCGGCCTTGCGAGCGGCCTCCTTAGGGTCAACGGCAACGCCTGTCCTGGAGGTTTCCTCCTCGGCCAAAGTGGCGGCTGCCTGCTTCAGGGCAAGCTCGGCGGAGCCCACACGGTTCATCTGGCCGGCGCCCACGCCATATATCATCCCGGCCTTGCCGACGGTGATGGCGTTGGACTTGACGTGCTTGACAATCCTCCAGGTAAAATTCAGATCGACAATCTGCCCTTCGGTCGGCACAGCTTCGGTCACAGTCTGCGAAGCGGTCACCGGTACGATTGTAAGATCTTGATTCTGAACCAGAAGCCCGCCGTTGACGCTGACACACTGCATCTGCTCCTTGACAGAACCTTCCATATTCACTTTAAGGACACGCAGGTTCTTTTTGGCGCGGAGAAGCTCAAGGGCATCAGGTGCGAATGACGGAGCCATCACGATTTCAAGGAAGATCGGCTTGAGCAGCTGCGCAACCTCAAGGTTGACCTCACGGTTGAACGCCACGATACCTCCGAAGATGGAGGTCTTGTCTCCCTCGTAAACCTTCTTCCACGCATCCACGACATCGGTTCCGAGGCCGGCTCCGCACGGATTCATGTGCTTGAGGCCAACAGCGAAAGGCTCGTCGAACTCACGGACGATGTTGAGGGCGGCGTTGGCATCCTGAATATTATTGTAAGACAGTTCCTTGCCGTTCAACTGCTCGGCAGTGGCCAATGAATATGGAACCGGCTTCAGGGTCTTGTAGAACTTGGCCTGCTGGTGAGGGTTCTCACCGTAGCGGAGATTCTGGCAGATGTCATATTCAAGGAACAGCTTCTCTGGGAGACCGGCCTGGGCGCGCATATAGGTCGCGATCGCGCTGTCATATTCAGCGGTGTGGGTGTAGGCCTTGGCCGAGAGTTTGAGACGGGTCTCCGTGGTCGTGTCACCGGTGGCCTTGATCTCGGAGATGACAGTGGCGTAGTCCTCAGGATTGACTACCACTGTGACCGAGGCCCAGTTCTTGGCGGCGCTGCGAAGCATTGACGGGCCTCCGATGTCGATGTGCTCCACGGCATCCTCCATCGTGACATCCGGTTTGGCGATCGTCTCACGGAACGGATAAAGGTTGACGCAGACGAGGTCGATCTTCTCGATTCCGTTGTCCTCTAATTGTTTCAGATGATCAGGAATATCCCTGCGGGCGAGAAGGGCTCCGTGGATCTTAGGATGAAGGGTCTTCACACGGCCGTCGCAGATCTCGGGGAATCCCGTGACATCGCTCACACTGGTCACAGGCAGACCTGCCTCTTTCAACATCTTCATTGTGCCGCTGGTGGAAAGGATTTCCCATCCGAGCGACACGAGTTCCCGGGCGAAATCAACGACACCCGTCTTGTCACTAACACTGATTAAAGCTCGCATAATATACGTTTCTCGCAGGCAGGCAATTACCTCGCAAAAAATTATCTCACGTTCACGCGGCGATTGCCCACCGCTCTTATTCACGTTACCCCTTCCCCGAATCCCTCCCCTCGTGAGAGGAACTTACCTCGCCTGTGGCGAGAATGGTACGGGGTTATCTTTCCATAATGCGCTTCAGATGGCAGAGCATCAGCTTGCCGTGCGAGTCGCGAAGGTGCATCCCGTTGCCCTCGCACCATTTTCAGTACTTGCAGTCAGCACAGCTATCTTTCCGCATCCAATTCCGGTCACGGTAGGGCTGGAAGCGATGATTCCAGACATCCATAAAGTCATCCTTGTAGATGTTGCCTTGGTGGTAGTCCGAACGGATGCTCGTGCAGGCGGAGATCGAACCGTCAACCAGCACGGAACCGACAGTAACACCGGCCTGGCAGGAATAGAAATGATCCCTCACATCACCCTCATAAGGGCCGAGGAAGCCTTCGCAACCATAACTGGCCTTGATCCTCCCCTCCTTTCTGGTCTCCTTGATGAAATCCAGCATCCCACGGAACATCTCCGGCGGAAGCTGAAGATCCGGATTCAAAGCGGCGCGGCCTTGCGGGAATATGGAGAAAAGCCTCCATTCCTTCAGTCCGAGTCCAATCAAAAATTCTTTTAGCTGAGGAAGTTGCGAATAGTTCCTACGATTTACACACGTCACGACATCAAAGGCTATTCCTGACCGGACAGCCATCCTGATCGTCTCAGCGGCACGCGTGAAACTGCCCTCACGCCCACGAAGCCAATCGTGGTTCTCCTCCAAGCCGTCCAGGCTGACAGTCATAGAATGAAGACCGGCTCCGAGGAGACGAGAGAATCTTTCCGCCGTCATCCCGAAGCCATTCGTAACCATTCCCCACGGAAATCCACGGGAATATATTCCTTTGCCGCATTCCTCCAAGTCCGCGCGCATCGTCGGCTCTCCGCCGGAGATGATGACGAAAACCTTGTGGGGATCCGTCTTGGCGGCGATGGAGTCCAGCACCTTGAAGAAATCCTCCTTCGGCATGTCCGGAGTGGCGGCGACCTGCTTGCAGTCGCTTCCGCAATGCTGGCAACGGAGATTGCATCGGAGCGTACATTCCCAGAAGAGCTGCCTCAGAGGATGTTCCTCCTCCTGAGACTTGCGCATCGACCTTGCGATGTCAAGCGCGATTCTTCTTCTGATCGAAAGTCCGTCCATCCGTTACTCGCTCTTCTTCAAAGTCTTTGTGCCTTTAAGAGCGAACTCGCCCTTGTACCAGTTGCCGCTGCCGCCTTTCAGTTTCTCAGCCGTGACTGTCAGACTGTCCCGCTTGAAGGAGCCGTTGGCATCTCCGTCAACGTCATCGAAATAGAACTTGACCTCATTCATCGGCCATACCCCATCATAAGCACCGACAGCCTTTCCGTTCTCATCGGTGAAGAGAGTGTCTTTTTCGTAAGTCAACCGTTTCGAAGGGACGACACGGATGCCTTTGATTCCCTTTCCGCTTTCGTCCAAAACCGTCAGATCGACCTTGAAATCACAGGATGGCACACCGTACTCACAACGATTACTCCAGATGTTGTCTTCACAGCCGGAGAATCCGAGCATCGAGAGCAGTGCCGGGCCGATGGCCGCGGTCAGTTTAGCAAATGATTTTTTCATAATTCTGAAGCTTTAATCATTTCAACCAAATCCTGCTATTTCAAATTCCTTGCAGCAAAAATCACAAAAAATCCGCCACAACTGACTAAAGCAAATGAATATCCACACCCGGCTTGTCGGTCACGCGGCCGATGACGGTCGCCTTGTCCCCGTAGCCGGCAAGTATGTCGATGGCCTTCTGAGCCTCGGACTCATCCAAAGCCAGAACCATTCCGACACCCATGTTGAATATGTTGAACATCTCCCTGTGGGGGATGTTGCCGTACTTCTCCAGGAAGCGGAAGATCGGAAGGATCGTCCAGGAACCTTCATTCACCTCGATTCCTTGGCCTTCGCGGAGGATTCTCGGGATGTTCTCGTCGAAGCCGCCGCCGGTGATGTGGGCGACTCCGTGCACGTCGCAGTTGCGGATCACGTCCAGAACCTGCTTCACGTAGATCCTGGTCGGAGTCAGGGCGACAAGGCCGAGCGGCTGGTCGGACTCCAGTTCAGGATAGACCTTGAACAGATCCAGATTATTGTCGGAGAAGATCTTGCGCACGAGGCTGAAGCCGTTGCTGTGGACTCCGGTGGAGGCTATTCCCACAAGGACATCCCCGGCCTTGACCTTCGTGCCGTCAATGAGTTTGGATTTCTCCACGACACCCGTGGTGAAGCCCGCGATGTCATATTCACCGTCCTCGTACATTCCAGGCATCTCGGCGGTCTCTCCGCCCACGAGGGCGCATCCGGCCTGACGGCATCCGTCAGCGACTCCGGCCACGATGGCCTCCACGACCTCCGGACGGGTCTTTCCCTGGGCCACATAGTCAAGGAACACAAGCGGTTCCGCTCCCTGGGCCAGAACGTCGTTGACACACATCGCCACGGCGTCGATGCCGATGGTGTCGTGCTTGTCCATCGCAAACGCCAGCTTGAGCTTAGTGCCGACTCCGTCAGTTCCGCTGACCAGGACCGGTTCCTTGATGTTCAGTTTTGAAAGATCGAACATTCCTCCGAACGCCCCGATGTTTCCCATCACGCCGAGCCTGTCGGTCGACGCCACGTGTTTCTTGATCCTGCGCACAACGTCGTAGCCCGCCTCAAGGCTCACGCCCGCCTTCTCGTAATCAACTGCCATAGTGTATTTTGTATTATATAAATCCCTGAAATCCAGCAACCGCATCACCTGAAAAACATTAAGGCCATGGTATGGAATCTCTCACCAAGGCCAGATGTTGTCAGAGCGATCACTGACTCTGCGAAGTTACAACTAAAATCCGATAACGACAACCCCTTCTGGATGTTGTAATGATTCTTGTAATGATTCTTCCACGGATTTGCACCCACATCCATCCCTAACAGCAATCCGCTGCAATTCTGTTCCCGCGAGTCCTGACGGATCCAGCCCTGAAGGCCTTGCAAGGCATCCTCTATCCTTCAGCCCGGAACAGATTTGCACGGGGGACCCTTCTCCGGCTACATCGGAAGCCTTTTACCTTGCAATTCTGAACGAGATGTCCATAACCTCCGGGAACGTGTTGCCCCGCTCCGCCTTTGAGGGTACTATGTAGGTGTGAACCCGCTGATCATTTCGTGATCATTTCGACATAGTAGGAATCAAATGAATCAGAAAAATGACTAAATTTGTGAGATTGTAGTTTTTGCGAAGAGATGGGATCGAGAAGAACTGAGTTGGAATCTCCTCTGAACGAATTTGTCAGCGGGATCAAGGCTATCATAGATGGAGCGCGCGGCAACGCCGTCCGCAGCGTGGACTTTTGCCGCGTGCGGATGTACTGGGCCATCGGTCAGCGCATCGCCGAGAAAGAGCAGCAAGGGAAAGAGCGAGCCGGCTACGGCACTTATCTTATCAAGAACCTTGCGAAGCAGCTACAGCCGGAGTACGGCAGCGGATTCTCCGTCCGTCAATTGGAGATGTGCAGGCAGTTCTACCGCATATACCCAATTGCGAATACACTGTGTTCGCAATTGAACTGGTCTCAGTATAAACTGCTTATCTCAATCCCAGACCCCGACAAACGAGAGTACTATCAGCTGGAAGCCGTCAATGAATGCTGGTCTAAACGTCAACTTGAGCGCCAAATCAACTCAATGCTTTACGAGCGTCTTCTGATGAGCAACGACAAGGGAAAGGTTCTTGCTGTAGCCCGCAACGAGCGCCAACCGGAATCACCGACAGAAATCATCAAAGACCCTATGGTTTTGGAATTCCTTGGTCTTGAGAAACGCCCGGAGTATTATGAAAGAGACTTTGAAAGCGCAATCATCTCACATATTGCGGACTTCCTCCTCGAAATGGGAAAGGGATTCTCTTTCGTAGCCAGACAGAAACGGCTGCTCATTGAGGACGATGAGTATTTCGCGGATCTTGTATTCTACAATCGGCTGCTTCGCTCATTTGTCATCATAGAAATCAAGAACCACAAGCTGACCCACCAGGATTTGGGGCAGTTACAGCTCTATGTCAACTACTACGATCGCTACGAAAAGTCCGAGGACGAGAACCCGACCATCGGAATACTCCTGTGTTCCGACAAGAACGACACCGCCGTCAAGCTCACCCTGCCGGAAGACAACAGGACAATCCTTGCCAGCAAGTACCAGCTGTACCTTCCGACCACCGAACAGTTCATAGCTGAAATAAACGAAGTCAAGCGGATTGCCGGGCTGAAGAATACGGGGAAGCGGTAGGTTTGAGGGAATTATAAGGGCGGTCATTTATTAAGCATCGGCAAGACCGACTTTTATGGAATAGTAATAACGAAACAGGAACACATAATGCCAAAAAGAATAGCATCTTTATTTTCTGGTTGCGGAGGCCTTGATCTTGGATTTACAGGAGGCTTTAACTTTGGTAGCCACAGCTATCCAAGATTAGACACGCAGATAGTCTTTGCGAATGATTTCGATAGAGATGCGTTTACTTGCTACAATGCCAACCCAACGCTGACCACGGATGGGACGCAATGCCTATTGGCAGACATCAGGGATGTCAAGGATCAAATCCAAATGTATGTGTGGTGCATACATGATCGAAAGTCTGTAAAGGAAATGCTTAGGAACATGAAAATAATACGTTGCTTCAGATTAAGAGAAAATTGTCGAGGATAAATCTTTTTTCGAAGAAGGAGTGTGCCGGTGGCACATGACTGATGAGATATAGACCAAAAAGATTCCTTAAGATGATGCAGCTTATTTTCTGAAGGTTACTTAACGTCTGAAACTCCTCTGGGTTGCACCCAGAAAGTCGTTTTCTTCGCTACATAGCGTTGTTGGACACCTCCGCATGTGCTTTTTCGGTCCGGGGTACCTGTGTCTGATGGCCATGGCGGTCATTTACCCGGATAGGGCGCGCGAAGGGTGTAGGCCGCCATGGCATACAGGCACAGGTACCCGACGCAACGCAGTCGACATCTTCCTCATTAGTAAAATGTCATCCGTTACTCGCTGACACCGAATGAGTGGCTGATAATGTGCTTATTATCACATAGTTAACGTCTCGTCTTGGGCGCATATCCACTAAAGACGAATAGTTAACGCTATTATTATCAACCGTTTATGGAACACGTCTCAATGCCTTCTTATTACGGCCGCCCAGTGACGATGTCGGTCTGTGATTGACGGAACGCCCTCACATCAAAGCCGGTCTTAAACACATGAGAGGCTCATCCCCATGAAAATCCTGTACCATAGCCTTTGTGTTTTTCAGCCTGGTCTGGTTTCCAACAATGCAGATTCACCATTTGGCTGAAAGCCTTTTGTAATATTCTCACCGTCCATATTCCCTCGGTGCAGTCCGTCCGGTGGATTGTGTTCTGGCCGGACAAAATGCGGAAATCATGCGCTTTGTCCGGCCGGCAAGGCTTTCAGCGGACAAACTATTGAATAAACTCGGCAAACAACCCGGAAGTACCGGACCCGCGCTATGAGACTGGCGGTAAGCCATTGACAAACAACGTCATTGGCCGTCGGCGTTTAATTGATGTTGGTGCGAAACAACAAAACTCAATCGGCAAGATCGTTCCCTTTCTTTTACACAGGTTTTTGGACTGGATCCTACTTTTACTTTTAAGACAGTCTCCCCCTTACAGAAGTATCTGCGTGGCACATGTTTTTTCAAAAACGACTTTTTCAAGTGGACTTATGATTACTAAACTAAAATCAAATACGAAAACAACTGAATGGAATAAGCGTCCGGGAGCACCCCCTACGCTGACGACCCGGCGAAACTCACCGGGAACGTCAAGGGAATCTATAGCAAATCAGAAAGACTTCTAAAACTTATGTTCCTCGTTGACCTCTTCGATGCTGGAGTAGAGGGCGGTCGGGTAGTTGCCGTTGAAGCAGGCAAGGCAGAGGTCGGTGCGGTGACCGGCCTCGAAAAGGCCCTCCTCAGAAAGGAACGCCAACGAGTCGGCCTCGATGGCCTGACGGGCCTGCTCAAGGTTTCTTGAATAGCACAGGAGCTCCTTGTGGGTGGACATGTCCACTCCGTAGAAGCACGGATTCTTGATCATCGGACTGGCGATCCTCATGTGGACCTCCTTCGCCCCGGCCTCGCGGAGCATCCTCACGATCCTCAGGGACGTGGTTCCGCGGACTATCGAGTCGTCCACCAGAATGATCCTTTTGTCCTTGACGATGCTCCGCACAGGAGAAAGCTTCATCTTCACGCCCTTGTCCCTCATCTCCTGCGACGGCTGGATGAAAGTCCTGCCGATGTAGCGGTTCTTGATGAGTCCCATCTCGTTAGGGAGTCCGCTAGCCTCGGCGTAACCGGAGGCCGCGCTCAGGCTGGAGTCCGGAACCCCGACCACGATGTCCGCTTCCACGTGCGACTCCCGGTAGAGGATCTTTCCGCTCTCTTTCCTGAAAGAATGGACGTTACGGCCTTCGATGTCGCTGTCCGGGCGGGAGAAGTAAACATATTCCATGGCGCACATCGCATGACGCTGGTAGTCTGAATATTTCCGACTCCTGATGCCGTGGTGGTCGATCGTGACCACCTCGCCCGGCTCCACGTCGCGGACAAACTCCGCTCCCACGACGCTGAACGCGCAGGTCTCGCTGCTGAGGACATAGCCGTCGCCGATGCGCCCGATGGACAAAGGCCTGAGGCCGTACTTGTCCCTCATCGCATAGATCCTGTGGTTGGTCATCACCATAAACGCAAAAGCCCCTTCAATCATATTCAGGGCCTCCATGATAGGGATAATTCTCGGGCTGTTCCTTTCGACCGGCTCCTTCTTGATGAGGTGGGCCAGGATCTCGCTGTCGGATGTGGACTGGAAAAGGCTGCCGCGGTCCTCCAGATATTTCCTCAACTGCGCGGAATTCACCACGTTACCATTGTGGACAAGGGCGAAGTCACCGCTGTTGTGCCTGAAGAGGAAAGGCTGGACATTCTCGATGCCGCCACCGCCATGGGTGGAGTAGCGCACGTGGCCGACCGCCATATTCCCGTGGAGAGATCCGAGATTCTCGCTGTTGAAGACTTCGGTCACGAGTCCGAGTCCCTTGACCCGGTGAAGTTCTCCATTATCGTTGACCGAGACGATTCCGCAGCCTTCCTGGCCGCGATGCTGAAGGGAATGGAGACCGTAGTAGGTCACCTCGGCGGCGTGGGGCACGCCCCAGACACCGAACACCCCGCATTCTTCTTTAAGTTCCTTTGAAAACATATTCCTTTCGCGGACTAAGTAATCATTAAAAAGTAACTTGAACAATTTGTATATCTTTATGGTCTATATTTCTTTTCTCATCAGTCATGTGCCACCGGCACACTCCTTCTTCCAAAAGAAATCTATCCTAATAAATCTGACACAAAATTTAGTTCAACTTATTTTTTAACGCTTACTAAAGCACAAATATAACGAATTATTCGCCTTGGGACAAAAGAAAAATCCGTGAGGTGAAGCATTCTTACTTTCCCTCACGGATTAAACCGTTCTTTATAAATATTTCTGAGCAGATCAATAAGTCACCTGTTCCGACGCGTCGCTCTCGGAGTTAAGCTCACTTATGGCGGTCACCAGATAGGTTCCTTTCGACGGAAGGCTGAACTTCTTGTCCTTTGTCGTCCCGACCAATGTCGCCTTCTTCTTGGTTCCGTCCAACTTGTAGACGGCGAACATCGGGCCCGCGCCGGTCCAAGTCAAGGCGGAGCCATCGATTTTCACCCCTGTCGGAGCGTCCGGTTTCTTCTCGTCAGCGGCAAGAAGGTACGGAATCAGAGTCTTTGTCCCGAACGCTCCCTTGACAGCGTCCGTTATCCCGATCTTATTTCCCGTCAAGCTTTTGGCACTGTACAAGAGAGCACCCTCAACACGTTTGATCTGGGCGGCGTAGTTGTACTGGCTGTAGAACGAGGACGTGGTCTTGAAATCCGGATTGGAAGCGTCCGAAGCGAAGTTGTAGATCCCGTAGCCTGCCATCAGATGGCTCTTGAACGCATTGTCAACGAACCACTTGATCCTTGTCTGGAATGTTACGACACTATAGTACAGCTGAGGGATAATCACATCAATCAATCCGTTGCGGGTCCAAGTGGCGACATCGGCGAACAAAGCGTTGTAGTTGTTGTCATAGTTGCCTTGAGGGCTGACGGAGAAAATCACTTCCGGACGGGTCTGGACAATCACATTATGGATCTTTTCGATCGCCTTGGTGACATTGGCGCGGCGGAAATCCTCGATCTTTGAATATCCAGAACCATATTTGGCATATTCAGCAGCATCATTCAGAGACTCGCCTTTTTCCAATGACGGATAGAAATAATCATCCATGTGAAGGCCGTCCACATCGTATTTTGTGATGATTTCCTTGACAATGGCGGCGATCCTGTCCTGAACCTCCGGCAGAGCCGGATTATAGACACGGATCTTGTTGTAGTCCTTGACCATCGAGGCTGGAATCTTAGGATCCAATGCTGGAAACTCAGCCGAGGCGGAACCTCTCGTCTCGACACGGTAAGGATTGATCCAGGCATGGAACTGCATCCCGCGGGCATGGGTCTCGTCAATCAGGAACTTGAGGACATCGTAACCCGGATTCTTGCCGACCGTGCCGGTTATGGTCTTGCTCCAAGGTTCGTACTGAGACTCATAGTAAGCATCAGCCTTGGACCGGATCTGAAAGAACACAGCATTGATGCCGCACTCCTGGAACAAATCAAGGTAGTCCGTGTACTTCTTCTTCTGTGAGGCCTCGTCGTGCGCGCCCATAGGCCAGTCCAGTTCCCAGACAGTGGCCACCCAGACACCTCTGAGTTCCTTCCTCGGAAATTCGACCTTGACCGGATCAGTCGTGCCACCGCCTCCGGTGCCTCCTCCGCCAGTGGAGCCGCCAGGCTTAAAAGGTTGTTCTTCCTTTCCGCAGGCGAAGAAGGCCACACTCAGAAGCGTGTACAAAAATATTCTTGCTAATCTTTTCATTTCCGCACCGATCAGTCATCAAGAGCCACCTTTATCGGGAACTCGCAGATCGCGAACCCAGAGTCGCATCGGGCGGCGAACAAGTAAAGCTTGCTGTCCTTTCCTTCCGCGTCCTTCTCGATGTAGTAGTTGAGATTAGTTCCCGGAGAGATGCTCTTGCCGCCGCCAAGGATGAATGAATATACCGGCTTGCGGTCACCTTCCTCAAATTTGGCAAGGCAGTCAGTCAAGGTGTCCCCTCCCTTCGTGATGTCATAGACGTTCATCGTCGGAGTCACGTCCTCGGTTCTGCCGGCAGTCATTGTGACCAGATAGCGTTCGTCATTGAAACTGATTATCTGGCAAGCGGTTGACTGCGCAGGGACACTGGTGGGCTTCAGGGAATACTGTACGGACATCGATTCGTCCACAATCTTTGGAGCCATATAGATTCCGCCGAAAATGTAGCTGTCGGTTCCCCAAATCCTGTTGACTGTCACATAGGAGTTGGCGCCGGTGGCAGAGCCAAGAACCGTGGCGCTGGCAGGATCGATCTCCTTCCAGTTCCTGATGGTGAACCTCAAGACATCCGTGGCGGCGTTGTTGCCGAAGAAGACATAGCCGTTACCATTCTCATCGACATTGAAAGAAGCGTTGTCGCCGTGCCTTGAGTTGGCTCCATCAATAGTGTCAAGCGTCACATTCAGAATCACTTCCGGAGCGGAAGTCGGAGTCTCGTAGTAATAGATCTTCAAAGGGGACCACTTGCCGCCACCGGAAAGGTTGCTCACATAAGTGTGGCCCTTGATCACGGCCCCGCTATGAATCGGGAAAGTTCCTCCGGTCACACCTTCGTTGTTCAGCATAATCGGTTCGATCTTGCCTTCCTTCAGGTCGGAGACCTTCAGCAGATGAGGATTCGTGCCACCCTTTCTGGAGACCACGAGTACATATTCACCGTCAAATCCGGCCCAGCGGGTAGTTCCTGAGTTGAAGTGCTCGTAGGTGTTGTTGGTGGCGGCGCAGAAGCCGTAGGTCTTCACCTTCTCCCAATCAGCGCCAAACACAGGAACCTTCTTCCTGACACGGATAAAGTAGTCCTTGTAGCGGTTGTGGTTCTTGATCCTGAGGATCTGTGTCTTCTCCGTGGTCTCCTCGTCCATTGAGAAATCAAACACATCGCTCTCAAGGACCGCGCCCTCGGAGAGCGTGGCCTTAACCTTCAGCTGGGAAAAGTCCGTCTCCGGGACTATTCTCTTGAAGTCAATCATCTTGTTGTACTCGTCGATGCGTCCCTCCATCACGGTCGCGCCGTCGGCTCCCGCATTGACAATACTGATCGCCGAAATCTCCGTGTCGTACGGCTGCTCAACCTGGCTCGGCAGTTCTTTCTCACAAGAGACAAAGCCTAAGACCAGCAATGCGAGGGAGAGTCTTATTATCTTTTTCATATTATCTGTCATTCTGATTATCAGTCATTAATTCGATGATTCAGGCCAACCCTCCGTCTGGGTGAGCTTGTAGCCTTTGTTGGAATAGTCCGTGATGGTGTTGGAACCGACCGGAGTGAGATAAGGGTTGATGTTCGGAACATTGAGGAAAGGAAGCCTTCCCTTGTTCTCGGCCGGATAAAAGAATCCAACCATCTTGGCTCCGTTCTTACCATCGAAGGTGATGAGGTCACCTGACGCTGTCATCACCCGGATCTTGCCTTTGTTGTCGGCAACGAGGTCATCCGGACATTCGGCAGGGAAATTCACCCATGTGCCTGAAAGCAGGTCAGCATTGGCGTCCGTGTCCATATATTCAAGTTTCTTCCACCTTCTGAGGTCGATGATCCTTGAGTGTTCGAAAGCGAACTCCATCCTGCGCTCACGCCTGATCTCCCAAAGGAGAGCCGGGACATCGGAATCCCTTGACGGATCGTCAGGAAGAGCGGCCAGTTCCATCGGCGCGGTCTTCTGAACTCCTCTTTCGACTGCTTCCTGAGCGAGAGGACGGTTGCGGATCTTGTTGACGGACAGATCGATGTCTTCCTGTGTCACAGAACCGGCGCCGAGAGTGGAAAGCTCAGCCTTGGCCTCGATCCAGTTCAGAAGCACCTCGGCGTACCTGAGGACAGGATAGCCGTTGAGGTTGTTCACGGAAGTGTACTCCACATCCGGCGCGCCCCCCTTGACCTCAAGATACTTCAAGGCCGAACGAGGGATGAACTTGACCGGATACAGGTAGCAACTCTTGGACTTGACCGTCGGCTTATGGTAGAATGAAGCCTCAAAGCGGGAGTCTCTGGTCTTGATAAGGTTGGCCAGGGAGAAATCCTTGGAGTTCTCCACAGACGAAGTCTGCCAGTCCTTACCGTCGACACAGACGAAAGACTTGATGAGAGAGAGGTTCGGGCCGACAGATCTGGACTCACTCACATTGCTGTAGGAGGCGACGCAATGGGTCACACCCTGCGCGGCGTCATATTTCCTGTAAAGAATCACATCCTTGCTGGAAGAAAGATCCTTGGAGCCGAAGAGCGAGCGGAAATCGAGTGTGATGTCGAAGCGTCCGCTGTTCATCACGATGTCACCGGCGGCGACAGCCAGATTGAAGAACTTGGTGGCCTGAGAAGGATTGTTGTAATAATACTTCTGCCAGCTTCCTTCGTAAAGGGCCCAGCGTGACACAAGGGCGGCGGCGACATAACGGTTGATGTTCTGCGCGCCGTCATTGAGTCGGATGTTCGCAAGAGCATATTCAAAGTCGTCATAGACATTGTCCATAACCTCGTTCCTCGGAGTCCTGTCCTTATAGAGGTCATCCAAGTCGGAGGTCTTCACAACATGGTCATAGTAAGGGACATCCCCATAGGTGTTAACAAGACGGGCGAACTCCAGACCCCTGTAAAGCCGGGCGATTCCCATCCAGTGGGAATATTCCTCCGCCGAAAGGATGTCCTTCATCCTGCTGTCGATCCTGTCAACCATGATGTTGGCCCGGCGGATCCACTTGTAGTTGCCATCCCATCCGGTCGAAGTAGGCACGGCACGGGTAAACTGAGCCTGGGTGGAAGAGTTCACAACGTCATCGTTGAACGTGTAGTCAAGCAACGGAGCCGAGGAGTGTGTCCAGCCAGTTCCATAACCCTCGAAATAGTGAAGATAAAAACTGTTGGAATAGAGACGCACTTTTTCGGCGCTGACCCAATATGACTCGTCCTCCGCAACGGTCGGGGACGGACGGTCAAGAACCTCGTCACAGGCGCTGAAAAGCAGCGCAAGTCCTGCGATTACTGAAAATATCTTGAATTTCATAATCTTTGCCATAATTTAGAAGGTTAACTGAAGACCAACCGAGGCCGACTTGAAGGTAGGGGTACCCACACCGGTTCTCGACAGGTTGTAGCTTGTGGTGTTGAACATTGAGTAGCCCGTGATGGCCTCAGGATCGATCGGCAATCCTCTGAGATGGTCGAAGGTGAAGAAGTTCTCAAGCGAGACGTAAGCCCTCACCTGACTGAGGCAAACCTTCCTCAGAAGCTTCTGCGGAAGCGAGTATCCAAGAGTGATGTTCTTGATTCTGAGGTAGGCCATATTCAGCAGATACTTGCTCTGCACCTGCATCGTGAAGCCGGTGTTGGCTCCGCCGAGGTCCCAGGCGCGAGGATAGAAGGCGTCGGTGCGGTCCTCTCTCCAGTAATCGGTGGTAAAGGTCTTAGGGAGAGCGCCTTCCTTTGCGCTGTAGCCAGGAATGGCAAGCTGTCCGCCTCCCCAGATCTTGCGCTGGCCGATACCCTGGAAGAAGATGGAGAAGTCGAATCCCTTCCAATCTGTGCCGAGTCTGAAACTATACTCGTAGCGAGGGGTTGTGTTGCCGATCACCACGCGGTCTCCAGGATCTCCGTTCGTGCCGGATCCGGAAGAGATGTAGCCATCTCCGTCAATGTCCACGAACTTCACATCGCCAGGGCTGCACACAAGCTTGTCACCGTTCTCGAACTGAACCTGATAGACAGGGTATTTCGCGGTCTGCTTGTTGGTGGAGTGGATCGTGCCCCGGTAGATCACGTTGACCCTTTCGATCCTGCCGTCAGCACCATAGACGAAATCGTCCTTCTGGTAGAGACGATCCGTGACATAACCGTAGATGTCACCATAGCGGCGGCCTGTCGAGTAGGCATTGCTGAGAAGGCGGTCCTCCCAAGGGGTAGCCCAGTCTGCGCCCTTCGTGATCTTCGTGGTCGCGTCAGCCAAGGAGGCGGTGAAGTTGATTCCAAGGCCATTGGAGAACCTGTGGCTGAAATCGAACGCGATTTCCCAACCGTTGGTGCGGAGGTTGCCGTAGTTGCCCTTAGGGGCGGAGTCTCCGAGTGTCGAAGGAAGGGTCTCGCCAGGGATGATCATATTCTTGGTGTCCCTGCGGTACCAGTCGAACGTGAGACCTATGCGGTTGTCCCAGAAGCGGAGGTCCGTTCCGAAGTCAAGGGTCTCGATCATCTGCCAGGTTATGTCGCTGTCCACAAGCGAAGGTGTGTCGTATTTGGTGACTTTCTGTCCGTTGCCGCCGATCCAAGAGGACTGTCCGCCCGCAAGGATTGACTTGTAGAGGTTGCTGGAGACAGACTGGTCGCCGACGCTACCCCAGGAAGCCCTGATCTTACCGAAGCTCAGAACCGGCTTCACAGGCTCAAGGAAACTCTCGTTTGTGAATATCCAGCCGGCGGAGAATGACGGGAACCATTTCCACTGAAGGTCTGTCGGGAACTTGTGCGAGCCGTCACGGCGAAGGTTCGCCTCCACGAAATACCTGTTGCCGAACGAGTAGTTCACACGTCCGAAGAAGCCAAGCCTGCCAGACCAGTCCCTGGATCCGTCGGCGAACTGGTCACCGGTGGCGGTGGCGAACTGAGGATTGTCCGGGACGGTGAGACCGTTCTTTCTTACCGTGTAGGAACTCCACTTGCCGGCCACCAGATTCATACCGAGCATGAACTTGAAGTCGTGACGGTTGTCCTCACCAAGGGCGAGGTGGTAGGTCGTGTAGGCATTGATGGTGTTGTTGTCATCGTTGCGCGAGTAATTCCTGACATAGTCGGACTTCTCGCTGATGTTGGAATTGAGGTACCTGTTGACAGGGAAGGTGTAGGCCGGCATTCCTCCGGACTCGACAACCTGACCCTCTTCGTTGACATAGACCTGACTGCCGTTCTCCACCCAGGCTGTCGGGGAGTACCAGTGCTGTCCGGCCTCGAAATAGACCACGGAATTGTTCCTGTCGGTCATCTGCCTGTCATAGGTGTAGTCAAACTGGAAGTTCCAGTTCTCGGTGAAATTGATGGTCATACCGAGATTCATGTTGAAGTACTTGTTCCTCAAGCTGTCTGTGTTGCCTGCCATCATCTCGTACGCCGGTTCCTGCAGATAGTGGTCCCTCTCCATAACTCCGATCGGGAAGAGAGGACTCCAGCGGTAGAGATAAAGCCAAGGGTCAGCCGAGGTCGTACCCACTCCCGGATACCGCTTGTAACGGTCCGAATAGATGGCGCTGGCGCGAAGAGTGAGATACTTGTTGACCTCGCTGGTGAATCCGAAGGAAGCGTTGTACCTCTTGAAATCATCCACCTTGGCCGGCTTTGTCATGCCGCTCTGGTCAAGATAGCCAAGACCGATGTTGAAAGACGTATTGTCCTTCGAGCCGGTCACGGAGAGGTTGTGGGTCATGGAAGGAGCCCACTCGCGTACCATCGCCTTGACGCCGTCATAGAGACGGTAGCCGTACTTGTTGGCTCCATCGTAGTACCAGTCGCGACCGTAAAGGATAGGATCGTTCCAGGCAACCGTGTCGCCATATTTCTCCTGCCACTGGCGGGCCTTCTCAAGGCTGTTCCCGTCGATTCTCCAGAAACCTCCGGCCGGCATCGGAGACTCCCTGTTCACCTGCGCGTCGTAGGTATATTCAAGAGCCTCGATCCCTCCGATGTTGATTTCCTTGGCAGGGTTCTGCCATGAGAAGTTGTTTGAATATGACACCTGAAGCTTCGGGCCGCGGGTGCCGTTCTTGGTTGTGATGAGCACAACGCCAAACGCGGCTTTCGAGCCATAGATGGAGGCTGACGCGGCATCCTTCAGAACCGTGATCGATTGAATGTCATTAGGATTGACAAGCTGGATGCTCGGGATCTCCACGTTGTCCAAAAGTATCAGCGGAGAGCTTCCTCCATTGATGGAGCCGATCTGGCCACGGATCTTGATGAGAGGATCCGAACCGACCTCTCCGGTAGGAACCACGATGTTCATTCCCGGAACAGCGCCCTGAAGTCCACGACCGACATCGGCGATAGGACGGCTTTCCAATGTCTTACCGACATCCACAGAGGCGACAGCGCCGGTGATGTCCGCTCTTTTCTGAGCTCCGTAGCCGACCACCACAACCTCGGAGAGGACCTCGTTGTCTTCCTTCATCATAATTGTCATCCCGTTCCTGGCCGTGACAATGACATCCTGATAGCCAAGACAGGAAACCTTGAGAGACGCGCCATTCGGCACGTTGATTGAGAATCTACCATCAACATCAGCGACGGTCCCGTTGTTTGTTCCTTGCTGGAACAAGCTGGCGCCGATGACCGGCTGCCCGTTCTGATCAACTATACGGCCTTTGATGTCGATGTTTTGTTGAGCGGTCACTTCTGCCTGAACGGCGGAAGGTGTTTCAGCGGTTGCCTTATGACATGGCACCGTCAAGAAGCAGGCCACGACAATGGCGGCGGCTCCGCTTGACAAGTTAAAATTTCTTGCAAATCTGTCCATAAACAGGTCGACTTGGTTATTGTTATTAATAGTTTGCAATATAAGCAAAAAACCTCATCTGACAAAAAATATTAAGAGAGAATGACTAAAAAACCTTAGCCATCCTCTCTTTAGTATAAGGTAAATCCCGTATTTCCGCACCCTATACACCCTTGGACCTGAAAACCGGGATTTTACGCACCCGAGTGCCGGCGGGACCTAACCGTAAATGTCCCTCAGCACAGCCAGCGAGCGCACATTGACGGAAGACTCTGTGTGATGCTCGATGTACTTGAGGATGCACTCGGCGATCTCGTTGCGGTCGGAGCCTCTTAGAGGGAGCAGCATCGCCTCGCCGAAAGAACTGGTCAGCAGGGACTTGATGTGGTCGAGATGCTTGCCGGAGAAAGGAGCCAGATCTATCGTGTCGGGATTGAAACCGAGGACGGCGCAGAGCTCCAGCAGGAACCAAAGGTGGAAATTGGCGAAGTCGCTCTGCAGGGCATCAAGCGTCAGTATGGATCTCTTCAGCCAATCCATCAGCCCCTCCTCGTTCGTCTGGTCCTTTATCACCCGGAACAGCACCTCACTCATAAAAAGTGTCATCGTGTTCTTATGAATATTCCCGCGGATTCCCACGAGTGGGTTGACACTGACGAAGTTGCGGGCGAACCAGAGGTCCGACTTCGGATTCTCCGTGACCTCCGCCTCAAGAATATTCAAGGGCAGGAAAAGGGCCATCGCCGTCTTGGGACTCACCTTGACAAGGAAGCCCCGCCTTCCATATTCCCGACTGATCGTGTGCAGGACGATGGAATTCTCGCCGACCTTGGTGTGGCCGATGACTATGAGTTCAGCCTTTTCGCGCATCTGGCAACAACTTGCATCATTTCCGGCAGCTTATTTTTGCCGCCCGTTAAGCCACTGTGCCATCGCCCGCAGAGCCTTGCCACGGTGCGAGATCTCGTTCTTCTGCTCCTCGGTGATGTCCGCCGCCGTGAGCCCGGGATATTCATCAGGTATGAATATAGGATCGTAGCCGAAGCCTCCCCTGCCGGACTTTTCCCGGGCGATCGTGCCTTCCATCGTGCCTTCGAACTGATGGACCTTCCCGTTCAGAATCAGCGTCACGACACTGCGGAAACGCGCCCTGCGGCTGACCTCCCGCCCGGTCGCCTCCAGTCCAGCAAGTTCGGCCAGCACCTTGTCCATATTCAGGTTGAAGTCCTTGGACGGTCCCGCATAACGTGCCGTATAGACTCCAGGCGCGCCGCCGAGGGCATCCACCTCCAGCCCCGTGTCATCGGCGAAGCAGTCGCACCCCTTCCTGTCAAAAATGTACCGAGCCTTCTGGAGCGAGTTCTCCTGAAGCGTCTCCCCCGTCTCCGGAATGTCCTCCGTAATCCCGAAATCCGCCGGAGTAATCAGCTCGAACCCTTCCCCCAGAATCTCGGAAGCCTCCCTCAGCTTCCCCCGGTTGCCCGTCGCGAAAACTATTTTTGTCATATATCGAAAATCTATTTCTGACTGTAAACTTACATAAATATCTACAAAATACGATATTTTCTTATCGCAACGCCCAAAACAACCCCGAAAGGGGTGATTTTTCTGTAATTTTATTATATTTGTACCCTAACGGGATTAATAATCGAGTTTATTATGAACATCGGAGAACATATTCGTGATAAGAGGAAAACTTTCGGGCTGACCCAGGTCGAGCTGGCAAAAAGATCCGGGGTAGGAATCAGGTTTGTCCGGGAACTGGAAAACGGCAAGAATACTGTACAATTGGACAAAGTCAATCAAGTGCTAAGACTCTTTGGAGAGGAACTTCAAGCACATAAAATCAATGAATGATGAAAAAGGCTGACATTTACATCGACGACACTTTCTGCGGGGTTCTGACAGAGGATTCCGAGGGCTATCATTTTTCTTATGACGGCGAGTATCTGAAATCCGTCAGTGCCAAGGCCATCAGCCCGACAATGCCGCTGACTGAGACCGAATATTCAAAAGAAATGATGTTCCCGGTCTTCGATGGGTTGATTCCTGAGGGATGGCTCCTTGACATAGTGCACAAATCCTGGAAAATAGATCCGAGAGACAGGATGTCACTACTGTTGGCTTGCTGTAAGGACTGCATCGGAAACATCAGCGTAAGAGAACATTATGGAGACAGGCAATAAATGCCTTTGCTGCGGAAAGGCTCTAAAAGAAGGAGAAAGGGGATATCATTCCTCGTGCGCCAGAAGGCTATTTGGATGTGTTAAAGTACCTATATTACCATATTCAAGAGACAACATTTCTGAGCTGGCGTTGGAAGTCATAAAATCCAGCACTTCCGTGACTGGCGTCCAGGCTAAATTATCATTGGATATCAATAAAGGAGGACGCAACGAGGAAGATAGACTGACAATTGTGGGACTGTGGGGTGGATATATTCTCAAGCCACAAAGTCCTGTCTATAAATCGATGCCGGAGTTAGAGAATGTAACGATGAATATGGCGGAAGCCGTCGGGATCAGCACCGCCAGACACGGATTGATCAGGATGTCAGACGGTGAACTTGCGTATATCACCAAGAGGATGGACAGAGGGTCGAAAGGGGAGAAATACTCAATGCTGGATATGTGCCAACTTACAAACAGACTGACAGAACACAAATACAGAGGCTCCTATGCACAACTTTCAGATGTTGTAAAGAGATACTCATCCGCTCCGCTTCTGGATGTCCAACGCTTCTGGGAAATTGTGTTATTCTCGTGGATCTCAGGCAATTCAGATATGCACTGCAAGAATTTTTCACTGATTTCGACAAATGGCTCCGACTACTGTCTGTCACCGGCATACGATCTTCTCGCCGTACTGTTGACAGGAATCGAAGACAACGATGAATTAGCCTTGCCTTTGACTGGCAGCGGAGTTGAAGACAAAGGCGGCATCGCCGGATTTGGAAGAACAGAATTCGAAGAGGCGATGACAGCGGCAGGAATCGATGGCAAAGTCTGTGGATGGATTATCGACAAAATGATTTCAAACAAGCAACGTTGGTTTGAAGTTCTTGATGTGTCCTTCCTTTCCGATATATTGAAAGAAAAATACAAATCACTTATAGAAGAAAGGCTGTCAAGACTAAAATAGACATATCTTTCGGAAAATGCTTAAATTTGCAGGGTTGGCACGGGTGTTGCGCTCGTGCTTTGGCTTCGCCACGAGGGCGGAGCGGAGATATTCAGGAATATATTCAAAGAATATGAAGATTAAATCATTGATAGCGGCTTCGCTGGCGGTAGTGGTCAGCACCGCGGCGTTCGGGCAGTCACAAAGTTTCAAGCTCGGGAAATGGACCGAAATCCAGAACTCTATACTCAAGGAGCTTAACCGCTCTTACGTGGATTCTCTTCCTGTGGACAGGATCGAAAGGGCCGGCATCAACGCGATGCTGGAGAGCCTGGATCCTTACACTGTTTACATTCCGGAGGAGGAGAACGAGGACCTTATGATGATGATCAACAAGTCCTACGGCGGCATCGGTGCGCTCATCTACAAGCCGGAGAAGGACGGGAACGTCATCATCAACGAGCCTTACAAAGGGTCACCGGCGGAGAAGCATGGATTGAGCTGCGGTGACGAGATTATGGAGATCGACGGGCAGAGCACCCACGGACTGACCAGCCAGGAATGTTCCGACAGGATGAAGGGCAAGCCTGGCACGACAGTCAAGTTCAAGGTGCTGAAGGTGCGCTCAAAGGAGGTTGTGGACATCATCGTCACACGCGAGAGGATCCATCTTCCTGACATTGAATATGCCGGGATGCTCAACGACACTACCGGGTACATCTACCAGAGCGGCTTCACGGAGAACGTCTCCGGAGAGTTGCGCAACGCCTTTCTGAAGCTCAAGGGCCAGGGTATGAAGAAGTTGGTTCTCGACCTTAGGGGCAACGGAGGAGGTCTGATGAGCGAGGCTGTGGGCATCGTGTCCCTCTTCGTGCCGAAAGGCTCTATGGTCGTGTCCTCGAAAGGCCAGGCCGCCGGAACCGAGATGCACTACAAGACAACATCCGAACCACTTGACACGGAGATCCCGATCATCGTGATGGTGGATTCCGGATCGGCATCGTCCTCCGAGATCGTTACCGGAGCCCTTCAAGACCTTGACAGAGCCACGGTTATGGGCACAAGGACCTTCGGCAAGGGGCTTGTCCAGAGCATCCGCCCGCTGCCTTACAACGGACAGTTGAAAGTCACCACGGCGAAATATTACACCCCGTCAGGCCGCTGCGTCCAGGCGATCGACTACTCGCACCGCAACGAGGACGGCAGTGTCGGGTATATACCTGACTCACTGACACACGAGTTCAAGACCGCCCACGGCAGGACGGTGCGTGACGGCGGCGGCATCACCCCGGACGTCACTATCGAGGGACACGACTACAGCCGCCTGACATATTCACTCGTATATTCAGGGATCATTCAGGAATATGCCCTTGATTATGTCCGTGAGCACGCCGATGCAGACGAGGATTTCCATCTTGCCGACAAGGACTGGGACGGGTTCGTGGCCTTCGCCAAGACAAAGGAGTTCGACTACCGCTCCAGCGCGAAGACCTACTTCGACCGGATGAAGAAGGAACTGGAGAAAGACGGTCTTTCAAAGAATATGTCAGCGGAGCTTGACGCCCTCCAGAAAGCCCTGGAGATGGACAAGGAGACCTTCCTGAAGCTGAAGAAAGACGAGATCGTTCCGTTCATCGAGGAGGAGATCGCTGTCCGCTACCACTTCCAGGAAGCCGGCATCAAAATCCGTCTCCGCTACGACGACCAACTCAAGAAAGCCCTCGCCAGCCCGATGATCGAGATATAGCAAGCAGTGGAGGGCAACCCTCTATAAGATAATCGCTTAACTCATCTCCTCCAGTTGGTTCCAACTAAAGGGAGAGTGATAAAGGCCTATCAATCAGCGAGTGGCATCGCACCAATTGATTTACAGAGACTTCCGAAAGGCTGCCAGTCATTTTTAGAGGGCAGCGATTACGAATGTATTCATAATCAAAATCTTACGAATCACCCCCCAAAAATAACGATAATCACCGGATCAGGCGAAATGCCAGACCCGGTGATTTTTGCGTAAAGGATACCAGACCTATTCCTTGAAGCCGTTGATGTCGCAGAGGCTGTTTTTCGATTTGTATATTTGAGGGTCTTTCGCCTCAAGCACATTCCTCTACTTCAAGTACATTTCTTCTAGCCCCCCTTGATGACGGCGATAGGCTCAAGAGTCGTCACGATCTTTGTCAGGTCGCTCTGGTTGGCCATCACCTCGTCGATATCCTTGTAGGCTGAGGCGGCCTCCTCAAGGTCCTTCGGGCCGCGGATGGCGTGCACGATGCCCTTGACGTTGAGCTTGGCGATCTCCTCCTCAAGGCTTAGGGTACGCACGGCCTCGGTGCGGGACATCGCCCTGCCGGCTCCGTGGCTGCAGGAGAGGAACGAATCGGGATTCCCGAGACCTTCCGTGATGTAGGACTTTGTGCCCTGGGAACCCGGGACGATGCCGATCTCACCGACTCCTGCCCTTGTCGCTCCCTTACGGTGAACGATGACATCCTCCCCGAAATGGTTCTCCCAGGCCGCATAGTTGTGCGCGATGTTTATCATAGGTTCAAACTCAGCCTCCGGAACCACATCCTTGATCACCTCGCAGATACGGTCCATCATCAGTTTCCTGTTGGCCAGCGCGAACTGCATGCAATACTGCATCTCGTTCCAGTAGCGTCCGCACTCATCGGACTTCACCGGAAGGAACGCCAGACCATTGTCCGGATCCGTCTTGGAGAACCACATAGCGTTCAGCCTCTCCGCCAGACCGCTGTAGTGGTCGCAGACCAGCTTCCCAAGATTGCGGGAACCGGAATGGATCATTATCCAAAGCCAGCCATATTCATCCTTCTGAAGCTCGATGAAGTGGTTGCCGCCGCCAAGGGTGCCTATCTGCTTCAAGGCGGATTTGTACTGATTCTTGACGATAGTCATCGAGTCTATGTCAAAGCCTTGCGGCATCAAGGACTCGTCCTGCGCGGTCTTATGCCTGTCCATCCCCAGCGGAATCCTCTTGCGGACGCCACGCATAATGCCTTTCCTCAAGACCTCAGCCGTGATGTCCTCGACACGTACATTGGTCTTCACAGCACACATTCCGCAGCCGATGTCAACTCCCACGGCGTTCGGAACCACAACTCCCTTCGTGGCGAGCACTCCCCCGATCGGCATCCCTACCCCGGCGTGCACGTCCGGCATAAACGCCAGATGGTGGAACACGAACGGAAGCGCCGCAAGGTTGTAGATCTGCCTGTATGCTATCGGGTCAAGAACCTTAGCCCAAATCTTGACCGGAGTGTCATTGATCAAAAACTCGTTCATAGTCATTGAATATTAAAGAGTTTATCAAAAAAATCCATCAGCTATATGCCACCGGCCCAGTGGGGTCCGGTCATTTTCTGATAACTTCAGCAAAGTAAAAGGCCAATCGCGCAATGTTTTTGCGTAGTGAGAAAAATTTACGAAATTTGCCGAAATTGTTACTGAATATGCCTGCGAACAAGAACGCCCTGCTGCGCTACAAGACCATCGACAAATGCCTGAGGAACCGCGCGAGACGATGGACCCTCGAAGACCTCGTCGAAGCCTGCTCCGACGCGCTTTATGAATATTCCGGCAAGGATGAATATCTTTCCGTCCGTACCATCCAGCTCGACATCCAGAGGATGCGCTCGGACGAGCTTGGCTACAACGCTCCGATTGTGGTCCGGGACAGGAAATACTACACCTACGAGGATCCGGAATATTCAATCTCGAATGTGCCGCTGACGGATTCGGACCTGGGGCAGATGAGGGAGGCCGTGGCAGTCCTGAAGCAGCTGTCCGGTTTCGGTGGGTTCTCGGGCGTGGATGACATCGTCGGGCGGCTTGAGGACTATGTGAACGCCGTGAGGGAGGAGCGGAGACCGGCCATATTCCTGGAATCCAACGAGCGGCTGAAAGGCCTGGATCTCATCTCTCCCCTCTATGAGGCGATCGTCGCCCGCCGGCCAGTCCTTCTGACTTATCATTCCTTCAAGTCCCCGAGGGCCAAATCGTTCATATTCAGTCCTTACATTTTGAAGGAATACCGCAACCGCTGGTTCGTCTTCGGCAGAGGCGAGCGGGACAACTACGTCGTCAACCTTGCGCTTGACAGAATCGAGGCCATAGAGGCCGCTCCCGCGGAGGCGAGATTCATCCCGGACGAGAAATTCGTTCCAGAGGAATATTTCAGGAATATGATCGGTGTGACGAAGATTCCGGGGAAGGGCGACCGGGAGACGCTTGTCCGGTTCAAGGCCACGCCGAAATTCGCTCCGTACATCGAGACCAAGCCGCTGCATTCCAGCCAGATGGTCGTGGAGCGGGACGAGGACGGTTCGGTGACGTTCCAGCTTGATGTCTGCTTGAATTTCGAGTTGGAGAAGTCGCTGCTGGAGTTCGCCGACGGGGTGAAGGTTCTGCGGCCGAAGTCTCTTGTGCGGTCGATCGCGGCGAGGCTGCGTCTCGCGGCTGGGCAATATGAATGAATTGCAATTATATAATGATGTTATTATCTTTGCCTTCCACAAATTGAATGACCTAATGACTGACAAGCGAACACAGAACATCAAACAATTCCTTTCGGAACTGTCCGGAAAGGCTTTGGCGTATCTTTTCCCGGGAGTGGACAAATCAACAATTGATGAACAATCCCATGCACACCTGACAGAAGCGGACGTCGCGTATTCTAAAATAGAGTCTCCATTCCCGATGTGCCCACAGCCAAAGGTTCCGGCTGAGGAATCCATCGACTTTGCACAATGGCAGGTTTATTCCGATGCTGTAGATTTGCCAGAGATCGGATGCGGCTCACTACGTCCTTCTGTCGAAGAACGCGAAAATCCACGGACAAAACCTGACTTCACTCGGAAGGCTGTCAACCCAAAGCGCGGCCGGAAGAAAAGAAATATCAATTTCATCCTGGAAAAGCGATACGAAAGAGTTAACGATGATTTATATGACGAAGACCTAAGGCGGTATAGTCAGATTGAGGAACCCATCGTTCCGGATCTTGAGCCGGACGAGCAGACCAAGGCTATCCTTGCTGAGATAGAGAGGCTGCAGAGAAAATACGGAATCACGATCGAGGATCTGGAGGCCGTGATTGCCTTCAGGGTGAAGCTAAGCCGCCTGCGCATAACCGAAAAGAAAGCGATTGTGCTGGAGGATTTCGACCACAAGGAGGTGAAGATGGACACGCTGACCAAGGCTGTTTTCCTGCTTTATCTCAAGCACCCGGAGGGGATACGCTACAAGGAACTCTCTGACTATCAGCAGGAACTTGAGGAAATATATTCATCAATCACAGGTCGGGAGGATCTTGCCAGCATCCGGGAGAGCGTGTCGGATCTTTGCGACCCGCTGAACAACTCCATCAACGAGAAGGTGTCCAAGGTCAAGAAAGCGTTCAAGGATGTGGTGAATGAGCATACCGCAAGATTCTACTACATAGACGGGAAAAAAGGAACGGCCAAGAGGATCGCCCTTGACCGTAGCCTTGTACTTTGGGGGTGATGGTTAGTCTGATGAGCGAAGGGTCGCTTCGACAGGCTCTGTGACCCTACTTTCCTTCCTCACCGGCATCCTCATCAGACGAGCCTGAAAAGAAGTCCGCGACATCGGCAAGAATGGATTTACCGAGATGCATCCTTTTTGCGAATTTAGCCTGAGACTCATTGAATACCATCGACATACACACCATTCCCTCCGGCGTGGCGTCATAGTTCATAGCGTTCTGGATGTTCAGATCCCTCGCCACCTCGACGGCATCCTGGTTAGCCCCGATGTAGGCGAACGTCCAGCCCTTCTTCCTCTGCATCTCGACAAGATTCTTGACGGCCCTTCCTGAATATTCTTGGGAAGAGTTCTCCATTCCGTCCGTGATGATGGTCACCAGAACTCCATCGCCAACCTCCACCTTGCGGTCAAGTTCCGATATGGCCTTCCCCATCGCATCGTAGAGCGGAGTGCAGCCGCCGGGCCGGTAATCCTTCTTCGTCAGATCGGCCACTTCCCCCACCGGCACACAGTCCCTGCGGGTCTTCACGCCACTCATACCTTCCCCCTCGAACGTCACGATGGACACGAAGTGCCTCTGCTCCGGGTACTTCTCCTGGTTCTGCCTGATGCCGTTGATCACCTCGTTGATCCCGCTGAGCGCCTGATTGTAGATCGAGCTCATCGAACCGCTCTCATCCAGAACGATGAGGTTGTAGATCTTCATTGTCTTGTTCTCTTCCATAACTGTATATATTAAATTAGGTGAATTGTGTCCTACCTTGTTTCTGACGCAAAGATAGCGGCGCTTCCTCGCATCACCGTAACGTCTGCAAGGCTTGCAGAATCCGGGCGTATTTGGCAATAATTTACTAATCAGAGCTTTAGCTATTCATCTTCAGTCGGCTTGCACTAAAGACAAAAGGCTAAAAGACCGAATATCAACGCGACGCGCTTCACTGCCATATTTTTGCATCAACGAAGAATATCTTTGCACCGTGAAAAGATGTTCAAGGAATATGGAAACAGGTGGAATAAAGGGAAATGACTCGCGGAAGACTCTGCTGGAATGCCTGAGCTCGATTGTGGTGAAGACCGCGACCGGAGCCGAGGACGAAAAGAAGTTCAATCCGAGCGTCTATGAGGATGCGAAGGAAGACATCTCGGAGGCAGGAGCGGTACTCGGGACAACGGAGAGAGAGACGGTCGTCTTCGCCAATATCCTGGAGCAAAGTTGCAGTCGTCATCTCGGGATGGACGATGTGGCCAAAGAGATGGGAATCACTTACATCAAGTCCATGACCTACGAGGCCGAACTAAGCTCTCTGGAAAGGAAGAAGCTGATAAGAAGAAACGAAGACGAGGAGATACTGGTCCCCACCTTCGTCAAGTCGGCACTCGCGCAGAACAAACCCTACGAGAAAGAGGACTATTCCGGACTGGACACAGCCGGGGTTCTTGAGCGTTTCAGGAGAATGTTCAATATGCGGCAGAAGGATGAGATCAGCGAGAACGACCTCATGAGCGAGTTGGACACACTGATGACAGCCGAAACGCAAAGTCAGTTTGTCCTCGAATGCCGTGACTTGGGATTCCGTGGAGAAAGCGGGGAAATGAAATACTGCGACAGGCTCCTGTTCTACTCACTGGTCTATTTCTTCATCTTCGACAATGATGACAATGTGGGATGGAGCGACTTCGATGGCATTTTTGAATACGCATACTGGAACCTACGCAGGATGAAAAACATGTTCAAGGAAAGGAAACTGAAAGTCGTCACTGAAGGAGTGATCGAGCCGGTCAACGAAGACGGAATCAGAAGTCCGGAATATTTCCACATCAGCAACAAGGTCAAGGATGTCATATTCGCCGAGCTCGGAGGAAGCGGGGCCGACAAGGAATCGAACGGGATGAACACAATCAGACACAACGAGATAGTGGCCAAGGATCTGTTCTACAACAAGGAGAACGGCGCTCAGGTCTCAAGGCTCAGGAGCCTGCTTGAACAGGAGAGTTACAGCAAAACCTGCGAGAGGCTTAAAGACAGGGGGCTTAGAAGCGGTTTCACATGTTTGTTCTACGGAAGTCCGGGAACAGGGAAAACCGAGACCGTCTATCAGTTGGCAAGGCAGACTGGCCGGGATATCATCCTCGTGAACGTTCCTGACATAAAAAGCTGCTGGGTCGGCGAGTCGGAGAAGAACATCAAAGGCCTGTTCGACCAGTACCGTAAGAAGGTAGCGAAGTCCACCGTGGCTCCTATTCTGCTTTTCAACGAAGCGGACGCCATCTTCGGAATCCGTCAGGAGGGTGCCACACGAGCGGTTGACAAGATGGAGAACAGCATCCAGAACATCATCCTTCAGGAAATGGAGAAACTGGACGGAATCCTGATCGCGACCACCAACCTCACAACCAATCTGGACAATGCTTTCGAGAGGAGATTCCTTTACAAGATCCGGTTCGACAGGCCGGACGAGAAGGTCAAGGAACAAATCTGGGCTTCGATGCTGCCAACCCTCAGCGAAGAGGATGCGCGGGAACTGGCTCACGGTTTCGACTTTAGTGGAGGCCAGATCGAGAACATAGTGCGCAAGAAGGAGATCAAGTTCATCATAGACGGGGTCGATGCCGGCATGGAAGAGATCCGGGGATATTGCCGCGAGGAGATGATCGAGGATGCCGGCTCAGGAAGGAAGAAAATCGGATTCCGATAGCGCGCCAAGAATCTCTTAAACAAAAAACTCCAAGGATCCGGAATCGAAGCACATCGACTTTCGCTGCCATATTTTTTCAGCCAAATATATTATATTTGCATCTGGCAAACCTTGGAATAACGACTCGCGTGAACTTTGACAAAAGCGACATGGTTGTCATGACAGACTTCAAAATATTCATGGATAATGGCAAAGAATTTTTTCAAGAGATACATCTGGCTGGTTGATCTGATCAACCGCAGGAAGTATGTGTCTTTCAAGGAGATCAACGAGGCATGGATGCGCAGTCCGCTGAACGAGACAGGAGACCCTCTGTCGGAGAGAACCTTCTTCAACCACAAGGACGCCATCGCCGGGATGTTCGGGATAGAGATTCTAAACGACAGGAGTCTCGGATTCTACATCGGGCGTTCGGATGTCGGAAGCGACGAGACAAGCGACTGGATGCTGCACACACTGTGTCTGAACAATGTGCTGCACGAGAACGCGGACATGAAGGACAGGATACTCATGGAGAAGGTCCCGTCAAGCGAGAGATTCCTTACGGACATCATCAGCGCGATGCGTGACTTCAGGGTGATAAGTCTCTGCTACCAGAGTTTCCGGAATCCGGAGCCGTTCTGCTTCAACGTACGTCCGTATTGCGTCAAGTATTTCAAGCAGAGGTGGTACCTGCTCGGCGACAGCGACTTGGGGCTGCGGATATATTCATTAGACCGCTTCGTGGACATGGAAGAGCTGGAGGAACATTTTGAGATTCCGAAGGGTTTCGACGCGGAGGAATATTTCGGGAACTACTTCGGTGTCATCATCGGGGAGGAGCCGGAGGACGTGAAGATACGTGTCGTGCCGGACCAGGTAAAGTATTTCCGGACGCTGCCTCTGCATGGGTCTCAGAGGGAGACGGCGCAGGAGGACGGAAGTTCGGTTTTCAGCTACCACATCGCCCCGACCTTAGACTTCGTGCAGGAGATCCTCTCGCATGGAGCGGATGTGGAGGTGCTCGAACCGGCCGAGTTACGCGAAAGTATCGCTGACATCATCGCAGGAATGGCATCGCGTTATGGGCTTCCCGTTTCCCGATGAATCAGCCTGAATAAAAGTTACAAGGACCTCGCTCTATGGGATTTCCATTGCGGATAGCGATGGGCTTCCATACATTGACGAAGATGATGAGAAAAAAATCGCTATGACAGATTTCGCCGCTATTGATTTCGAGACGGCCAACGAGTGCCCGAGCAGTGTCTGCTCGGTGGGGGTCGTGGTGGTGCGAGAAGGTGAGATCGTGGACAGTTTCTACAGCTTGATCCACCCCGAGCCTGAATATTACAAATGGTTCTGCCGACAGGTTCACGGCCTCGGGCCGGACGACACTGACGACGCGCCGGTGTTCCCTTTCGTCTGGGAAAAGATCGAACCCTTGATAGAGGGACTGCCTCTTGTGGCTCACAACAGCCGTTTTGACGAGGGCTGTCTTAAGAGTGTCTTCAAGGTCTATCAGATGGATTATCCTGACTATGAATTTTTCGACACCCTTGCGGCCTCACGGCGACATTTCGGTTGCGCCCTGCCCAACCACCAGCTCCAGACCGTCGCCGAAGCCTGTGGGTACGACCTCACGAATCACCATCACGCTCTGGCCGATGCCGAGGCATGCGCCGCCATCGCGATGAAAATATTGTAGCGACCTCTGGTTGACACCAAGGCTGCCTCTTGTCAGATCATGCGAGGAACAGGCATGTTCACCATGCAGACAGCCCCATTAGTCTCCACAGCCAGACTTGTTGAAGGATTGTAAAGCACAACTATATGAATATCAATCATCAAGCCTTTTGCCTTTAGGATGATTCAGCTAAAGGGGATACGCTAACATATTCATTGATAAGCATTTGTCAGCCACTCGCTCTGTATCAGCCGGTGGGCGGCAATATATTGACTTACAATAATCTGATGTGGTCTCTTTAGTGCAAACCGACCTAAGGGAAAGCGTTAGAGTATTCATAGATGGCGAGTTTCGCTCCACTGCCGTGTTTTAGCAGCAAAAGGTTGTTACTTTGCATCAACAAAACAAAACGAGTATGGAAAAGATCAATTTATGCGAGGGCGTGGTCGCCCAGATGATGGACACAGAGGCGTGGGGTAATGTTTCAGGGGACTTCCCGTTCAGCGAGGCACAGCTGGAGAAGTACGCCGACAAACTCGACTGGAAGGAAGTTTCAGGCAACACCAACATTTTCTGGAGCGTCCAGATGTTGGAGAAGTTCAAGAGAAGAATCGACTGGACGGCCCTGTCATGCAGCCTTCAGGAGGAGAACGTTTCGGCCGAGCTGCTGGAAAAGTTCAAGGACAACTGGAACTGGGAGGAGCTCTCTGACAACAACTGCCTCACTCCTGAGCTCATCGACCAGTTCGCCGACTACATCAACTGGAAGGCTCTGATCAACAACTGGAGTTGCTGCGAGAAACTGGCCACCGAAGAATTCATCCGGAAATATTCCGACAGGATCCCGGCCTGCGACTTCAAGGACTCGAGGCTCTGGAGGGAACTGGTCGAGCGGAAAGAGAAACAGATCAAGAAGCGGATCTGCCTGTGTTAAAACTTATTCATCGTGGAGGACAACAATCTGTCACTCAACGAATAGACGGCACCTTCTCCCATTCTCTAACGGTGGGAGGAGGTGCATTTATTATACTATCAAACAGTCTGTTAGCCTCCACGGCACGGCTTTGATGTCTTTGACCTGCACCTTTCCCTTCCCGAGAGCCATCCTGATCGATTCTATTTTTCCGGCAATCTCTTCATCCGGCACAACGTTATCTTCGGCTGCATATTCATCCAGCAAAGGGCTCAACTTAGCGGCATACGAAGAATAAAGCACGATCTCACCACGCTGTCATATTCAGATTGCTGCAGGGGACAGTATTTGAATATTAATTCAGACAGGGCGCTGACTTATAGTCTCCGTCGCCCGCCTGCTGACGGAAGTTCCACTCCGTAATTAAATATGTTTCAAAAGATGACGAGCCTTTCTGCAATTTTCCGGCAGTAAAATGAAGCGGCTTTACGAAGTGAACATAACCGACGCCATTCACATTTGCAAAAGCGATTTTATTCGAGAAATTCGCTTTTATAAAAGTGATTTTGTATATTTGCGAAAACATGATAAAATTATGCAAAGTTCTGACATACAACCGTTGGTGAACTATTATCACCGGAAAATAAAACAAGTGAATCTGAATTTTAAAAGATACCTTTTCAACCGAATCAACTGGGATGCCAGAATTATCGGGATAAAAGGAGCCAGAGGGGTTGGAAAAACCACGCTTCTTCTCCAACGGATATTGGAGAAATATAAGGACATCGACGATACGTTTTACATCACGCTGGATCATCTTTGGTTCAGGAACCATTCTCTTGAAGAACTGGTTGAATACCTTTACACCCACGGCATCACGGAAATCTACATTGACGAAGTTCACAAGTATAAGGACTGGAGTCAGTCTCTGAAAACTTTCTACGACGAGTTCGCAGATCTGAGAATTGTGTACACCGGTTCATCTATGCTTGAGATAGAAAAATCAAGCACAGACCTCGCAAGAAGGCAGACACCATACCGCCTTGACGGATTGTCTTTCCGGGAATATCTCAAATACACAGGTGCCCTTGAATATGAACCGCTGCAACTCTCGGACATCCTTCAGAACCACGTTACTACAGCTATGGACATCTGCGGGAAGACGAAGATTCTCAAGATGTTTGACAAATACCTGAAAACAGGGTATTATCCATACTTCACCGAAGCGAAAAATGATTTTCTGATAAGATTGGCAGAGACGGCCAAACTGGTGATTGAAAACGACTTGCCGGCAGTCCTTGATGTAAATTACGCGACTATTGAGAAGACACAGAAACTTCTCATGATCATTGCTGAGCATGTACCGCTTCAACCGACAACCGAGAAACTGGCCTCCTCAATAAGCTCGACACGTGACTCGTGTCTGAAAATGATGTACCTGCTTGACAAGGCCGCCATACTACGACTTCTCACCACAGAGCTAAAGAGTTACAAAAGGCTTGTGAATCCGGAGGAAATCTATCTTGACAACACAAATCTGATGTATGCTCTCGGTTCCAACGTCAATGAGGGCAATCTCCGGGAAACGTTTTTCTTCAACCAAGTCGGCAACACCCACGATGTCTGCTCAAGCCATGCCGGAGATTTTCTGATAGACGGGAAGCTGAGAGTGGAAGTTGGCGGGCCATCAAAAGATTTCTCGCAAATAGCCGACATTCCTGACAGTTTCCTTGCCATAGACGGCATTGAGACAGGTTACGGAGCAAGAATCCCGCTTTGGCTGTTCGGGTTCCTGTATTAGTTTTTTGATTTGTCTAAGTAACGTGAAAAAAATAACCTGCTTCAGATTAGGAGAAGATTTTCGAGGATAGATCTATTTTCGAAGAAGGAGTGTGCCGGTGGCACATGACTGATGAGAAAACAGATATAGACCGAAAAGATTCCTTAAGATGAGGCAGGTTATTTTTTGAAGGTTACTAAAAGGTTCTTTGAAGTGAAAAAACTTCATTATCTTACCGCTACCTCAGTCAGATAGCACCGCTTCTTCCAATCATTTGACATAGTAGCCGGACTGGATCTCAAGTGTCTCACCTCTCTTGACGGCGATGTTCTTTCCGGTGCAGGAGGTGCCTCCAAGTTTGTACTGGACAATGTAGGTGCCCTCAGGGAGGCTGGTCTCGTAGCACTCCTGATAGGAGTAGACACTGCCTGACGGATCGAAATGATAGCTTTTAGGATCACTTATGCTCTTTGAGTCAATAAAGACGATGTCCGTCATGTACTTGCCTTTCTCGCTGTTGACGAACTTCACATTGCCGCAAGGAATTCTGTTCGGAACCGGGAGGTCGATGAAAAACTCCTTCTTCTCGATGGACCGGTTCTGGACGCCCGGCAGACCGCCAGGATTATTGGTGCAAAGGTCACGGTAGTTCATGTCGCTCAATGTCACTTTCATACGGTAACGGGTGGCGGCGTCGGACTCCACAGTGTTCTCCACACTCCAGACCCAGCCGGAATGGAAATCAAAAGTGGCTCTGGATATGGCCGGAGGCTGAGTGTTGACCAACTCCGGCAGGTTCTTCACCTCCAGTTTGTAGTGGATGCTTCCGTCAGACGAGTTGTCGATGATGGACAGGTCCCTGATCTCACGCGTTCTTGAACTGCTGAAGTTGCAGCCTGAACTCAAGGAAAGCCCGGCGCCGGCGGCGCCACCGGACAAACCGGCCTCGAACGACCATGTCACACCGGAAGTGTAGGTCTGGGAGTTTATCGTGGTTGAAGGGGACGGAACCTGATTGAAGCGGACCGGAACCTGATTGCCTTTGTCATCGACCAGGGAGATGTCCACATTGTAGCCGGTCAGGAAATAGCCCATGAAATCGCCGGTCCAGCCATTCGGCAGCACCTTGTTGAACTTACCGGCGTACATCCCGGACGAAGCCACCGAGAACGTGGCGTCAACGATGTAGAAGTCCCCGACGTAGTTGCTCTTGGATGACTTGAACGCATAGAGCGGGATGACCGAGTAGTACTGCTCGAAGCGGCCTTCGCCCGTCACCCTGAACTCCTTCTTGCCGTCCTTGAAGATCAAGCCATTGTCAATCTTGTAGTCATGGGACGAGAACAGATGGATGGACTGGAGGAGGTCGTCTCCCGAGGTGTTCGCGGAATGCGCGTCACCGACCCATGACACAAGGCCGTTCAGGTTGGTCGGCGGGAAATCATCCATTGAGAAGACCTTGCCGCTCCTGTGGAACGCCACGAAAAGGCAGTCGTCCAACGTCTCGGCGGACAGAAAACCGATGTTGTGCCGCGAAAGGAACGACAGCAGATCCGAAGTCGGAGAGACCACGACCACCGCCGCCCCACGCTGGTAGGCGCTCAAGATCTCATCGTCCTTGACATCCTTCTCGCTCACAAAAACCACCTTCGCCTCCTCGCAGGAGACCTTCTTCCCGGTGAATCTTGAATATATCAACTTAAGGATGTCGCCATCCAGTTCAGACAGTACACAGTAGGGCAGGTCCGAGGTGCGGTTCTCCTCGACGGGCTCCGGCTCCGGTTCCGGATCGGGGTCAAGGCCTGATTTCTCTCCGCAGGAGGCCAGCAGGCCAAAAGCCGCGCAAAGCGCAAGTATATTCAGAAAATCAATTATTCGTTTCATGGTCATTGGATTTCATTCAGAAGGTTCATGAATATATTCATAGTTTTACTTGAAGCCGTAGCCGGTTGATAGTCTCACAGATCCTCCTGGCCTCACTCTGACAAGTCCGGTGTAGTTGCGTTTCCTGGTATTGCCTTTCGCGTCCTTGATGTCGCATTGCAGCTCGTAGTCGCCGGCCACCAGGAACAGGGAGCAGGTGTTGCCTTGGCCATAGACGCTTCCGTCATGGTAGCTTCCGGTCTCGGGGTGGCTCTTGTTGTACAGCCTGACATTGGTCATGAAAGTGCCCTCCTCGCTGTTCGTGAGGTCGAATTTCCCGGTCGGCCCCCTGTTGGGCACAGGAAGGTCCTTGGTGACGGAATACTTCTTCTGAACGAACTCAAGATCGTGGTAGTCAACACTTCCCGAGTAGAAATAGGAAGCGCCGTAGACAAGGTTGTAAAGATCTATCACAACCCTGTACTTGGTCTTCACGTCGTAGTCCTCCGCCGGGACAGCCCACACCCACTGGCTATAGAAATTTACGGTCGAGGTCGAGACAAGCGGAGGGTCTGTGATTTTCAGGGATTTCAGGCGAGGAAGATTGTTGATCTCGTAGTCGTAGCCGACCGTGGATCCTTCGTGCCTGTTGAGCACATCGCAGTCGCTTATTGTGCGGGATGTGCTTGAGGAGATGGAGAATCCCGTGTTTGATGAGATCATCGGAGACGTGCCGCCGGTGATTCCTCCGCCGATGGAAAAGCTCCAGCCGGTCGTGTAGCTGGTCGAGCCGATGACGGTCTCCGGTGTCGGTGTCTGGACAAAACGTCCTACTGGAGTTCCAGCGGTGTTTAATATGTAGATGTTAGAACTGAGAGACTTGAGATAGAAACCGCATATCCTCGCTTTCACCAAGCCGTGCGTCTTGGTGAAATTCCCCGTGTACATCTTCCCCGACACGACAGAAACGGTGGAGGTCATGAGGTAGTAATCCATGGCCTCCGAGTCACCACTCTTGAATCCGTGCATCGGCGTGACCTTCAACTGCACATCTATGGAAAACTCGCCCTCAAGGTAATCGTGTTTGGAGGCCGCTACGTTGGTTATCTTCTCGCTGACCTTGTCAGAATAGGTCGTGTACAGGCATGACTCCTCCCAGAAAGAGGACGGGTCGAAGTTGCCGGCCACGTTCAGGATGGCGTTGTTGGTCCAGGAGACAAGGCCGTTGAGGCATTCGTCCACCTCCAGACCCTCCGCCGGAGTCCGCACGGCACAGTGGCCGGAGCGTCCCTGCTGGAAAGCCACACAGAGGAAATTTCCCGCCTCCACACCGAGCTGTTCAAGCAGGATTTTTGACGGATCGCAGACAACCACGACGCGCCCCTTGAGTGTGTCAAGTCCGGAATAGCCGGCCATGTCCGTGACAATCACCTGTGCGTTGTCAGCCGAAGGAGCCGTCTCTTTCAACCGGCCTTTGACAGCGTCCGCGAAGTCCTTGGAGAGGCCTTCCGAGACCCATGCCGGGAACGCGATCTTCTCGCCGTCGGCGAGTGAGGAAGGCTTGCGGTAGTCGCCTTCAATGATGACCTCGTCACCGTAGTCCGGACTGTCCTTGGAACAGGAGACAAGCGTAAGCACGAACGCCGGTATGGCCAGATAAAGTAAAAGAGAGTGTTTCATGGTATTACAGTCTGTAAGGCAGTTTGCGGTTGTAGTCCTTGTCCACACAGATAGTCGCCGTCTTCTTTGTGAGATTGTAAACGACTGACCATTGCGTGTTGCTTGTGATGTCTCCTCCCTCGGATTGCAGATCTGTGTGCACGGCATCAAGCAGAGACATGCATTCATCTTCCGTCATCACACGGTTCTTCTTTTCCAATGTCTCGTGGAGCTTGTCGTACCGCTCTTTTCCTCCTCCGACATTCCGCCATCCCTCGGACAGATAGAAATTGGTGACGTGGTCGGTGTCAAGCAGGTTCATCGTCCAATCCTTCGCTGACGGATCACTCAGCGGCGGCACCTCTCCCGGGCGGTAATATTCCACGACAACGCTCTTTCCGCTTGCGTCGGCGATCAGGAAATGATAGTTCGAGTCCGAATTCTCACCGTCCGCGAAAAAATTGTGGGACCGGAAAACCTCCACGGCTTGCTCAACGCTTGTACACCTGTCCAGAGCCAGCCTGATGGCTAATGTCGGGACAATGTCACTCTTCCCGGGGTCATGCTGTACCGCCCCGCCGGTACCTCGAAGAGACAGGACACCTATGAACAGTCCCGCATCATTCATCCCGTCCAGACAGCAGTAGATGGATGCGGTCACAGGGATGGAAAGATCCGTCTTCCCGTCCGACAGCGCACCGGCCACATAAGTGTCTTTGTCCAGAAATGGAAGGGCTGAGATGCAGATGGACTCATGCACTCCTTTTGTGACATTGTGTACAAGCACATTGGAAGACGACACGAATCTATAGTCAAAGTTACGTCCCACCAGCACGTCTCCTTCCGGGGACTTGACACAGAAAGCACTGCATCCGAAATCCACGCCACCGTCAGCCTTGCCCAGCGGAACTGTTGTCAGCATCGGCACCACTTTTCCGAGAAGTTGCATGCTGGAACTCGCCCCTCCGCTAGACATGACCTCATCGATGTGGTAGTCCGAACTATATTTCACTGAATATAAATGCCCGTCCGCCAAATTCTTCAATGTGGACACCATAGCCTTCTGATCATCATTCCTCAGATAATCGGCAGGGTTTGCGGCGGTTTCGGTTTCTCCCTTATCACAAGAGGACAGAAAGAAAACCGAGACTGAAAGACAAGACACAAGATAGATAAGACGCTTCATCGTTTTGATATTGTTTGAAACATACCCGGAAGCCTCAGGGTGGCTCACCACGCCCAAGGAAGAAATTTGTGAGACAAAAATACTAAATGAAGCACCCGAAGAAAAGACGGCTCCGACGAATTTTGCCGAGCCGTCAAGAAATTGTCGTACGGACAACCTTATTTTGTCAAATCAGCATTTTTTTGCCGAACCGATAAATTACTTATCCGCCATTTTGTCGGGGTCATACCCTCTCTCTCCTTGAAGGAAGCATTGAAATTGCTCACGGAAAGAAAGCCTGATTTTTCCGCGATTTCGGCGATGGACCTGTCAGGACTCTCCAGCAAGGCGCGTTTTGCATAGTCGATTCTCATTCCGCAGATCCATTCCCGGAAAGTCACCTTGTAGGTCTGATTGATGAAAGCGGAAAGATACGTCCTGTTTGTGTACAGGATTTTGGAAAGATCCGCTATCGTGAGTCCCGGCTTCAGATAGCCTTCCGCCTCCACCCATTCCTGCACAAGACGTTGCATTTCAGGATTGCAGGAGAACGTTTCTGTCACAGGAAGATCCGGTCCCGGGTCACTTTCGATGGCACATTCGACGGTTTCATAAAAAAGCATGTAGTTCTGGTAACTGACATACAGATAAATGTAGAACGGAACGGAAGACAGCACCCAAATAAAAACAAGATTGTCAGGAAGGAAGGTCAGCACAGAACAACCGATGCCGAAAATGAGCATCCAATATGTCAGTACCGACATCCATCTGACATAGGTCGCGATATGGTCAGAATAGGTGTCATCCATCTTTTTGACGGCCCGATGGTAGGCCTTGAGCAGGTGTGATGCCAGAGAGAAACCATACAGGGCAAGCATCAGGGCTAATGAATATATCAGGCCGGCTTTCAGTGTGCCGTCTTCGCTGAACAAGAGCGCGGAGACGGACAGGATGACATATAAAAGCCATGACAGACAATGTCTCACAATGATCTTCCGTGTGATGTAGGAGCGGTCCAGAAGAGTGTGCAGAGCCGCGACGAACAACCCGTAGCCGAAGAAATACGTTGAGAGATTCATCACAATCGCTGCATTGACGTTAACCTGCCTTATGTCAAAGCACAGATGGACGGCATAATTTGCCGCCAGCACCAAAAGCGCCGCCCCCATTAAATTCCTTGACCGCAGGTAGTTGGCGAACAGCCTCTTGTCCGGAACCTTCCCGAAGAAGAACCTAAAGACAAAGAACGCCATCAGGGTCAAGGCAATGCATAGGGAGTATCTGTACAGATCGATGTTCATGGTGTCAATGCGATGGAATGCCTTTACTCGATGCAACTGGTGAGACAGGTCATCGAGGCGTCGGGACGGAACTCGATGCCGGTGGAGGTGGCGGGGATGAGGACGGTCTCGCCTTGACGGAGGGTCACGACGTGCTCCTGGCCGTCATTCTCATGGTCAACAAGGCTGCCGCCTCCGGCGACGCACATCACGACCACAAAAGAGTCCAGTTTAGAGAGATCCTTGGCGCAAGGCTTGTCCAGGTCGAAGAGCGAGGTGGTGAAGTACTTGCAGCTGACCAGTTTGGTCTCGGCGTCCTTGACGCGGGAATATTCAGTCCTGTAGTCCGGGTAGACATCGTAGTCGATGGCCTCCTTGGCCTGCTCGATGTGCAGTTCGCGGGGCTTTCCGTCAAGACCCAGGCGACCATAGTCATAGATCCTGTAGGTCAGGTCGGATGTCTGCTGGATCTCGGCGACGAAGGCTCCGGCCCCGATGGCGTGGATGCGGCCGGCAGGGAGGAAGAACACATCGCCGGGAGCGATCCTGTAGCTTGCAAGCACGTCGGTGATGGTGTGTTCGTTGACTCTTTGCTCATATTCATCGGGAGTGATCCACTCGGTCAGACCGCTCAGCAGATGGGCTCCCTCATCGGCTCCGACCACATACCACATCTCGGTCTTGCCTTTCATCCCAGGATGGGTCTTCGCGGCAAGCTCGTCGTTCGGGTGGACCTGGATCGACAGGTCGCTTCTAGCGTCGATAAATTTGATCAGGAGCGGGAACTCCGTACCGGTCTTCTCAAAAACCTTCTTGCCGACGAGTTCAGGACCATATTCATTCATCACATCGGTCAGGCTTTTGCCTGCAAGAGAGCCGTTGGCTATCGTTGAGACATGGCCCGGGACAGCTGAGATCTCCCAACTCTCCCCTATCTTGTGCCGCTTTGTCTTTACGCCCTTGAACGGGGCGATCTTTTCTCCGCCCCACACCATCTCACGGAGATAGGGCTCAAATTTCAGAGGGTACATATTCGTTAAGTTCTTTTTAAACAATTATTTATCCAGCTCTGTCAATGCGAACGCATAGGCTCCGAGCGAGATGGCCTTGCTGGCTCCGATCTTGGAACGCATCACGCCGACGCGCTTCTGAGGGTCGTAAACCACCTCACGGTCGCTGCCATAGACCTTCAAGGAACGTGCCTCGCCACGGGCGAACTGCTCGAACTCGGCCGGATCATCGAGGTTATAGACCTTCATCTGAACCCGGTTCAGTTCCTCACCGGTGAGCTGGTGCATCTTACCGCGCATGGTGCGTAATATTCCTGGCATCAGGTACTTGTAGTTGTTCATCACTCCGCCTCCGATCACGATCAGGCCATCGATCAGGGTGACCGCCGTGGCCATCGCGTCGCCCGCGACCTCGCCCATCTTGTCGAACGACTTGATCGCGGCTTCCTTGTCGCCAGGCCTCTTGCCCTCGCAGACCTCGGCGAGATCCTTAGGCTCAAGACCGTGGTCCGGGTTGCCGGTCAGCTCACCGTAAACTCTCTTCACGGCACGGATCGAGGCACCGTCCTCGACGATGATGCCCGGCATGTCAGGATGCTTGAGGCAGAAAGTCTCCACGCAGGAGTTGTCGCCCCGGTTAAGCTCACCGTTGATGACAGTACCGATTCCCAGACCTGTGCCGAACGTGTAGCCGATGAGGTTGTGGTAACGCTTCGCGCTGCCGGCCTTCGCAAGCCTTTCGTTGATTTCAGGAAGCACGCCGCCGAGAGCCTCTCCGTAGGCGTAGAGGTCGCCGTCATTATTGATATAAACCGGGATTCCAAAAGTGTCCTCAAGGAATGGTCCGAGAGCGACACCGTCACGGAAAGACGGGAAGTTAGGAAGATAACCGCCGATGATTCCGTCCGGGTAATCGGCCGGGCCAGGGAAGCAGAAGCTGATCGCGACAGGTTTCTCCTCTCCAAGTTCCTCTTCGATCTGACGGAATCCCTTGACCATCGTGCCGAGGCAGCGGTCAAGGTTGTCGGCGTTGGACGGAAGTGTGATTGGTTCGCAGCAAAACTCACCACCCTTCATCGCGCCGAAGACCATATTGGTGCCGCCGGCGTCAAGGGTCATAACAACTCTGCTGTCATTTCTTATATCAGACATATTCTTGTGTTTTTAATTATTGCCGAACCTCCTTGAATATTCAAAAAATCAAGTCTTTTCGTTGCAAAGATAATCATTATCCGTCTTTCGGGCTCATCGTTTGCAGGGAAAATTTGTACCTTTGCACCAATCCTCTATTCTTCACCACTTGTGGTGAAAGCAAGTACCTCCCCCGAGGGAAGGGATTTAGGGTAGGGGTAACGTGAATGAATGTGGGTGGGCAATCACCTTCGGACGTGAGATAAGGTAGTTTACAGCGGGTAGTTGCCTACTTGCGAGAGTTGAAGTTATCTATGCAGAAAAGAAGAAATCGCCAAGGTGGCGAGAACGGCGGCAGGAAGAGCCGCGACAAGAGGTTCGGTGCCAGACAGAAGAGCAAGAAAGTGCTGGCCGAGGTGACCGGAAAGGTTCAGATGACAAGGGACGGCTATGTCTTCGTGATCATTGAGGGCGAGCCGGATAATGATGTGTTCGTCAAGGCGTCCAAGACCCGCGGCGCGTTGAACGGAGACATCGTGAAATGTGCGGTGACAAGCGAGAGAAAGGAAGCTTCATCCGATGCGGCCAAAGGCGGACGCAAGGACGCGGCCAGACGCCGTGAGGGAGAGATCATAGAGATTGTAGAGCGCAGCCACAAGCCGTTCGTCGGCGTGCTCCACATTGTCGGCCGGCAGGCTTGGGTGCTGATGCAGTCAAGGAATATGCCGTACGACATCTGCATAGATTTCGACACCCTTCCTGAGGGTGCGAAAAGAGGGATGAAAGTGGCAGCTCTGGTCGACGGATGGGACAAGGGTGAGCCGACTCCGAAAGGCCACATAGTGGATGTGCTCGGAATGCCGGGCGAGAACGACACCGAGATGCACGCCATCCTCGCTGAATATGCCCTGCCATACAGGTTCGAGCCGGAGGTCGAGAACGCGGCGGATCAGATTTCGGACCAGATCACCGAGAAAGATCTCAAGGGTCGTCGGGATTTCCGCAACACCCTGACATTCACCATCGACCCTACGGACGCAAAAGACTTCGACGACGCATTGTCCTTCAAGAAACTGGACAACGGCAACTACGAGATCGGAGTCCACATCGCCGATGTGTCCTACTATGTACTTCCGGGCACAATCGTGGACAAGGAGGCACAGGAGCGCGGCACGTCAGTCTATCTGGTTGACAGGACGGTTCCGATGCTTCCGGAGAAACTTTGCAATAAACTCTGCTCTCTCCGCCCACACGAGGACAAGCTGACATTCTCGGTAGTGGTCGAGATGACTCCTCGCGGAAAAATCGAGAACCGTTGGTTCGGCCGCACGGCGATCTGTTCTGACTACCGTTTCGACTACGATGGAGCCCAGCAGATCATCGAGAGCGATGGTAAGGAGCCTGCGGATCCGGCCATCGGTCAGGATGTCAGGGAGGCCATCGTGACGCTCAACAAGCTGGCATTGACACTCCGCAAGCGTCGTTTCGCTTCAGGAGCCATCAGTTTCGAGCGTCCGGAGATGAAAGTCGAGGTGGATGCGACCGGAAAGCCGATCAGGGTTTACGAGAAAATCACCAAGGAGGCCAACTGGCTGATCGAGGAGTTCATGCTTCTTGCGAACCGTTCCGTGGCCGAGTTCATCGCCACTTCCGGCAGGATGGACGGCAAGGCCGACAAGAAAGCCAAGACCTTTGTTTACCGTGTACACGGCGAGCCTAACACGGAGAAGATCGCGAGCCTCGGCCAGTTCGTAAGCAATTTCGGGTTCAAGTTCGGGCCGAGCGGCAACGGACGCGAGATCGCCAAGTCCCTGAACACGCTTTTGGCCGAGGCCAAGGGTACGCCGGAGTGCGACGCATTCCAGATGATAGCCCTGCGCTCGATGGCCAAGGCGATCTACACCACCGACAACATCGGCCATTACGGCCTTGCGTTCAAGTTCTACACGCACTTCACTTCCCCTATCCGCCGCTATCCTGACACAATGGTACACAGGCTGTTGGCCCTCTACCTCGACAATGCCGAGAGTCAGAACAAGGAATATTACGAAGCCCAGTGCCAGCATGCCTCCGAGCGCGAGCAGATAGCGGCGAACGCCGAACGCGACAGCATCAAGTACAAGATGATCGAGTTCATGCAGGACAAGATAGGCAATGAATATGAAGGCTCGATCTCCGGCCTCACCGAATGGGGTATGTACGTGGAGATCAAGCCTACCATGATCGAAGGCATGGTCGCCCTGCGCGATGTGAAGTCCGACTTCTTCGAGTTCGACGAGCAGAACTACCTCATCCGTGGCCGCCGCACCGGCAAGGTCTTCCGACTGGGTGACGCGGTCAAGATCCGTGTGAAGGCCGCCAATCTGGAGCAGAGGCTTCTGGACTACGAACTGGTTGACACCACCACCGACAATGGCTCATCCAGTGATGGTTCCGCTGACGGCAAGGCCAAGAAAAAGCCTTTCTATGCCGCCGTAGCCCACAACGACAACCAGCCTCAGCACAAGTCATCCAAGGACAAAGGCCGTCCCCGCAAGAAGTTCGGCCCAAAGTCTTCCCGAAACGAGAAGAAGAACGCCAACTAATTCATTGGCCGACACAACACATCTCAAAGAGTGACCGCCTCTGTGCAGCCACTCTTTTTGTCCGGTGAACGCCCTGTTGGCCGGACACCGTTCATCTTATTTCGGGTGCGGAAGAGGCTGTTTTGCACCCAAAGTGACTTTCTGATTGGTTCCGGGGTGAGGAAAGCCGACTTGCGCACCCCGAACTTTTTCCGCATCTATCTTGTATTTTATGCATAACATAGAGGGTGATTACAAGGGATATTAAATCATCAACAAACAAACCATTGCCAAGAAGCGACGGTTATCGTCAATCGGCTGAACATCAACATCATAAAGCCGACGTTGACCAACTTGTATATAATAGCCACACAAAAAGTGAAATTTTTATCTGACGATTGCGGTTGTTCCTCTTATTATTAATACACGAACATGAACATTTGTTCGAGTGGATTTTTTTGATTAATATTGACATGTTTAACCATATAATATTATGAATACCAATAATGAGTTTCAGTTGATTTGGGAGTATAACCTCTTACGGACTTTTGTGCGCCATGTTTTTATGGCCACATGGAATGAAAAAGAGGGAATAAATGAAGAGAATGTTCTGAATCTTGATATAGAAGGACTTCTAAAAAATCCGTCTACTGAAGAGAATTCTTTTTTTGAAGGGCAGGTTAAGTACATCCCTACAAAATTCGAGATAAAGGATAATTACGAATTATGGCAAACTGCCATAGGGGTATATGTCGGTTTGCTGCCCGAAATTAATAATACAAAAGAACTACACAGCAGTGACATCGCTCTTGATTTCATGCTTCGCGTAAGATCTTATGATCTATCATATTTACGTGATTGTGCCATTTTCAACCACAAAATTCAATCAATAGCAGATGATTTTCTCAAATTGAGCAATACTGACATCAATGAAGATCCTGGAGCGCTTCTCTCTATTGATACAATTAAGGGAGACGTAGTAGACATATATAAGACAATGAAAGATGTGAACAATGCGCCTCGCGACATCAGAATAGATACCCATGGTCGTGAATGGTATACAGACCACAGAGGTTGCCTACATAGGATAATGCATCACGACTTCAACTTCTCCGGCATGTCAGACACCGATTATACCGACACGTTCGCCGACATGGACGATAATGACCTATTTCAGTCTTATAGTAAAGCAATATATGAAAAATTTAAAGACTCTAAAAACTCTGACGAATATTTCGTAAGAGGTGTGATTGTTCCGATGATGGCGGCATACATCGGGTGTGATCAATTGTTCGAATTGAAACAGGACAAAAACGCTGATGTTCATCTAAACAGACTGTATTATATGGTCAAAGAACAAATTGATGTGAATGATCACAAGGCGGTGCTGGACTATATGTCGAAAGTGAAGTTCATGATTTCTGCTTTGCTGCCAAATGAGTAATGAACCGGCGGTTTTATGATGCTTCTATGACACAACGATGACAAATCATTAAAACAAATCAACATGACAACAAATTTCAAATATATACTAGAGAACGGGATGACCTTGGAAAAGTCCCAGATTGATCTCCTGACAAAAATTGAGAACATTCCTTGTAGCGATGTTCTCGCAGATTATGACAACCTTGCTGAACTCAGAAAAATGAAGGGCTATGAAGTGGTCGTCTCTGACAGGATGTCTTTTATTGAGAAAATGAAGACTGAAGATCACGCGATTGATAATCTAAGGAATGATCTAAAAGAAAAAAGTATAAAAGGAACGATTACGGAGGAAGAGCGGGCGATTTACAACTCTGAAATTCTATTTAGAATTAAAAAAGAACTGAACGATTATCTTGAACGAATTGAGCCCGGAGCGGTTCACCCTCTTTTAGGCCTGTACCGCAACTGGGATTTCTCTTACAACTCTCCAGTGGTCTATCTGTTTAAGGAGAACATTGACAATTATGCCAAGCAGCGTGGACGCTCCGCTGACAACATATTCGCCTATGTCTATGTCCATGAAGCTATGCATGCCTACTATGATTCCAAAAATTCAGAAGGAGGCCATGTTATCCATGAGCTCGAAGAGGCGTTCGCGGAATGCGGAATGTTGGAATTCTTGACAAACGCATGTTTTCACGACAAAGATCTATGCGAACCGGCAATTGACGCATACGATGATGTCAATGAGAAAAGGAAGAACGGTCCTTATGAATACGGCTTCGGTTTGTCTCTCAATGAACTATCACACAAGATTGGAGAAAAAACCGCAGACATGATGAGCCGGTACCGTGAAATCTCCAATTGGATAACGGATAACGATGCCTATAACTATAAGGCAAAAATCTCAGAGCTGTCAAAAACACCGTTAGATAACGATGAATACAAGGATAAGGCTCAAGAATGCTTTGAACTGGTTGAGAAAATCCTCAACAAGGAGTACCAAAAGCCAAATGTCATCGCCGATGTGAACCCACTCCTCGAACCTTATATGAGGGGAAGCGGTGTGATAGTCCGTGAGGACGCACCAGCCACATGGAAACATTCAGGTAAATCAACTTCAATAGCGACAAGCAGTTCAATCATATATTTAGGAACCAAGGAAAAGCTTGGATCATCCTATCGGCAAGTTCAGATCTTCGCATCTGAGGATCCGACAGAAATGGCCTATGGGATCTTTAAGGTCGCCGACCTTATCGGAGGCGAAAGGGCAATGGTGCAGATGATATATTACTATGACTATCACTGCAAAGACAAATTTCATGTATACTCTACTTCCTGCCTAAAGAGAAACGGCAATGTAATTTATATGCATCGTCCACTCTCTATAGGCGGCAATCAAATATACATCCAGAAAGGATGGCAACTTGATCCTGAAACCCTGACTGCAGAATCTCCAAGCCTCTGTCTGCTGCTTGATGCCCTGAACGCAGTGTCTGACAAGTGCTTTTCTATTTTGAAATCAGGAAAGACACTTGTCCTCTATGGTCCGGAAGACATAAAAGATGCCATTGAATCCAACCAACAAGAGCGATAAGTTATCCTCGCAGGCGAAAGCAAGGCCCTCCACCGAGCTGAGGAATTCAGGGTAGGGCAACGTGAATGGGCACAGGTAGCGATTATCTTAGAACGTGAGATAATATATTCTAATATGCCGGGAGTGGACCGAATCGGTTTCTCCCGGCTATTTCATCAATCACCGCCCTGGATATTCAAATCCTATGCGGCGCTTTCCAACCGGCTTTTCGCCAATGGTCTCTTCATCACAATATTTCGTCAACTCGGTCATGCCTACCTTTTTTCCTTCGATGATGTAGGAGATAGCGGCTTTGCGGCACACATTCTCAGTCTGGCCACCTGACAGTGGATATTCACGGGCGAGAATCCGAGCGTCGTCTGCCGGGAGCTCCGGGAGCATCTCTTTCCAGATTTCCGATCTTGTGTCCTCATCAGGAACAGACAGGCGTATCTTGAACAGGAACCTGCGCTCAAACGCCGGATCAAGACTGGTCTCCAGATTGGTTGTGGCGATGAGTATGCCGTCAAGTGTCTCCATGTTCTGCAGGATGATGTTCTGAATCGAGTTGTTGCTCTTGTCGCAACTATTCTCTGGATTTGCCATTCTGATGCCAAGAATGGCATCAGCTTCGTTTAACAGAAGGATGGGAGCCTTCTCGCCGCGGCGGACAAGATCATGATAGGTTCGGAACACGTTGCTGACATTCTTCTCAGAGTCCCCATGCCATTTGGAGCGAAGCTTTGAGACATCCACAATGAATATGTCCCTTCCTGTCTCACGCGCCAATTGAAGGCAGCTCTCTGTCTTCCCTGTCCCCGGAGGGCCGTAAAGGAGGATATTCACACCTTTTCGCAAGCCCTGTTCCGCAAGCCTGCCCTGAACTTCCTTGAAGTTTTCGTCTCGGAGCAAACTGGACAGGCGTTCCATCTGTTCCCTTTCCGCAGCATTGAAAAACAAACGCTTTCCCACAATACTCTCGTGGCTCTTTATGTCAGGATTACGCACGCCTGCATCCTCATTCCGAATGTCAAGCTCAGTAAAGAATTCCTTGCGGACATTCTCCGTAAGACTGAGCTTGGATGTGTCCGCCAACCCGTCTTCGGAACTGAACTCAACAAGCCCGAAATAGTGGAGAGATGTGTATTCATTCATTATTTCCCTCTCTATTCTTTTGCTGTCCTTTTTGGGATCCAATAACTTGAGCAGACGGCCAACTTCCATAGAACCAACGCCGTGGCTGGCGTACCTATGACAGAGGTAAAGGAATATCACCATATAGTGCGCATCGTCAAACTCGATTTCCTTAATCTTTTGGCAGAATAATGAATCCGGGCTATTCTGCACAAGATCAGTCAATTCCTCGTACAGTCGATTCACAGGCAGGGCATATTCATAATATTCAGAGAAGAGTTTCCTCATACGGGAGAATATCTCTTCCGTGTCAAGGTTGGCGTTGCTCGGAGCCGAATATTCCGAGTCATTCAGAATGGCCTCCATCGCATCGCCATAGACATCATAATTGCAATCGTTGCGATGCGGGTTGACCAAAATCCGGATGATATGCTTGCGTGACATCTCCTGAACTTCCTTAATGTAACTCATGAGTTCAAGGTTCGTGACATCAAAAGATTGGGCTATGTCTTCGTATTCAGCCGTCCTTCCACCGCTGGCTTCTTCAGCGATCACCGCAAGGAGAACACTTTGGATCGGAGTGATGGAAAACTTCCGGCAGACATATTCTATCTCCTTCGATGTTTTGTCCAGAAAGTCCTGTGAATATCCATTCACAAGCAATTGCTTCAGGATTGCGTTCAGGCAGGCTACCGTGTTTACCGGCTCCTGTCTTGATTCTTTATGCGCGGCTCTCATCTGGCGCATACGGGTCTTTTTCGGATCAGAGTAGTTCATTTTACATCATACTATTGTTATACATCGTCAGCAGGATAATCGCAAAAGAAAAAGTTACGGAACGTACTGTCTTCTTGTCTGCTCATCATTTCCGGTACGGAAGCAAATATTTCTTGAATACTATCTAACGGGACATCAAGATCAAGAGGCACTTTATCTAACCACCAAAACCGAACCCGTGCCGAGCTTTCATCAAAATCTCTTATTCCAATGGTGATGCCTACTGGTTCAAGATGAGTCTTCCGGAAAGGTTCCAAGACCTGAAAGATCTTGGCAGACTGCATCCATTTGAGCTTTATCGGCTCCAATACCTCTTCTGTCTTTTGAAAAACCATAGGAACGATAGTCTCGAAGTCAAAGATGAAATCCGCAAATTCTTCTGTACTGAAAGCAATCCACTGCAATTGGTAGTCTGCATGGTACCTCCCGGGCATATTCGGCCTTGCATTGAAGCACCGCGGCCCTTTATTGATGACATAGCTAAGGTTTTCCATCCGGACCAGAATTTTTTGAATATTCGGAAAATAGAAGTTGTCTTTATTGCAGCCTCGACGGAGCAATCCGGCCAGAGCCTCTTCTGCACATTTGAACTCTTTGCCTGGAGTGAACGCACCATATTCAGTCATAAGATTATGCCACAGGATGTCAATGGTGCCGTAAAAAACCCAGTCATGTATATCTTCGTAAAACCAGAATTCCGACAATCTGTACCTCTTTTCACATTTCTTCATGACGGAAGGCATTTCATCCTCAATCATGGTTAAGACCTTGTTATTATCCATTTTACACATATTTATAAATCTTCATCACGCACTCTGTCCTATTCCTTTATTCCCGGACATGTAAATGTTAATTCTGATTATAATAAGCCGCGGATTTGAAAAGGTCAGAAAAATTTTTCAAAAATTTTTCTGACCTTTTGTCTCGTGGCTCTTATTATTAGTAAAACAACATTTTTAAGACCATGACAGAAGAAGTAAAACAACTTATTCAAGATGCCAGAAAAGGTGACGCGATAAGCCAGGCTTCTCTTGCGACGCGATACCGTAAGGGTGATGGCGTGTCTAAATCCACAATAAAGGCTATATGGTGGTATGAAAGAGCCCGCTTCATTGACAACGCATCAGATGACGATCCTGATTTTGTCGTGATAAATTATGCGGCTTTCTGCGAAGATAACATCTATCTCTCTCATTCACCGATTGTCCGTCCATTTCTCAAAGGCGTGGGAACCTTCGCAGGATGGTTGGCTCCGTATCTTTATTACAAAGAGCCGGACTATCTGCTTGACAGAATGTGGGACATGGTAAGGCGAGTGACAGGAACCGTTTTCGGTTTTATTTTGGAATTCCTTTGGGAGATTTTCATTGTGGTCGTTCCGGCTTTGTTGATCGTGTATATTATTTTGTCAATAAAGAAATAATAGTTGATTTTTTCGTACTTTTGTGGAGACACTAATACTATTAACATCATGGCAGTGAGTAAAATAGTTCTGGAACGAATGTGTCCATCACATTTCGAGGATGCATATATCAACAATAATCTAAGTGAATACATGGATTATGCAAAGAGTGTTTGTGGTAAACTCCTGCAATCACAAACATTTAGGAATATTTCGAATCGTGAAAATATTATAGAAGAAGCCAGTGATGACGCCATTCTCTACTTGCACGAGAAACTGGAAAAGTACGATCCTGAAAAAGGGGCTTTTAGTTCGTACTTCTATACAGAAATTGGCTGGTCACTGCAGAATGTATTAAGTAGATATGGTTATCATGGCATTGTCGATCTCCTGTCTGAACAACCAGATATTTGCGAACCAGAGCCAAGGTCTTCCTATGTGTTTTCGAAAGAGATGATTCCATACATTCGCAAGTGGGCGGAAAAACTACCTGACTTTAAAAAAAGGGTATTTATGGCCCGATGGGGTTTTGCTATTCGGCCAGAGTTGTCTGTACCAGGAGAGATTGAGTCAACATATGGTTATGCCACGAAGCTGGCCCAAGAACTTGCGAAAAGTGGTGAAATTGACGAGAAAGACATTGACAAGAAGGCTAATTCGATCAAGTCGATGCTTAATGATATTCTCAAAGAACTACGTAAGGAACTTCCTAAAATAACGGGATTGAGACCGAGTGAGATTCGTGAGAACCTATATGAACTCATCGTCACGACAAAGGAGAAAGTGATGGAGAAAAACGTCCGCGACCTTATCACTAACCTTGATGCCAACACCTTGTCTGACGACGAGGCTGCCTGGCTCTTCGCGTTGCTTTTCGCTTAGATTTGCTGATATTTTTTAGAATTATAATAATTAAAACCATGGCAAAAAAAACAGCACCAACCATTAAAGACTTAATTTCTCTTTTCTGCACAAATACCGGAAAAAAGAATTATGCGACATACCTGAATTCGATCGTAAAATTAGCTAATCAGCATGGGACTTCATTAGTATCTTTGGTCACAACTCTAACATCCAATCCGATTTACAGGAACCCGGCCAAACCAGGATATATTGATCCAATGGCTGTAGCGATGACGCACTTTAACTCATGGACAGCAGGGTACGGGAGAAGTCAAAACACAATTCAGAATTGGAAGGTGGCGTTTAAGGCTTTCATGGAGTTTCATTTAGGTCAATACTACGGACACATCTGGCTTTTCAATTACGTAAATCCTCGTCTTTTTTGTGAAATTGTTGCCAAATCAGCAATATTTGCAAGCCCAGATGTAGTGAAGGATGTCGTTAAGGGTAAACTTGGCACAAAAGATAATATAAAAGGTGGATGTAGCAAGGTCAATCCTTGTAATGCCAAACCTAACAGCAGCTATTGCACGGGTAGACCAGGAAATCCATACGCATCATGGGATCATTGTGTTCATGCAAGAGATAATAAGGCCAATAGAGGGAAGCCCACGAATGATTGCAATGGCTTACCATGCATAGCAGACGACAATCACTATGCTAAACAAGCCATCAAGGCCGCCATTAAAGAAAAAAATAGTAGGTTAGGATTAGTATCCACCGGTGATTTCTCCGATTACGTGGCTTGCCACATATGGGATAATCCAGACGATTGCCGTTACTATACGAGCATAGCGAACCTGGTTCTTGTTCCGCGTGCGATCTATGGTCTCACAGATCACTGTGAAGAAGTCAAGGCCGTGTTGAGGATGCGGGCAACGTATCTATTTAGAGAAATTGATGGAATTGATGGAATTGCAATTCCTCCACAAACTTATCCTCCTATTTCCCAAAATGCGCTTAGCAACGCCAAAAAAAATTACCCATATTTAAACTGGAGACAACCATAAGCGGACAAGGCGAAAGAATAATCCGCACGCAATAAGAAAAGCATGATACCTTCACTTCAGCCTACAGGAGTGGCGGGAAAGTATCATGCTTGTTGATTATCGGCAGTTCAAGCAAGCACGAATGGCTCGGCATGAACACATTTCATATTTTTCTCCAGTTGCTCTGCAGAGCTGGCGCCTACCAACACACTTGTTACTCCTTTTTGAGACAGGCTCCAAGCCAAAGCCATCTCCGCCAAGGTCTCGTTGCGTTCACAGGCTTGTGTATTCCATTTCTTGAGTTGGTTTAACAGTTCCGGAGTCAAGACACTCTGCTTAAGGGAATGCTCCTTTGCCATACGGCTGTCGGCAGGTATGCCATTGAGATAGCGGTCGGTGAGCAGTCCCTGAGCCAACGGAGAGAAGGAAATGAATCCGATGCCGTTTTCATGGCAATAGTCAAGGATGCCTTCCTCCTGCGGAGCGCGATCGAGCATATTCAGGCGACCTTGGTAGATAAGCAGCGGGACATCACGTTCACGCAGGTACCGGTCGGCAAATTTCAATGCCTCTAACGGCCAACGGCTGATGCCCAAATAGAGAGCCTTGCCCTGTCGCACGATGTCCACCATAGCCTGAAGAGTCTCTTCGAGCGGAGTATCAGGGTCGTAACGGTGGCTGTAGAATAAATCCACATAGTCCAACCCCATGCGTTTCAGACTTTGGTCTATGCTTGCCATAAGATACTTGCGTGATCCCCAGTTGCCATAAGGACCTTCCCACATATCGTAGCCGGCTTTAGTGGATATGAAAAGTTCGTCACGATAAGAATGGAAAGTATGTGTTTAGTGTATATCGTTGAAAGCCTGAAAAGGAAATGCTTAATATCTGAAACACCTTTGAGCCGCGCTCTGAGAGTCTTCCTTCGCCGCATAGCGTATTGGACGCCTCCGCTTGTGCTCTCCTGCCTGGGGGTGCCGTTGTCCGGGGGCCATGGCAGGGATTTCATCACAAAATTACGCCGTCATGATTGTTTTTTCGTTCAACGAGAGCAAAATCACTTGTTTCTGTTGCCGTTGGGATTGTCTGTCAGGCTTACGAATATAGGCCCGTGTCTACTTGGCATACTGAAAAGCATCGAGTCGTTTTAACAAAGTGGATGAACAATCATCTTTGTTGGATAATGATGGCTGCTGACTTTGCAGGGATGCAACATGTCGTTAACCAAGTGGACGGCAAGCATCTTTGGGGTGGGGCTGTTTGTGAAGGACGCTGGACGGGAAGCCCTTTCAGCCTCATAAACCGGATGTTATCCGCCACTCATTCTGTGCCAGCGAGTGGCGGATAATACGTTCATTTTCATATGGTTAACATCTTACCTTGAGCGCGAACCCACTAAAGACGAGCGACTAAAACATTCATTATTAACCGCTTATAAATTACGCCAAGATTCCCTTCCTGCTTGTGGCGGGACACCGAGCCTCAACGGTGGCCCGCACTCAATAGCAGTCTGGGACAGGCTGATATTTGAGAGATTGAACGACGTTTTCGCCATAAAGAGTCGTTTAAACCCTCCTCATATCGGCTATGCACGACAATTTGGTCAAAGAATGTCGTCCATTGAATCAACTGGCGGTAAGTCATCAACAAACAACCTCATTGGCCGTCAGCGTTGACTCTGATGTTGGCAAGAAACAACAAAAGTCAGTCAACAAGTAGATAGTTTCTTTTCTTCAACACATGGTCTTGAACTTGACCCACTTTGAGCGGCAGAGTCTTACCCAGACGTTTCCCCATGCCTCCAGTGGCTGTCACGTGACTGGGGGGGATATAAAGACGACAAAAGAGAAGAGACGCAAGATTTTGCGTCTCTCCTCTTCGTGGTCCCAGTAGGGCATGATCCTACGACCCCCTGATTATGAGTCAGATGCTCTAACCAACTGAGCTATGGGACCGATTCCCGACCTTGATGGCCGGGCATATTGCTTGAACGGATGCGGCCTCTGAGACCGCTCCGTCCTCAATCTGAATTATCAGACTTTGATCTCAACCTCAACGCCGGAAGGAAGCTCGAGCTTCATGAGAGCATCAACGGTCTTAGCGTTGCTGTCGTCGATGTCCAGAAGCCTGCTGTAGGCGCTAAGCTCAAACTGCTCGCGGGACTTCTTGTTGACGAAGGTCGAGCGATTGACAGTGAAGATCTTCTTGTTGGTAGGAAGCGGAATAGGACCGTTCACCTTAGCACCAGTAGCCTTCACGGTGTCCACGATCTTAGCGGCTGACTTGTCAACCAGCATGTGATCGAATGATTTGAGTTTTATTCTGATTTTTTGACTCATATCAAAAATACTTAATTACGATTTAACACTTACTCGTCATCATCAGAGAGCTTGTAGCCGCTCTTCTCGATAACGTCCTTGGCCAGGTTGGCAGGAACCTCAGCGTAGTGGTCGAAAGTCATCGTGCTGGTCGCGCGGCCGGATGAGAGGGTTCTGAGAACTGTCACATAACCGAACTGCTCGGCGAGCGGAACGAAGGCCCTTACGATTCTCGCGCCGTTGGCGGTGGAGTCCATAGCCTGGATCTGGCCGCGACGACGGTTGAGGTCACCCACGATGTCACCCATGTAGTCCTCTGGAGTAACAACCTCAAGGGACATGATAGGCTCGAGGAGAACAGGCTTAGCCTTCGGGCAGGCGTGGCGGAATGCCAGACGGCCGGCCATTTCGAATGAAAGCTGGTCTGAATCGACTGGGTGGTAAGAACCATCAAGCACGGTAACCTTCAGAGACTGAACCTCGTAACCAGCGAGAACACCGTTGGCCATAGCGGCCTTGAAGCCCTTCTCGATGCAAGGGATGAATTCCTTAGGAATATTACCACCCTTGACCTGATTGTCGAACTGAAGTCCGGTAACGCCTTCATCGGCAGGTCCGATCTCGACGATGATGTCGGCGAACTTACCACGACCACCGGTCTGCTTCTTGAAGACCTCACGGTGCTGTACTGTAGCGGTGATGGCCTCTTTGTAGTTAACCTGCGGAGCGCCCTGATTGATCTCGACACCGAACTCACGACGGAGACGGTCCACGATGATGTCAAGGTGAAGCTCACCCATTCCGCTGATGACTGTCTGGCCGGTCTCGTGGTCTGACCTTACGGTGAACGTAGGGTCCTCCTCAGCGAGCTTGCCGAGAGCGATGCCGAGCTTGTCCAGGTCGCCCTGGGTCTTAGGCTCGACAGCGATACCGATAACAGGATCAGGGAATTCCATCGATTCGAGCACAATCTGATGATCCTCGTTGCAGATGGTGTCTCCTGTACGGAGATCCTTGAATCCGACAGCGGCGCAGATGTCTCCGGCCTCGACGAACTCGATAGGGTTCTGATGGTTGGAGTGCATCTGGTACAGACGCGCGATTCTTTCCTTCTTTCCGGTGCGGACGTTATAGACATAAGTACCGGCGTCAACGCGTCCTGAATATACCCTCATGAAGGCGAGACGGCCGACGAACGGATCCGTGGCGATCTTGAACACGAGAGCGCAGAACGGCTGGGCTGCGTCAGGGAGAAGATCCTCTTCCTCACCGGTCTTAGGATCGGTACCTTTCACAACACCCTTGTCAAGCGGAGAAGGAAGGTAACGCATCACAGCGTCAAGGAGGAACTGCACACCCTTGTTCTTGAAAGAGGAACCGCAGCATGCTGGAACGATCTGCATAGAGATCGTACCCTTGCGAAGGGCGGCGATGATCTCCTCCTCGGTGAGGGAGTCAGGATTCTCGAAATACTTCTCCATGAGAGCCTCGTCGCATTCGGCGGCAGCCTCGACGAGCTTGTCTCTCCATTTCTCGACTTCTCCGGCCATGTCCTCCGGAACGTCCTTTATTTCATAGTTGACCAGTTCCTCACCGGAGTCATAGTAATATGCCTTGCGGGAAACGAGGTCGATGATGCCCTTGAACTTGTCCTCAGCTCCGATAGGGAGACAAATAGGAACAGCCTTGGCACCGAGTTTGGTGTAGATTTCCTCAACGCAAGCGAGGAAGTCAGCGCCGACACGGTCCATCTTGTTCACGTACGCGATCTTCGGAACGCCGTACTTGTCCGCCTGACGCCAAACAGTCTCTGACTGAGGCTGAACGCGTCCGACAGCGCAGAAAGTAGCGACAGTTCCGTCGAGCACACGGAGCGAACGCTCCACCTCAACGGTGAAGTCGACGTGACCCGGAGTGTCGATCAGGTTGATCTGATAAACGTGACCGTTGTAGTGCCAGAACGCTGTGGTGGCGGCGGAAGTGATGGTGATACCTCTCTCCTGCTCCTGAACCATCCAGTCCATTGTGGCAGCCCCTTCATGTACCTCACCGATCTTGTGAGTCTTTCCGGTGTAGTACAGAATACGCTCGGATGTGGTCGTCTTTCCGGCATCGATGTGGGCCATGATGCCGATGTTTCTTGTGTAAGTAAGATCTCTTTTAGCAGCCATCTGCGAATAAAATTAGAAACGGAAGTGGGCGAATGCCTTGTTGGCCTCAGCCATCTTGTGCATATCCTCTTTTCTCTTGAATGCACCACCTTCGTTATTGTAGGCGGCAACGATCTCTGCACAAAGTTTTTCTGCCATTGAGTGGCCGGAACGCTTGCGGGCGAAGTTGATCATATTCTTCATCGACAGCGAGACTTTCCTTTCCGGACGCAACTCAGTAGGCACCTGGAAGTTTGCACCTCCTACACGACGTGACTTCACCTCGATCTGAGGGGTAACGTTTTCGAGTGCCTTCCTCCAGATATCCAGAGGAGCCTTGTCAGAATCCTTCATCTTCTCGCCTACCATGTCAATGGCATCGTAAAAAATAGAATACGCGATACTCTTCTTCCCCTGCAACATAAGATTGTTCACGAAGCGGGTAACCTCGACATCGTGAAACTTAGGATCAGGAAGTAGAATCCTCTTTTTAGGCTTCGATTTTCTCATTGTGAGTAAAAATTAAAGGTGATAAAGATTAATGAAACGGACTACTTCTTAGCGGTCTTCTTCGGTCTCTTGGCTCCGTAGAGGGAACGGGACTGTGTCCTTCCTTCCACGCCAGCTGTGTCCAAAGCTCCTCTAAGGATGTGGTAACGCACACCAGGGAGATCCTTCACACGACCTCCGCGGACCAGCACAATGCTGTGCTCCTGAAGGTTGTGTCCCTCGCCCGGAATGTAGGCATTGACCTCTTTGGAGTTGGTAAGGCGTACCCTGGCGACCTTTCTCATCGCTGAGTTAGGCTTCTTAGGGGTCGTCGTGTAAACACGAAGACATACGCCCCTCTTCTGAGGACATGCGTCCAGCGCGCGTGACTTGCTCTGAGCGACAATGCTCACGCGTCCTTTGCGAACTAATTGTTGAATTGTAGGCATAAATGATTGTAAATCTAATATTTATGTTTCCCCCAAACATTTGGGGCTGCAAATTTACGGATAATTCTTCAATTTACAAAGCGGAATGCGAACAGATTCACCATTTTTCAGATGGAGAGAATCCGTAGGTCCGGAATGGTGCGGTAGCCTTGTCAGGTGGTCTTCCGGTAACTCAGGACAGCCCAGGTGGTCGTGAACGCGCCCAGACCGGCAAGGCTCAGCAAGTCCGGCCACGTGTCCGCCAGCGTGCAGCCCTTCAGGACGATCGAGCGCATCGCGTCGGCGAAGTAGCGCAGCGGATTGGCATAGGTGATCGCCCGCGCCCATCCAGGCATCGACTGGATGGGTGTGAATATTCCGCTCATCAGCATGAACACCATACTGAAGAACCAGATGACGAACATGGCCTGGCGGGCATTGTCGCTGTAGTTGGAGATCAGCAGACCGAAAGAAGCCATGACCACGATGTGGGCGAATGTGAAGATCACTATGTCCAGCAGGCTTCCCCGGCAGCCATAGCCGAACACGGCATACGACAGGCCAAGACAGGAGAAGACCATGAAGAACGCCACGGCCACATAAGGGATCATCTTGCAGAGGATGAAGGCGGTCTTGCTCACCGGGGTCACGTTGATCTGCTCGATGGTGCCGCGTTCCTTCTCCGAGACGATGTTCAAGGCAGGAAGGAAGCCGCACATCATCGTGATGGCGATCACGATAAGCGCCGGGATCATGAAAGTCTTGTAGTCCAGGGACGGGTTGTAGAGATAGCTTTCCCGGGTGTCGAAACGGGTTCCGGCAGCACCGCCCTGGGATTCCGCCCCCGAAACCGAGGCGACATATTCAGTGACAAAGGCGTTGAGGTACTGGGATCCGATGCTTCCCCTGGTGCCGTTGACGGTGTTGACCTTGATCCCGACGGGAAGCGGGTCATCGGTGCCTCTGTCCGACTCAAGGTAGCGGGCGAATCCGGAGGAGATGGTCAGAATGGCGTCAGCGCCGCCGCGGTCCATGACAGCCTGCGCGTCTGACGGAGACTCGGTCACCTCCCGGATCTTGAAATAGCCGGACGAGGCGCATTTCTCCGTAAGCAAGGCCGACTGGTCAGACTGGTCGCTGTCCACGATCACCAGACTCAGGTTCCTCACCTCCATGTTCGCCGCGAAAGGAAAGACCAGGATGATCAAAAACGGGAAACAGAGAACCATCCTCGGCATTCCAGGATCCCTTAGGAATTGCTTGAACTCCTTCTTCAACAGATACTTCCAAACTCTCATCTCACAACCTTGTCTTGAAATTCTTGATACTTACCACCAACAGAAAGACCATCATGCCGGTCAGGACGGCGAACTCCTTGGCGACCGCCTCAAGGCCGGCTCCCTGGATCATTATCTTCTTCACCATGATGATGAACCACTTGGCAGGGATGATGTCGGAGAGCATCTGAAGAGCGACCGGCATGCTCTCGCACGGGAATATGATGCCGGACAGCATCATGGTCGGCATTGTCAGTCCCATACCGCACAGCAGCATCGCTGTCTGCTGTGTCTTGGAGAGGACTGACACAAGCAGTCCGAGTCCCAGTGACGAACCGACGAAAACAAGCGACACCAGGGACAGTAGCGTCAGGCTGCCATGGATCGGCACCCCCATGACAAAGTGGGCCAGAAGCAGGACGCTGACGAAATTGACGACCGACAGGGCAAGGTACGGAATCATCTTGGAAAGGATTATCCAGAACGGCTTGACCGGAGACACAAGGAGCAGCTCAAGCGTGCCGGTCTCCTTCTCCTTCACGATGGACACCGCCGTCATCATCGAGCAGATCAGCATCAGGATCAAGCCCATGACTCCCGGCACGAAATTGTAGGACGAGTTCATGGCCGGATTGTACATCAGCTGGACATTCGGCCTCATCGAAGCCTTAGGCTTCCCGGCAAGGCTCTCAGACAATGTCAGTTCCTCGCTTTGAAGCACTCCCTTGATGTAGCTGGTGACCACCTGGGCGGTGTTCGGATCAGAGCCGTCGCTCACAATGCGGACGCAGGCCTTACCTTCCGAGCCGGCCTTGCCGTCAAAGTCCGTCCCGAAGCAGAGCGCCGCGGCAGCCTTGCCTTTGCGGATTCTGTCCCGGGCCGGGGCGAAAGATCCGTGGATCTCGCCGACGGCGAGGTACTTGTTGCCCTCGATCCTGCTTATGACACTGCGTGCCAAAGGGTCACAGGCATCCCCGACCACATCGACGACGGCGTTGCTGACATCCGTGCTTATCGCGAAGCCGAACAGGATGATCTGCACAACCGGCATCACCAGAACGATCAGGGTGGTCCGGAAATCCCTGAATATGTGTCTGAACTCTTTCTGTATGAACGCTATTACCTCTCTCATGCCTCTCTCTCGGCCTTTCCGGCGATTTTTGTGAACACCTCATCCATGTCCTTGGCCCCGTAACGCTCCTTCAGGGCTGCCGGGGAATCCAGCGCCTCGATGCGCCCGTCCACCATCACGGAGACTCTGTCACAGTATTCAGCCTCATCCATGTAGTGCGTCGTGACAAAGACGGTGACACCCTTGGAGGCTGCCTTGTAGATCATTTCCCAGAAGTTCCTTCTCGTCACGGGATCCACACCGCCCGTCGGCTCGTCAAGAAACACTATCTCGGGATCATGCACCATCGCTATGCTGAAAGCGAGCTTCTGCTTCCATCCGAGCGGCATGTCCCTAACGAAGGAGTTACGGACATTCTCCATCGACAGAGCCTTCAGCATCTGGTCTGTCTTCTGAGCGATCCGCTTGTTGTCAAGCCCATAGATGCCAGCGAAAAGCTCGATGTTCTCCCACACCTTCAGGTCGGGATAGAGGGAGAACTTCTGGCTCATGTAGCCGATGTGCCGCTTGATCTTCTCCTGCTCGTTGACGATGCTGTACCCCGCGACATCGCCCTGTCCGGATGTCGGACGGCTCAATCCGCAGAGAATGCGCATCGCCGTGGTCTTGCCGGCCCCGTTCGCACCCAGAAAACCGAATATCTCCCCCTTGCACACATCAAAGGAGATGTCATCCACCGCGGTGAAATCCCCGAACTTTTTGACCAGATGGGAGATACGCACAGTCTTTATGTCCTTGTCCATAACGTCAGGCAATTTAGGAATATTCAAAATAAACTTTCTGTCAAACTCATTATTCCGCACCGGAGGAGCCTTCCGCGGCGGAAGAGGAAAGCCGGATGAAGCAGTCCTCGATCCCCGGAGTCATCCTCCGCACGTCGCAACCTTCGATTCCGGCACACCGAAGAGCCTCGGCGAGTCCGGTCTCATCCGGCCCGTCGTCGGTGACAGACACGTGGCACGCGCTGCCGAACGAACTGCAATCCAGCACTCCCCTCACACCGCGCAGAGCGCCGAGCGTCTGGAACATGTTGCCACCGCTCACTGAATATATCCGGTTCGGGTATCGGGAAATGATCTCCTCCGGACTGCCGAGCCCGATGACACTGCCGTCAAGAATCATGGCGATGCGGTCACAAAGACTGGCCTCGTCCATGTAAGGAGTCGAGACCACTATCGTCACGCCCCTGTCCCTGATCTTTTTGAGCATCGCCCAGAACTCCTTGCGGCTCACGGCGTCGACACCGGTGGTCGGCTCGTCAAGGAACAGCACCTCGGGATTGTGGACAAGGGCGCAGCAAAGCGCCAGCTTCTGCTTCATTCCTCCGGAAAGAGCGCTCGCCTTGCGGTCCTTGAACATCTCGATCTGTGAATATATTCCCTTGATGGTCTCGTAGTTCTCCTCGATGGTCGTGCCGAACATCGTGGCGTGGAACTTCAGGTTCTCCTCAACGGTAAGATCCTGATACAAGGCAAAATGCCCTGGCATATAGCCGATCCTTCCCCTTATCTCGCGATAGTCACGCACCACGTCCAGCCCGATCACCGTCGCGGAACCGGAGTCCGGAAGGGTCAGGGTGGTCAGGATCCTGAACAGGGTGGTCTTCCCCGCTCCGTCAGGGCCGATGAGGCCGAACAGCTCACCTTTCCGGATGTTGAAGCTTATGTCCCTCAAGGCTTTGACCGACTTGTAGGACTTGCTTACATCTTTAATCTCTATCGCAGTGTCTCTGTCCATGGCTACCTCTTCACATAGGCGTACATTCCAAGACGAAGGGTTCCGTCATTCGGCACGGCCACTTTGACGGCATAGACCAGATCCGCCCGCTCGTCACGGGTCTGGATGTTCTTAGGGGTGAACTCCGACTGTTCGGAGATCCAGATCACACGTCCCTGGATGCGCTTCGGAGAAGCGCTCCCGTCATCCGGAATCACGGTCACAGTGTCGTTCAGCTTCAAGCCGGACAACTGCGCCGAGGAGAAATACGCCCTGACGTACATCTGGTCCAGGTCGGCGACCTTGAAGAGCGGCTTGCCGAGGGTGACGAACTCACCGGTCTCGGCGTAGCGTGTCAGCACAGTCCCGGAGACCGGAGCGACGATGCGGCATTTCGCGAGCTGATCCTCAAGCCTGGCGAGCTGGATCTCATAGCCCTGGACCTCGGATCTCACGGAAGCGTTGCCACGCTCCCAGCTCTGGGTCTGTGCGGCTATCTGCGCCTTGAGGACGGCGATCTTGTCCGTGAGGTCATCCACCTGCTTGCGGGTGGTGGCGTTGCCTTCCAACAGTTTGGAGTACCTTTCGTACTCACTCTGAAGGTTTTCCAGCTGGCTGAGGTTCGGCTGGCCTTGCTTCTTGATGTCCACCAGCCTGGACGACGATCCGGCGATGCGCTCGCGCAGCTCCATTATCTGAAGGTAGGTCTGAACAGAGTCCAAGGCTCCGAGGAGCTGTCCCGCCGTCACCACCTCGCCTTCCTCCACAGCCATGGACAGGACACGTCCGGCACTCTCGGCGGACACGGTCACCTGAGTGGCGTCAACCTGACCGCATGCGTCATATTCAATGTTCTTTCCACATCCGGCGGCGACCAGGGCCAACGCCGCGAAAACAAGTCCGCTTTTCATATTCATAATCATTGTCATGTTCTTTGTCATTGTACTCCAAGTGTTTGCCTCAGGTCAAGCAAGTCCATGATGTAGGTCACCTTGTGGACATTGTAGCTAAGGCGCGCCTTGAACTCCTCGTCCAGCAGGGAAAGATAGTCGTTGACCGCGATCACACCCTCCTTGTACTGCCTCTCGCCCGTCTCCCTGATGCTGCCGCGGAGGGAGATTATCTCCTCGTCGCGCCTGAGGACATCCTCGTCCTTCTCCACCTGGCTCCGTTTCTGGACAGCCTCCATCGAGGTGTTAAGCATGAAGGACTCGCGTGTCAGCTCAAGCCTGCGAAGATCCGAATCCGACTTGCGCCGGTCGTTCCTGAGTGTGTAGAGCGCTCCGAAATCCCATTGGAGCCTGACACCGGCCACGAAGTACGGATCGAAACTGCCGGAGAGCATGTTCAGTCCCGGACGGCCGTAGCCAGCCTGCAGATTGAGGTTCAGACGCGGCCACAAAGAAGTGTTGAGCTGATCCTTCTGCGCCTGCAGCTGCACCGCCTGGGCATCATAGAGGGCAAGCTCGGGACGCTTGATCTCCATCGCCAGGTTGCTTTCCGGCTCCGGCTCGACAAGGGTCAGACCCGTCATGTCCTGCCCGGTAAGCAGACCCAGCATCCGCAGATAGGCCTTCCGGTCCGTCTCCAGGGCGGCCTGCTGCTGCTCGCAGGTAAGGATGTTCACCCGGATCTGGTCGAGATCCGATGGCCCGGCCATGCCGCCGTCCACCAATGTCTGTACCTCTTTCTGATTGCGGGAGAGGTTGGACACCAGCACGTTGTTCAGCTCTATCTGCTTGTCCAGCAAGATGATGCCAAGGTAGATCGACTGCACCTTCGAACGGATGGAGTACATGTTGACCTCCAATTGCCTACGCTTTACCTCGGCTCCCGCCTTGATCTGACGGCCTTTGGCAGCGGTAGCTCCTCCGTCCCAGATCTGCTGGGTGAGGTCGGCGGTCACTCCGTACTGGTCATGCGGAATGTCAAACTCGAAGCCCGGCATGTCAAAAGGCATCTCGACCACATCGGACTGCCAGGTCGCCTTGGCGGAAATGTTCAGCCGCGGCACCCAGGCAAGCGAGGCGTTCTTAAGATCATAGCCCTGACAGGCGTCGATCAACCCCTTCTCCTTGATCTGAGGATAGTTCTCGTAGGCCATCCTGACACATTGGTCAAGAGTGGTCTGTGAATACGCCTGTACGCAGACCAGCAACGCCAGAGCGAGTGTTTTCCATTTTAACTTCTTCATATTCATAGGATTGTCACATTATCACTTGAACAGGCGGCAGACAATCAGTTCCACAGCTTCCTTTTTGCGCGCCTCCAGGTACTCCGCCCTGCGTGTGCCTTCCACTCCCAGCACATTGCTGACGAGAGGATCAAAGAAGAACGGAGCCGCACACACACTCACGATGTCGCCGATCAGTTCCTCGAACGTGATGTTCCGGATCCTCCCGTTCACGACTTCCGACTCCGTTCTTTTCCTGTGGGTGTCCAAGGCGGAGGACATGTAGCTTCCGATCTTCGACACGTAACTCTCCATCAGGTCAGGGCGTTCCTTCGCGACCTCAAGCAGCAGCGACAGCTGTCCGCTGTGGGCGCTGAAGAAGTCGAAGCAGATCTCCGTCGTCTTCCTGATAAGGTCGGGCTGGAATATGTCCGTCACCATTATCGACTTGAGACTCTGTAGGATCTCCTCCAAATAGGTATCAAAAACCTTTAGGAATATCTGATCCTTCGTCCTGAAATAGTAGTGCAGCATGGCATGGGTGACACCGGCCTGTGCCGCTATCAGCGTCGTGGTGGCGCCTTTGAATCCTTTCTCGGCGAACAGCATCTCCGCCGCCCTCAGGATGTCCTGTTCCTTGTTTTCTTTTTTCGACATTGTCTTTAAATTAACAATATTGTTTAACATTGCTGTTAACAAAGCAAAGATAGTGTTGTTTCTCAAACAATCAAAGATATTCCTGAAATATTTTCAAAAACGTTGCAATTCTCAAAAAATGGCTATCTTTACCTTATGAATAAGAGAAAGCGCATCATCACCATTGCCGCCGTCCTGGCGGCTGTTTCTATGAATATGACCGCTCAGCCGGCCCAAAGAACCCTCTGGAACGACGGATGGACGTTCACCAAGGACGGGGAAAGCCGTGTCCTTGACCTGCCTCATGACTGGGGTGTGGACGGGCCGTTCGTGCAGGAGTACCCCGGGGAGACCGGAAAACTGGCCTGGTGGGGCAAGGCGGAATATTCAAAGATTCTTTCCGTGACAGCGAAAGACCTGAGGTCGGGAAAGCGGTTTCTCCTCGATTTCGGCGGAGCGATGTCCTATGCCAAGGTCTTCTGTAACGGGAAGGCCGTCACCGAATGGCCGTACGGGTACGCCTCGTTCCGCGCGGATCTGACTCCGTTCGTCAAGGAGGGGGACAATCTGGTCAAGGTTACGCTGGACAATCCCGGGGAGTCCAGCAGATGGTATCCCGGAGGAGGAATCTACCGGAACGTGTACCTGACGAAGGCCGGCCCCGCGGGCGTGGCGCAGTGGGGGACGTTCGTCTCGACGAAAGGAAATGATGTCAGCATCGGGATCACGCTCCGCAACGCCGGGAAGGCTGTGGGAGGAACAGTGCGCACGGAGATCGTCAGGGTCATCAATCCGGGTTCTTCGGCCACCGGGCCGGTCGAGGTGATCGTGGACGGCAAAACGAGGAAAGCCATAGTGACCAAACTGGACGCTGTCACGGACGGCGGCGAGGTCATCCAAAAGTTCACGCTGAAAGACGCGCGGTTCTGGAGTCCAGAGACACCTGAACTCTACCAAGCCGTCACCACCGTCACCACAAGAGGCGGAGGGAAGGACGTTTACCTGACCACATTCGGACTCAGAGACCTGGAGTACAAGGCCGACGGGCTGTACGTCAACGGGCAGAGGACATTCATCAAGGGAGTCTGCCTGCACCACGACGCCGGGGCGCTCGGAGCCGCCTGGAACGAGACGGCGTGGGTGAGAAGGCTGAATATGCTCAGACAAATGGGCTGCAACGCCATCCGCACATCCCACAATCCTCCGGCGCCGGAACTCCTCGACCTCTGCGACCGGATGGGATTCCTCGTGATGGACGAGCTGACAGACACTTGGACAATCCCGAAGAAAGAGAACGGCTACGCAAGACTGTTCGATGAGTGGGCGGACAAAGACCTGAAGGCCATGATCCACAGGGACCGCAACCATCCGTCAGTCATCATCTGGAGCATCGGCAACGAGACCGGCGAGCAAGGCTATCCGGAGAAATACGGCATCGCCTACCACCTCACGGAAGTGTGTCATAATGAGGATTCCACAAGACTGACAAGCTTCGGCAGCGACAATCCGTGGGCCAGCGGACAGGATTTCCGCAACACGATGGACATCTACGGATTCAACTACAAGCCGCATCTCTACGGCAAGTTCCACGCCGCCAATCCGGGCAAACCGTTCCTCGGAAGCGAGACCGCATCGACCGTCAGCTCAAGAGGTGTGTACCTATTCCCGCCAAGCGACAAGGAAGATGGCGCCTTGGACAATTTCCAGGTGTGTTCGTTCGACATGTTCACCGTTCCGTGGGGGCAGCTGCCTGACCAGGAGTGGGCGGAGGAGGACAGGAACCCTTCCTGCCTCGGAGAGTTCGTCTGGACCGGATTCGACTATCTCGGCGAGCCGACACCTTTCAACGCCGACCTCACAATCCTGACAAACTTCCACGACGAGGAGGCCAAGGCCAGGGCAGAGAAGGAGCTGAAGGAGAAAGGAGCGATCGCGACCCCTTCCAGAAGCTCGTACTTCGGAATCATCGACCTCGCCGGCTTTCCGAAGGACAGGTACTGGCTCTACAAGTCCCGCTGGTCGTCAGAACCCGTCCTGCACCTGATGCCGCACTGGAACTGGCCGGGACGCGAGGGGAAGATCACCCCGGTGCAGGCCTACACGAACTGCGCCGAGGCGGAACTCTTCGTCAACGGGAAGTCCTACGGCAGAAAGGCCAAGGGAGCCAACGAGTATCGCTTCCTCTGGGACAACGTGGTCTATGAGCCTGGCACCGTGAAGGTTGTCGGCAAGACCGCGGACGGGAAGACCATCGAGAGCGCCGTCGCCACAAGCGGAAGCCCGGCGAAGATCCTGATGGCTCGTGAATATGGCAGCGGACCTTCAACGGAGTTCGGCGGCGACGGCGCTCCGGCACGTTCACGGACATATTCATCGGAAGACATTGTCTTCGTGGACGTAAAGGTCGCGGACAGGGACGGGAATATGGTACCGACAGCGTCCGACAGGCTGAAGTTCAGCGTCTCCGGCCCGGGTGAGATCGTGGCCGTGGACGCCGGCGACGCGACTTGCCACACGCCGTTCCGCGCCGATGAGATCAAGGCTTTCGGCGGCCTGGCGAGCGTCATCGTAAGGCGCACGGGCACCGGAACCGTCATCCTGAGAGCCGAGAGCGAGGGACTTGAGGCGGGAGAGACAGAATTGTGACTGAACAAACATATTCATTAATATTTATGAGGAAAAATTTCGTACTTGCCTGCGCGGCGCTGCTCCTTTGCGCGCCGGGTTTCGCGCAGACGCAGAAAGCCAACTACGCCCTCGCCGAGAGATTCTCGGCCAAGAGGGTAAATCAGATGGTGTTCTCCACGCAGATCACCCCTAACTGGTTCAGGGACAGCGACAAGTTCTGGTACAGTTGGAGGACTCCGCAGGGAACCCGCTACTACATTGTGGATCCTGTCAAGGGCACCAGGACCGAGGTGTTCGACATGGACAGGCTCGCGATGCAGGTGACCGAGTTCGTCCGCTACCCGTTCGAGGCCAAGCATCTTCCTATCAGGGATTTGAGGTTGAAGGATGACAAAGAGTTCACTTTCAGCATCATCTCCGGACTCAAGAACGACAGGGACACGACCTGTTTCCGCTACGAGATCGCCACCGCCAGGCTTGACACCGTGGCCAAGGAGAAGGACAAGTACCCTCGCTGGGCCTCCGTCGCCCCTAACGGTGAGTTCGGAGTCTTCGCCAAGGGTTCCAACCTTTGGGTGATGGACTCCACAAGCCTTCGCAAGGCGGCCAAGGACGAGAAGGACAGCACCATCGTGGAGCATCGTCTGACCACTGACGGCATCCGCCAGTTCGGCTACGGCTACGGCAACTACTCCGGCGACACCGAGGCCGACTCCACCAAGAGGCACTATCCGGGCGAGCTTGTCTGGTCTCCGGACTCGAAACGTTTCGCCACGATGAAGTGGGACGTGAGGAAACTGGACGACCTTTGGGTGATCAATTCCGTCAGCGGCAAACGTCCGGAACTGGAGACCTACAAGTACCAGATGCCAGGGGAGCCGGGACCGAAGGGCTACCTTTACCTGTTCACGATGAACGGCTCGCGCGATGGAGCCTCCTTCAAGGAGATAAAGAGCCAGGCGTTCAAGGATCAGGAGGTGTCACTGCAAGGCGCGAGGAGAACGGCCAAGGACAACTACCTGGACTACTGGAAGAACGAGTGGCTTGGCGACAACACCGGGTTCTACATGGTGCGCCAGAGCCGTGACCTCAAGAGGCTTGATCTCTGCCGGGTGGACGTTGACTCCGACTCCACCAAGACCATCATCTCCGAAAGGGAAAGGACCTACGTGGAGTACCGCGCTCCGTTCCTGATCGGTGGAGGAAAGCAGATCCTCCACTGGTCCGAGCGCAACGGATGGGCGAACATCTACCTCTACAACAGCGACGGCACGCTGGTCAGGAATCTGACCGAAGGGGCGTTCCACGTAGAGGACATCCTCGGGGTGAACGAGAAGGAGGGCTACATCCTGCTGAGCGCATGCGGAGTCAACAAGGACGAGAATCCTTACCAGATGCACACGTTCAGGGTTCCGCTCACGGGCGGCGCTCTCCAGCAGCTGGACATGAACGACATGGACGTTCTCTCGACGGCGAGCGACGACGCCAAGTTCTTTGTGGCCAACTATTCGAGAGTGGACTGGACACCTGCCGTGGCCCTGTTCTCGGCGACGGGCAAGCGGATCGCCGATCTGGAGACCGCCGACCTCAGCCTGCTGTTCGAGGCCGGCTACAAGTTCCCGGAAAGATTCAAGGTGAAGGCCGCCGACGGCGTCACCGACCTCTACGGAGCGATGTACAAGCCTTACGACTTCGACTCCACGAAGGTCTATCCGATCTGCGACTATGTTTATCCGGGCCCTCAGGTGGAGGCGAACAACATCTCCTGGAGCAGGGGGTTCACCCGCACCGACAGGCTCGCCCAGATCGGAATGATCGTGATCACGGTCGGCAACCGCGGCGGACACCCGAACCGCTCGAAGTGGTACCACAACTACGGCTACGGCAACCTGCGCGACTATGGCCTTGAGGATCAGAAATATGCCATCCAGCAGCTCGGTGCGAGACATCCGTTCATCGATCTTGACAGGGTAGGCATCCACGGCCATTCGGGCGGCGGATTCATGAGCACGGCGGCCATTCTGAAATATCCTGATTTCTTCAAGGCGGCTGTCTCCTGCGCCGGCAACCACGACAACAGCATCTACAACCGCTGGTGGAGCGAGCAGCATCACGGTGTCCTGGAGAAGATCGACAAGGGCGACACGACCTTCGTCTACAGCATCCAGACCAATCCTGAGATCGCCTCCAACCTGAAAGGCCATCTGATGCTGGTGCACGGCGACATCGACAACAACGTCCACCCGGCCAACACCATCCGCGTGGTCAACGCCCTGATCCGTGCCAACAAGCGTTTCGACATGCTCATCCTCCCGGGCCAGCGCCACGGCTTCGGCGACATGAATGAATATTTCTTCTGGCGCATGGCCGACTACTACGCCGAGTGGCTGATCGGTGACTCCGAGCGCTGGAAGCCGGACATCACGCAGATGAACAACGACTAAGCCCGTCACCCAACCACCTCGACAGGCTCAGCGACCGGAATTCCTCTGGTCACTGAGCCTGTTCAATTTACAGCATTTATAGCCCCGTCACCTCCGGGAACAATAATGCCCATAATTGCAGCCACAGAGTGCAACTCGGCACCCTTGGGGAACAATAACGCCTAAAACTGTCGCCACAGAGTGCAACTCGGCACCCTTGGGGAACAATAACGCCTAAAACTGTCGCCACAGAGTGCAACTCGGCACCCTTGGGGAACAATAACGCCTAAAACTGTCGCCACAGAGTGCGACTCGGCACCCTTGGGGAGCAATAACGCCTAAAACTGTCGCCACAGAGTGCAACTCGGCACCCTTGGGGAACAATAACGCCTAAAACTGTCGCCGGTGTTATTCTGAGCCGAGATGGCGGAGGAGCCTGGAGCGGAGGGAGCCTTTGCCGTAGCCGGTCCAGATGTCGATGACCTTGGCTTCCGGGGAGATCAGAACGAAATGCGGGATGCCGTTTACCTGATAGGAGGCGGAAAGTCCCGCGCCCATAGGCTTGAATTCATTCCACTCGACACAATCTGACTTTTCCTCCTTCAAGACTTTTTTCAAGACTTTTTTCCAGGTTTTCTCACCATCCACACTCAGTCGGACAAACGCCAGCCTGTCAGCGAACTCCCTTGCGAGCTCATTGCCCTCCGGAATGGATTCCATACACGGCCCGCAGCCCACACTCCAGAAATCCAGAAGGATGTACTTGCCGGAGAACTCAGACAGATGATGCACATTGCCGTCCGTGTCATAAAGGTCGCCGTCCACGAGATCGTCACCTACCCCGACAACCTTCCTCGGACTCAAGGTCGCGGAGATCACCTCTCCCTGCCTTGTCTTCAGATCATCCGGAGTAAGTCTGGAATAAAGCTCGTAAACCAGGGCTGAATCCGCCTTGCCGTAGCCGCCACTTAGCATCATGGCATGCAAAGCCAGCTCGTCAAGCCATTTCGTCGTGACAGGAGCCGTCCTCATATATTCAAGAACCTTATGGTTGGCGATGCTGTCCAGCGGCTTGCAAAGCCTTCTGAGCGAATCCACTTTCCTCCATGCGGCCCGTCTTTCCTCACCGCTGAGGCCCCTGAGTTCCCTCAACATGTCAGCCTCTTCAACGGCGTAGACCTGAGACTCCCTCTTTTCCGGAAACTGGACTGCCAGAAAATCATTCTCGGCCTTCTGCTCCGGAAGACGACTCTTTACCCTCCATGTCAGCAGCAGGTTGTCATCACCCGTGACCGTGACCTTCACGCCCGGCTTCACCCAGACCGGAAGTATATTATTAGGGAAGCCCTTGCCGAACGAGCACAGCCCGAACTGAACCGCTCCGCCTGAGATCGTGTCCCGGAATTCGAAACGACCGCCGATGACCGTGTCCTGAGCCACGCGGACCGCCAACCGGCCATCGCTCCTCATAAGACTAATGACCGTGCTGTCGGGAATATTCCTGACCACCCCTTGGATAAGATACTCATCCACACCTACGGTCTGCCTGGAGCATCCCGCCGACACAACGATCGCGGCAATCGCCGCTACTGTTTTCAAAACTTTCATATTCATAAGGTTACCGTGCGTAAAATCATGCTTCCCGCGCACGGGAGGGTGTTTTTTGATGCTGCCGTACGCAAACAGCATGAATCTGCGCACAGAGGATTATTATTTCTTGTCCAAAGCACTGAGAAAGAAGTTCTTCTGCGGTGAGGAGGAGAGACGGGCCTGAAGGTCTCCAGCAATATTCATTAATCTCTCAGTCTCAAGCCTTTTTCAGCCGGCAGACTCCCGCATCTCCGATCTCGGCTTCGCAAATTTACATAATAATCTGTGATTTATACGCCCGTCCCATAAGTAAGCGTTAAAAAATAAGATGAGAAAAGACATCTGGAACGAAAAGATTCCTTAATCTGAGGCAACTTATTTTTTTCATGTTACTTAAAGGAGATATTTGAAGAAATTTCATTAGATTTGTATGGGTAAATAATTGTGAGGAGTGAATACTTTTGAGTCATTATTCGTGAACTATCAACCGAGGCTTGTCACCTATGCCGATAGCATTGTCAAGGATCATTCCATAGCGCTGGACATGGTGCAGGACACATTCTTCACATTCTGGAAGAAGTATTCCGGACAGGATGAGAAATCCTCCGCCCGTCTGTTGTTCGCGATGACAAGGAACCGCTGCATAAACTACCTCAAAAGAGAGCGACTGCTGAACTACGTGGATCTATCATTTCTGGACAGCATCCAGAAAACGGAGAAACTCTTCGGCCTTGACTTCTATTACGATGCACCTGATTCCCCTCTAATACGGAAGGAAGTTGAGAATCAGGTCGAAAAGGTCTTGTCCCTTTTGCCTGACAGGTGCCGTGAAGTGTTCGTGATGAGCCGCTTCAAGGGAATGAAAAACCGAGAGATCGCCGAAATGTTAGGAATATCCCAGACCGCTGTCGAGAAGCACATCAGAAGAGCCTTGGCATCCTTCACAGAAGAAGCGAAAGAACAAAACTCGCCTGCATTCAGCTGGTTTGTCCTTTCGCTCCTTATCGGATGTTCATGACAGGATATTCCTAATACTTCCGAAGAATGTCCGCGACCCGCTTTCGGTAGTTTGGATCAGCAGTCTTGCGGAAGTGGCCTTTGCGGCGAGTCCACCAGTCTTTCTCGAATCCGCTGACTTTCTCCGAGAATCCTTCCTGGTCAAAGTCCTTTCCTTTCCTGACGGAGTCCTCACAGTAATCAAAGAACATATTCCATCTGGCCAAGTAGAAAGATGACATGAGTCCCGACCACTCACGGCTTGCATAGTCTCCAAGACTGCTGCCACGGTCGCCCCAAGTGGTGACAAGGCAGCGCGCGTTGCTTTCAAAATAGTTCTTCTCCCTCTTGTCGGCGCCCCAACTTCTCGCGTCCGAGATCCATCCGCCCAACAGGAAAGAAGGCTCGCAGGCAAGCAGAGCATCCATGTCCTTGAAGATCCCGTTGATTCTCCCGCGGAGAGCTTTCATCCGCACAGGATCTTCGTCATCAAAGGCTTTGGAGTATTCCAGGACCTCGTCCTGAAAGACATTGGCAAGATACTGTCTTGTCATGTTCACAAGATCAAAACGCTTGGCGGAACTGTCGAAAAGGAGTTCCAGCGCTTTTTTAAGATCCGCGTTCGGGAAGCCGCACCTTTCTTCCGATGTATGGCGGCACCGGCCAAGATCAGGACGGAGGGTCATCGGGGAACGGTGACCCTTGCCATTATAGATCTTCCGCGCGAGCATATTCCACGCCTCCGCAGCTGCCGCGCTTCCGTCCGCCCTGCGTTCCGCGAGAGCCGAGGCATATTTTTCCGGAGTCAGTCCCCTGCCATAGCTCCATGCTTTCTCAAAGACATAGTCAAACATGTATGGATTGCAGTCGAATCCCTCAAGGGTGCCACCCAGTCCACATATTCCCGGGCCTGCCTCAGTCAGGACATTCTCTATCTTCTCATGCGTGTCGGCGAAGTTGCCTTTGAGCATAGAGTTTCCTCCAAAATTCCCGAGGTAGCACCAGATGAAAGGAACGCCGTGAAAGCTGTCTGTCATCTTCCAAACCTCCTGATAGTCACAGTAGTAGTCCAGCAACATCGATCGTTCGGCAGGATACGATGTGATGTAGGACTTTATCCTCTCTCCCGTCCAGTCTTTCCTTTGGTAGTAGAAAAGCCAAGTCATCTGGAGCCACACGGCATCCTTGTCAGCACTCACCAATGACTCGCAGACCTGCCGGCCGACCCTGGCAAGGTAATCCGGTTCCCAGGACGGCGGAGTCACCTCGTTGAACAGATCGATTCCATAGATGTGGTCAGTGCCATACATCTCTTCCTGAATCTCCAGAAACCTCTTCTGGATTCTTGAATATAATGGATCCATAGGATCAAGGAACCAACAGGTGTATGGTTCCTTGAATCCCGCCCATTCTCCCAGAGAACGGATGTCAGCCTCAGGGAAAACGCGCTTGACGGCTTGCGGCACATGTCCCGCGAAAGCCGGCAGGACTGTTCTCATGCCAAGCTCCCGTTCCCGGCGGACAATCTTCCTCTGCAGTTCCTCCTGTCCATCAAGCCAAGACACCGGAAGCGGCCCCTGCCATCTGTCAATGTTCTGCATCCGATGCCACGGAAGATGTGCAGGGCCTGTGAAATAGCCTCTGATCTCATCATCGGTCAGACCAAGTTCCGACCAGACCTTGTACCAGACGCTTTCCTGTCCCGTGATCGCAAGCGGGAGGTTTATCCCGTTCAATGCCATCCAATCAATGAAGCGCTCCCATTCCTTCCAGCCCCACCACGGAAGAGTGTAACCGAAAGTACAATAATTAAGGAAGAAACGGTTGGCCACCCTCGCCTCTGACGTGAACGGTTCTCCGACCACCGGCAATGATGACGGCAAACGGACAGGATCGTGACTGTACCATGAGACATCAACCTTGCAGCGATACCTTAGGTACCAGTTCAGTCCCATAGCCATCGCCGGCGCGCCAGTTCCGCTGACAAGAATTCCGCCGCCGGAATCCTCCACGGTGAAAAATTCAGCATCAGCCTTGTTGCGGCTCACATCCTGAAACCTGATCCGGTCACATTGTTCTCCCAAGATTCTCCGGGCCAATGCAGTCGCGGCCTCAGTCGAAACGGAGGCGAAAACAGAGTCGGTACAGGCAGCCATCAGAACCATGGCCAGCATGAGACGAAGTTTCATCAGACCTTGAGGAAGCATTTCTTGCGATAAAGGAAATAAAGGAATAACCAACAGACTGTGAAATAGCCGATGTTCATCACGAGTCCCGAACAACTTTCAGGGACAATGCCGGACAATCCTTTGAAGAAGAAGCCGGTCACAGGCCAGAAACCTATGATTCTCTGCGCCATGTAGATTGTGATGGAGTTCATGCCGACAACCTGGAAGAACACCGTGCCTTTCCTCCAGCCTTTGACATCGATCAGATAATAAAAGACAGCGAACAGCCCTATCGACCACGCCCCGCACGCAAGGACGAAAGTGCTGGTCCACAATTTTTTGATGACGGGGAACCAGTGAGCCCAGACGACAGCCACGATCGCCATGACAATGGCCGCCGCAAGCATGTTCAAAGTCTTTCTTTCTCCGGTGGCGGGCGATTCCTTGACGTAGCGCCCCGTGAACATTCCAAGCATAGCCGTGACGACAGCGGGAATCGTGCTGAGGATTCCTTCCGGGTCATATACTCCCGGCTTGTAGATGTTGTCCGGAAGCAGAAGCCTGTCGATGTAGAAGGCTATGTTCCCCTCTTTTGACAAGGAATCCGCACCTGCCGGAGCATCCGGGGCTACGACAAGTTTGAGAAGAAGAAAATACCCTATAAGGATACCGGCAGCGACACCCCACTGTGTCTTCTTTCCGGTGTGGCAGTACAGGATGGCCGCCAGCATCCAAGCCAGACCGATTCTACCAAGCACACTTGGGATGCGGAGAGACTCGAAGTGAAACTGGAAGAAACCCTCATAGACCAGTCCGAGGAAGAAAAGCGTCAGTCCACGCCGGATGACATCCAATGTTATCGACTTATCCGACAGTCCCTTCGAGCGTTTTTTCTCAAGGGAGAACGGGAATGTCATGCCGGAAATGAACAGGAACAGCGCGAAGATCGTGTCGTGGTGATGCAACCCGATCCAGTTCACATGGCTCATCTGCTGAGCCAGCCAGCAATCCTTGCCTCCCGGAAATATTCCGCAGGCCTCCGCGATGACAGCGCTCAGCCCCATGATGAACATCATGTCAAAGCCCCTGAGCGCATCCAACGACAAGAGTCGTCCGTTTGAGTTCGCCATATACCCTAATTATTCAGTATCGTCAGTTTCCAGTTTCCTGTCGGCCCCCAAAGGTAGCCGGTGTATAATATTCCTTTACGGATCTTGATGCCTTCCGCCTCGAAATAGCCGCTCTTGGAACCCAACTTAACTATTCCGGCCTTGTCATCAATGAACGCAAGGCTCTGCTGAGAAAGCTCGACCATCCCGTTGAAAGTTATCACTGAGACCTTTGCAGTCCTCTTGCTTCCGTCCCCGGTGAACCAGTAAAGACGTTTCTTGTAGATGCAGAAACCCTGCATCGGAGCTCCGTCGTTCAGTTCGACACTATTGATGAAAAATGAATATTTCGGCTTGAGGGCGCTCAGGTCATGAACAGCCACGTCGGGGCTGATGGTCTCGATTTCAGCGACAGGACCGCTGCCTCCGCCTCTTACAACAGTTCCGATGTTCACGGTTGTGACAGGAACCTTCTTGGCCTCCTTCAAGGACCAGACCACGACTTTTGTGTCTTTTCCCGAGACCTCGCCACTTGAGTAGAGGATGCAGAGATTGTCGTTCTCCGTGTCGGTGCAGACCAGAAGATTCTGATAAGGCCCGACATAATAGTTGTCCTCGCAATCCTCCGGCATAAGTGTCACGCCAGGCTGGTACCTGACCCGTGAGATGATCTTTTCCGCGTAGTAGTCCCCCTCACCGCCTAACCTGCTGGAATAGTTCGATGTCCAGACGTAGGCATCTTCGCCGTCCTCCTCGACCGACATGTTCGTCCCATGGGCGGCGTACCAGATCTTCATCTCCTTCCGGTACTGTCCCGAAGGGGTCATCCGTTGGAAGTACAGTGCCGAATGACGGGTGCCGCATGCCAGGATGTCACCGTTCTTGAGAATGTCGAAGCATTGCATGCCGACATCACCGCCCGCGATAGACAACGCATTGGCATACACGATGTCATCCGATAATGTTTTTCCGTAACGGTCGGACGGGATGTCCGGCTTGTCGGTCTTGACGATAGTGTTTTCACCTCCGTTGCCATAGGATGAGGCATGGCCGCAGGCACACTGCGAAAACAGCATGCCCGCGACCAATGAAAAAATGAGAATAATCCTGTTCATTTATCCAATTGAGTTCCTTGCGAATAAACAAATCATTTCGTCCACTCCTCCGGCAAGGTGTCTGTCCACTTTTCCGGAAGGATGATGGTGACCTTGGAAGCCTTGGATGCGTTCACGGTCGCCTCGTCAACGGTGCTGGCATCCGTATTTCCTGTGTTCAACTGTACACTGGTGAACACGTTTGACACATAACCTTCCCCTCTCACCATGGCGAAGACATCACCTGTGTTGGCGGATTCCTTGATCTGGATGGTCGGGTAGAATCCGCAGACGAGGCCGGCGGCATAAGGCTTGTCGGCTTTTACGCTGGCGTGCGAGCCGACATAGACATTGGCGGAGTTCGTACATTTTGTGATCACGATGTTGTCCGCGCCACGGCCGATCAGACCCGCTCCGCCTTGGGTGGTATAGCCCATTACCTTGCCTTTGTTGTGGCAATCGGTCATCTCCAGAGAGTTGTACACTGTTCCCATCAATCCACCGAATGATGCTGAATATGCAACCTCGCTGCGGCAGTCAACCGTGCCTTCGTTGCGGCATCCAGTGAGTTTCATGGAGCCTTCGCCCCCATCGCGGATAAGTCCGATGAATCCACCAACCGCATCACCTATCGCCTTGACCGTACCCTTGTTGTAGCAGTTCTTGGCGACAAGCATCTTCCCTTTAGCGACCCTCACAGCACCTGCGAGACCTCCGACGTTACCGTTACCTTTTTTGTCCGCTCCGTTTGTGAATATTATGTCGCCAGCGTTGTAACAGTCCTCATAGTAGCCACACGCATAACCCGCGATACCTCCGAGACCGGCGAAATTGGTCTTGCCGCCACCGAAGTCTGCTTTGATGTTTCCTGTGTTGTATGTCCTGTACATCTTGACTCCCGCACCGTCCGACTTTCCGAGAATGCCTCCGAACCAAGCGTTCCCGAGGCCGATCTTGTTGGTGCTGATCGTGACATCGGACTCGTTCGAGCAATCGTAGATCTCAAGTCCGTCATTGTCCCACACGTCCGCGATGAGACCTCCGAAGAACATCACCGCGACGAGGGAGAAGTTTCCACGCACATGGCAGTTCCTGTAGGTTCCTCCGGCTGTCTCATCCCCGACCAGTCCACCGATCATCGTTCCCTGACGGGTGTTCCCGATCTGTGTCTGAGTGTATTTCACGGTAGAGATGACGTTCTCGAACGTGGCACCGTTGCTGTAGGCGGCGATGCCGCCGGCTCTGTCGTTACCATCCGTGATGTTAAATGTTCCGGCGATCTTGAGGTTCTTGACGGTACCGTCGCCTTTGATGGTCTGGAATATTCCCGCATCACCGGAATTGGATTCGATCCTGTAGGTGATTGTGTGATTCGCCCCGTTGAACACTCCGGAGAACCCAGCATTGACATAGAGGGATTTAGGTGTTCCGGTGAGGTCTATGTCAGAGTTGACGATGACCTCGCCTCCATCCTTCCAAAGCGAGCAGTCACCGCCTTTCATGTAAGCCTCGGCGAAAGCAAGGAAATCATCGGCATCATTGATTCCGAGCATGGACACCGGCAGTTCCAACTCTCCGGTCTCTCCGGTGTCTGAAGTCAGATCGAAACGCACTGTTCCGGATCCGGTGAAGCCTTCAGCGGTGGCAGACGGCGCGGTCACAGTCAACGTGGCCTCGTTGTCGCCCTTCTGCAGATCGACATTCCATCCGGCAGGAACATTGGTGATCGTCACCTTGTCGATGTTGGCATATTCAACGGACTTCATCGTGCTTGTGGAGCCGTGCGCGACTCTTTCCAGTCTATCCGCATCGAATTTGAGAACAGGAGCCGACGCAAGAACCTGCACGCTGAACGAAACCGGGCTTCCCAATGTCCCTCTCTTGCTGACAGGGGTGACCGTGATTGTGCCTTCATGCTCGGCGGTCTCGTCCTTCAGGGCCGGAGCGGTGATGTCAACCTTGCAGCCTTCCCTGTCAAAGACGACCGTCCAACCTTTAGGAGCTGTGCTTTCAATGCTCCAGACATTTGAGAGCGAGGCCGGAATATTCATTGTCTGGGCATATTTCATGTTCAGCCCTTCCGCCACTCCATCAAGAGTGAACTCTACCGAGGCATCAGTCACCGAGACATTGATTGAGCGGGTCAATGTCCTTCTGTCGTAAGAGGTTACATCTATCTTGACCACACCGTTCTCCGCAGCCGAAGTGTTGTCTCCGGCAGGAGACGAGATGTGTATCTTCTTCTCTGTCGCCGCAAAATAGGCGTCCCATCCGGCAGGAGTCGTGAACTCCACCTTCGAGACTCCTTCCGAGCTGACAGGGAATGCTCTGGCCTCATCGTAGAAAAAAGTCTGGGTTCCGCCAAGCTCCGTGCCGGCGTCACCGTTGATGTCGAAAGTGAAAGCCTCCTCGGCCTCCTTGTCGCATCCGACCGCCATGGCCAAGGCCAGAGAGACAGTCGTTAATATTTTCAGATAATTCATTTTCATTGTTATTAATATCCTGGGTTCTGTACTAGATTCTTATTCTTGTTAAGCTCGCTCTGAGGAATGGCAAGCCAGTAGTTCTTTTTGTCGAACTGTCTCTTGGCCTGCTGCTCGGCCTCCACAACCCTGTAGAAATCATCCTGAGTCTTTCCGCTGACATTCCAGGCCTTAGGCTGTCTGTTCAGCAGGTCCTCGGCCTCTTTCCATCTGCGGATGTCATGGTAGCGCCGTCCCTCGAACATGAACTCTATCGAGCGTTCCTGATGGAGAACCTTGCGCAGATCGTCTCCGGTAGGGATTCCGCCGACAATCGCCCATGAATCCTCGAACTTAGGAAGTCCGCACCGTGTCCTTACCTTGTTCAGATAGAGAAGACTTGTGGAGCTGAGGCTTCCGTTATATTCAAAGTCGGCCTCCGCATAGTTCAGGTAGAGTTCCGCCAGACGGAGGTACGGGTATGAGTAGGGAATGGCGTTCTTGGTCTTCTTCTCGTAGTCGTAGTAACTGCTTTTACGCACCCACTTCTGGCAGAAATAGCCGGTGCAGCTCTGGTACTCGGTGGTCGGTGAAATCCATCCGTGAAGTTCGCCGCCTCTCGCGTGGAGGGTGATCTCCTTGCTCTCGATCTGGAACTGTCCTCTGTCGTAGCCGACCGATGCGTAGAAACGAGGATCCCTGTCTCTGTGAAGGAGTACCGTGCTGTCGCCTGGAGCCACACTGTACAGATCCCTGTCCTTGGTGAGCGGATCCACATCCATCGGCAGACCGTTCTTGGAGTAGTACATCTCCACAGCCTCCATGGTCGGCACGAGTGTAGCCTGCCAGCTCATTTGGTCATTCTGCACGGCGCGTGGAGTGGAGCAAAGCTGGAGGTTCCAGATTTCTGTCTTGTCGCCTTTGGCCATAAGATATTCCTGGCCGTTCCAGTCTTCCCCCGTGAATGCATTGTAGTAATTATCCTTCCCTTGCGTCTGGATGTCTGATCCCGGCTTCTGGTTTGTGGTGTAAAGGGAGTAGTTCTTTTCCGCTTCGATGATGGCTTCCTGACTGGCATCCATGGCACGTTTCCATTTTTCCCTGTCGCTGACAGTGCTGACAAGCTGTGTCCCGTCCGGATTCTTGAAGTCAACCATGTCCGGATTGCCGTTCACAAGCGGAGACGCGGCCCAAAGGAACAGTCTGGCCTTGTAGGCAAGTGCCGTGGCTTTGGACGGAGTCCCCCATTCCTGTTCGATCACAGACTCCGGAAGCAGTCCGGCCGCCTTGTCGTAGCACTCAGCGATGAAGTCAACGCACTCATCAACAGGTCTTCTGCTCGGGAACATCTCGTTCTTATCATCGGTGTCGAAAGGAATGAACCTCTTGATCAGCACCGTCGGCCCGTAGTAGTCGAGCAACGTCTGGTGGTAGTAGCCGATCATGAACCATGCCTCGCCCTCGTACCTTGAGGCGGCCGATGCGTCCAACCCTTTGACGTTATGAATATTGTCGATGAAGTAATACGCGTACCGGATGCCTCTGAAAAGATCATAGTTGGTTCCGTTCGTCCTTGCTACCGGAGCCCAGTAGCCAAAATATGTCTGGCTTGGATTCTCCTCATTGTAATGAAGACTTTTACCGGGGAACCAGTAGGAGGTGCTTCGCGGGCCTGACATGAAGTCGTCTCCGGCGAACTGGTCCGGTGATTTCGTATAAGAGAAGAGTACCGGCATGTACTGCATCATGTTGAAGCGGAATTTCTTCGCTTCGGCCGGTGTCTTCCAGATGTCGTTCTCGGTGGCCTTGCTCTTCGGGACAACATCCAGATAGTCGCAGGAGGTGTAGCCCAGCGTGAGCGCGGCGAATAATATCAATTGTATTTTTCTCATGACGTCAAATGTTAGTAGTTGAACTGGATGCCGATGTTGAATGTCCTCTGGAGAGGATAGGTGAGACCGTTGCCGGAGCCTTTCTCAGGGTCCCAGTACTTGAACTTGGAGAAAGTGAGAAGGTTGGTACCGGAAAGGTAAACCCTCATCATCTTCCAGGTGTAGCCAATCTCGGCTGTCTTAAGCCTGAGGAACGCCGCATCGCGAAGGTACAGGGTGCTGTTCACAGTGTTGTTCACATTCCATCTGTCGGACAGCCTTGGATAGGAAGCGTTTGGATTCGGGTCGCTTTCAGACCAGTGATCCTCCGCATGGTACATCATGAGACCGTTGCCCGGGTCCGTGGCCGTTGAGAACGGATGGTTGTCGTACATGAGCAGAGACCGTCTTCCAAGCCCCTGGAAGAATGCGGACACATCGAAAGACTTGTACTGGAGCGAGAATCCGAAACCGTACGAGAGTTCAGGGGTGGTTGTCTTGTCTATCCACATCTGGTCATCGTCATCGATCTTGCCGTCATTGTTCAGGTCTTTGTACTTCGCGTCACCGGCCATCAGAGGATAGAGGGTGGCGAGAGAGGACTGGTCAGGAGAGTTCCGGATGTCCTCGTCGTCCTCGAAATACCTGTCGAAGACATACATCTTCATGCTGTTGATGGAATGACCTTTCTTGTACTGATAATCATATTCATAAGAAGGCTCGTCCATGAATTCTATCTCATTGTGCGCATAGGTCAGCGATCCTCTCAGGGAAAGGATCAGCCCATTGGAGAAAGCCTTGTTATAGTCCAGCGAGGCATCGATTCCGCTGTTGTCAACCTTGCCGATGTTACCCCAAGGCGTGATGCCGGAAAGGCCGAATGAAGACGGCAGAGACTGCCTTTGCATGAATATTCCGCTACGTTTCTCATAGAAGTAGTCCACTATGAGGTTGAGCTGCCTGAAGAGTCCAAGCTCCACTCCGATGTCCAGTTTCCTGGAAGTCTCCCATGTGGCTGTGGCGTTGCCGTAGGTAGAGATCTTCGGGCCACTCTGCCCGTTCAGGCTTGGTCCAAGGGCTATTCCATAACTTGAGTTCATGTTGACTGTTGAAAGGTAAGGGAATCTGTCCGCAGTGCTGGAAGAGATAACGTCGTTGCCGACAAGTCCGTAGGAAGCCCTGAATTTAAGCAGGTTGACTTTGTCTTTGAGGGTTCTCCAATATGGCTCGTTGGAGATCACCCAACCCGCCGCGATGGACGGGAAAAAGCCGAAGCGGTTCCCTTTCGCGAAGTTTTCCGATCCGTTGTAGCCGAAATTGCCTTCGATCATGTAACGCTTGTCATAATCGTAGGTGATTCTGCCTGCAAGACCTTGCTCACGGTATGGCAGGGAAGCATATTCATTGGCGGCCGCGATGTTCATGACCCTTTCTTTCTGGTGATAGAGGAAAGTCGCGCCGACGGTGTGCCTGAGGAATGTCCTGTTGTAGTCGATCTTGGCCTGGAATGACAGCTCGCGGAGTCCGTCATTCGCTCTTTTGGTGTCAAGGTAGGTGTTGCCCTGCTCCGTCTGGATCATGTCCAGAACATAGTTGCCGTTCTCGTCCACGCTAAAGTCGTGCACCCTGTAAAGGAATGGCTTCATGGAATGGCTCACGGCTGAATACACCCTGTTGTAGAATGTCGCCAACCCATAGGCACGGAGTCCCTTGGTGATGAAGCTGAGATCCTGATCCACCGAAAGAGCGGAGGTGAAATGTCCCCGGTATTGGTCTGAATAGCCCTTGCAGAGTTCGGCATAAGGGTTTGTGCTGTAGCCGGTCGTCCAGCGAGGGGCTGTGCCGAAACGGACAAAAGTGTCATCCTCCTCGGAAGGCAGTACCGGAGCGAACTCGCATGGCATCGCTTTCAGGCTGTAGTTGAACAGCGTCTCCGTGCCTGTCACAGGAGTGTGCTGGAAATGAAGCTGGGTGTTCATTCTCAAGGACACTTTCGTGGTCGATGTCAGGAAGGCGTTGATGTTGGCCTGGAAAATGTATTTCTGGGAATTGATGTTCGTGTTGAAATCGGAGAAATCCGGCTTCTGGAGGATTCCGTTCTCATTGTGGGCAGCCACATTCATGAAGTAATCCACCTTCTTGCCTCCACCTGTCATGTTGATGTTGAAGTTCTGGTTGAAAGTCCTGTCCTTGAACAGAAGATTGTACCAGTCCACGTCCGGATAGGCGTACGGATTCACATGGTTCATGGTGTTCGTGATTTTCTCCTCGGAGTAGTAGGCATCCTTTCCTCTGGTCTGAAGAGCCTCGTTGAATGTGTTCATGAAGGTGACGGCATCGGCAGCTTTCGGAATTTTGGTGGCCTCGGAGGTACCGGTCTCGACCCTTACATTGATGGACATCCTCTCGGCGTTGCGTCCGCTCTTTGTCGTGATGATCATGACTCCGTTGGCTCCCCTTGAGCCGTAGAGAGAAGTCGCTGTGGCATCTTTAAGAATCGAGAAAGACTCGATGGTCTCAGGCGCTATGTTATTGAGCATCTGGGCTGTGACCTCTACACCGTCAACGATGTACAACGGGGATTGCCCGCTTCCGAATGTGGATATGCCACGGATCCAGAACGTAGCTCCGTCCGCCACACCCGGTTCTCCGGTGGACTGTACGGAGATCACTCCGGCAATCCTTCCCGCGAAAGAGGTGGAAAGGTTCGATGTGGACGCACGCAGCTCACTTGGCTTCACAGCCTGAACGGCTCCCACAAGACTCTCTCTCTTCTGCGTACCGAATCCTACAACCACCACATCGTCAAGAGTGTTGGCGACTTCGGACAGTGTTATGATCCGGATTTTGGACAACTCCTCCACAGTCAGTTCCTTCCTGTCATAGCCGATGCACTCGAAGGCCACCGTCACGGCTCCGTCCGGAAGCCGGAGGTCGAAGTTTCCGTCCACATCCGTCACCGTTCCGGTTGTCGTCCCGGCCACATAGACACCCACACCGACTATCGGCTGGTTGTCAGAGGATGAGATGACCGTCCCTTTGACGGATCTCACGTTTTCTTTACGGACAACGGAATTCTGGACCTTTGAGATTGTGACGTACTTCCCGTTGATGGAATAATGCATCGTCGGCCCAAGAATCTTGTCCAACACAGAAGTGATCGAAGCGTCCTTGAAGGATGCCGTCACCGGAATGGCCGTGTTGATCTCGTTGCTGTCGAAGATGAAATGATAACCCGTGCGGGCTTCCACCTCATCCAGGACGGCTCCTAATGTTGCAGAGGAAAAGTTCCCCGTGACCTTCTGCGCGCTCATCGCCGTTGGCAGCAAGAGACATAGCGCCAGAATGACGATAATAGGTTTGTGTCTCATGAATGTTACTGGTTATTGTTTTTGATTTATGTAATAGACTTTATTGCCCTTGCGGATGCTTATAGGAAGGATGTCGGACAGGACTTTAAGGATCGTGTCCACAGAGTCATCCTTGCTGAAAGACACGCGGATGGTCCTGTCACCCAAGGACTTGTCCTCAAGGATCAAGTGGGTGTCATACTCCCTTTCGAGCCGTTTCAGAAGTGATGAGAAAGGAATATTGCTGTACTTGATTATCCCGGAGGTCCATCCGCAGTAGTCTCTGACATCCACTGCTTCCTTTGTGAGTCCCTTGTCCCCGATCGTGACCAATTCTCCCGGTGACACGAGAGTCTCTTCCTCTCCGGTCTTGAACAGAATTGAACCTTCCACCAACGCCGTGAACGCCTCACCATCCTGCTCGTAGGCGGAGATGTCGAACTTTGTTCCCAGGACCGTGACAGTGCATTTGCTCGTATTCACGTTAAAAGGCCTCTCCTTGTCATGAGCGACCTCGAAATAACCCTCTCCAGAAAGGAAGATGTCCCTGGTTCTTTCGTTGAACTCCGATGTGTAGCTCAGCCTTGACCCTGCGTTGAGCATCACCTTGGTTCCATCCGGCAAAGCTATGTCAGTCCTTCCACCCGCCGGGACATTCACGACATATTCTTGAACCGCCGCGGCAGGGATCGCCGGATCGGATTCCCCTGTGTGGATTCTGAACATCACCACGGCAATGACGACCGCCGCGGCAGAGACCGCGGACACAAAACGCCATGCCCGGCGTCTCTTATAGGACTTGATTGTGGCCTTGACATCCGCCAAGGACGCCAGCACCTCCTCTGAAGGCTTGTGAATCTGCTCCCAGAACTTTTCGTATTCACGAAACTCTTTCAATTCCTCGGGAGTGGCGGTTATCCTGTCATAAATCTCATTTATCTCTTCCTTGGTCGCCTTGCCCTCAAGGAAGCGGTCATATAACTTTCTGATTCTTGTTTCCATTCTGTAAAATCGGACTTGTTACATATTATATAACACAGAATGCAGGATTTACCTAACCTTCCCGGATGATTATTTATCCGCATGGAGGCTAATTTCTTATGAATGAGAAGCTGTTTTGAATTGTTTGTTTGAAGGTTTGAGAGTGAAAAACTTCAGTTTCGACCGCTTCTTCCAAGGAAGATAGCGGTGCTATCTGACTGAAGAAGCGGGAAGAAAATGAAGATTTTTCACCTCAAAGAACATTTCAAACAATTCAAAACAGCTTCTGAATATATAAACGCACCTTACTCCCCCTGAGAACCGGCAGGAGTACATTCTTTTATGAAAATGGAAATCAGTCGGTTAACCTCCACGGCTGCCTTATCATTATCATTTCTTCTCCAAAGCGCTGAGGAAGAACTCTTTCTGCGGAGAGTCCGAAGCCGAGATCCGGCCTTTCAGACGCCAGACACGGTTGTAGATCACGCTCTTGTCCTTGCCCATCAAGGCCGAGATTGTCGTGCTGGAGAACCCGGCGGCGGTGAAGCAGAAAAGCAGGAAATCATCTTCCTTCCACGACGGGAACTCAGCGCGAAGACGCGACATCACGCTGTCCATCGTCTGATCCAGCATGGCCTCCAGCCCTCTTTGCGTCTTCTTGTCACTGCGCAGACCTTCGACGATGGATTTCACCTCCTTGAGGATCTTCGGCTGCAAGTTGTCCGTGCCTTCATAGACATAGTACTGCTCGCAAAGACGTTCAAGGACGTTGAAGCGGTCGATGTCTTTCAGTCCGGCCTTGCTGACCGGCCTTGAGAGACGGGCCTGAAGGTCTTCTGCGATATTCATAAACTTCTCCGTCTCAAGTCGTTCCGCTTCAAGTTTACGCCGTGCCTCCGCCCTACGGACGAAATAGACAGCGGACACGGCGGCGAGTGCCAGCAACGCGCCAAGGGCCAGAACCCAAAGTTTCAGACGCGCGGCCAGAAGTCTCTCCCTGTCCGCCTCGGCCTGTCCTTGAATATAATCCCGCTGGCTTGCGGCCACAGCCTCGGAAAGAGCGGCCGACTGGGTCCGGTTGGCATATTCCATAACCTTTTCAAGGGATGCGAGAGCCTTCTTTGAATCTCCGCCACGGGAGAAAATCTGATATTCACGGAAATTCACGTCAGCGATTTCCGCATCGGTCTCAGCTGTGGCACGGGCTTCCAAGAGCCACCGTTGGGATTCGGAAGACTTTCCCGCGACAGAATAGGCATAGGCCAGGATTCCTTTGTCGGAGGACGAGAGAGGGAAATCGAGATCCCGCGCCGCGCGGCTCAGAAGATCAATCGCAAGCGCCGGATCCAAGGTGTCCTTACTCATCGCAAGAGCGGCATAGGACTCAAGGCAGCGCGCCTCCAGAAGAGTGTCCCGCATCTCGTGGGCATCGAAAAGGACGCTTTTGAATATGTCCTCGGCGGCTCCGTACCGCCCCAGTCCGGATTCCGCCTGACCTATCTCCAACAATGCCTGTTGGGACTCGCGCTGAAAACCGGCTACCTTGAATGCCTCGGCGGAGCGCGCGAGGTACATCATCTCGTCCGTGGAGTTGCCGGAAGCGTTGCATGTATGCGCCATGTCGTAGCAGATTCTGGCCACACGCAGGGTATCCGCGGCCTTGACTGAATATTCAAGAGCCTTGGTGTAGGTGACTATCGCGGCTGGAAAATCCCCGTCGTTGAACTGGTTGCGTCCGAGGCAGTAAAACGCCCTCCCCTTCTGGCCATCATCGCCTCGCCTGTCGAACCAGTCCGCCATCTTCCTCACATCCTTTGTCTCCAAGGTGTTGACGTAGCCAAGCCCCTGCTCGACCTCATCCAAAGCCTTGTCCATCTGGCTGAACAGTCCGGTGTCGCATGAAGACAGTGCCACAATGCAGGCGACAGTGATAATCAGGTAACTTGCTGGTTTCATCGGAAATGGTATTTGAATATCGGGATCAGGCGCATCAGGGTCAATCATTCCATCCCTGCGCCAGGATCGGATGCTCCAGACCATCCGGAGAAACCAGAACGGAGCCGACCTCCGGCTGGGCCAGATGACCTATTATGTCGAAAGTCTGGAAGTCGCGGCGGAACTTCTCGGCGGACAGAATCGGAATCGTGAACAATAGCCTGAAGTCATCACCTCCGTTCATGGCGGCGGAGACAGGATCGATGTCCAGTTCCTTGCCGGAAGAGAAGCTGTTGCCCTCGAAAGGAATCTTGTCGGCGTAGATCTTCACGCCCAAGCCTGACTCACGGGCCAGTCTCTTTACCGCGTCCGAAAGGCCGTGGGAAACCAGATAACCGTGTGACGGGTAAATCTGAGCGTCCTCCAGCCTGGTGACGGTCGAGGCGCTGAGTTCCGGCTTGAGATAGCTCCCGATCAGCATCTTGTATTTCTCAAGCTGAGGCTGGACGGAATCATCCTTGGTCTTGTCGAACCCACGTTTCTCCCGTTCCAGAATCTGCTGGCCGAGGAAAGCCGCGCCGAGACTTCCTGACACGCAGACCAGATCCATGCTTCTGGCCTTTACCGTGCGTCCCTTCGTCAACTTGAATTCCTCCCCGATTGCCGAGACACTGATTGTCAACCCGTTCGGTGACGGAACCAAATCCAGGTCAACCGCCGAGAATCCGTGTTCCTTGGCGGCTGTCACGACTCCGAGCCAAAGATCCTTGATGTGGCTGAAATCCAGTTTGGCGGAGACGCCTAACCTTACGGACAACAGCCGTGGGTGCGACATGGATGCATATATTTCCCCGGCCACGGCCACAACAGACTTGTAGCCAAGATGTTTAAGAGGGAAATATGTCAGGTCGAAATCCATCCCTTCCACAAAAAGCCTTGAGGCGGAAGATAAAAAACTCCCGGCCGCCGGCTCAAAACCAATTTTTCCCTGTCGAGAGAAACCACTACCCTCGAAAAGCAGGTCGATAGCCTGCGTTTTGCCATATTCATTAAATGTCTTTTCCGCCATGATCGGTAATATTTCAAATGATGGTTAATAACACGGTGAACCAATTATTTTCTTCACCGATTTATCTTTAGGCAAAATTAGCACAATTTGTTAAATTTGTAGTCCACATATTTTCTTATGAATATAATAATTAGAGATAATGTTATGAAAAAAGTGATTCTTGCCCTCATGGCAGCCCTGATGGTTCTGCCGTTCAGCGTGGCAGCAAAAAAAAGAAAACCTGCCGACATCAATGTGATTTCCTACAACATCCGTGTCGGGACAGCCAAGGATGGCACCAATTCATGGGAATACCGTTACCCGGTTTCCGCGATGATGATCATGGACCAGAAACCGGACATATTCGGACTCCAGGAAGCCCTGGATTTCCAATTCAAGTACCTTGAGGAATATTGCCCCGACTACAAAGGCATCGGAGTAGGCCGCGAAGACGGGAAGCACAAAGGCGAGCACATGGCCATATTCTACAACAAGAAGACTGTCAAGCTGATCAAATGGGGAACGTTCTGGCTTTCGGAGACTCCGGAAAAGCCTTCCATGGGTTGGGACGCCGCATGCTTCCGCTCAGCCACATGGGCTTTGATGAAGGACAAGGACAGCGGAAAGAAGTTCTACTATGTGAACACGCATCTTGACCACGTCGGCTGGGAGGCCCGCAAGAACGGACTTCAACTGATCGTGGACAGAATCGCAAGCATCAATCCGGAGAACTACCCGATGATCCTCACAGGAGACTTCAACATGAAGATTGACCGTCCGGAATTCGATGACCTCAAGAAGGTCATGCAAAACGCGCGCGAGGTGGCCGTCAAGACAGACCATCACAACACCTACAACGGGTGGGGCAAGGCTCCGGCGGACGAGATCATCGACTACATCTGGTTCAAGGGATTCAGCAGCTGCACTGAATATCAAACCATCACAAAGCCGTATATGGAAAGGACCTTCGTTTCTGACCACTATCCTATCAAGGCCACACTAATTTTTTAATGCCAATCGTTCCGCAAGAACATGAATATATTCAAAATGAAGAAGTTGATCACTATCACCGTGGCCGCCGCGCTGGCGGTTCCGGTTTTTGCCCAGGGAGCCTTGAAGCAGGATTCTCCTGAGCGTCACGGGATGAATCCGGAGAAACTCGCCCAAGTTGACAGAGTCATCAACGAAGCGATAACGGCCAAAGAGATTCCCGGAGCCGTGCTCTCTGTCGTCAGGGGGAACGACATCGTTTATCTGAAGGCCTACGGCAACAAGTCCGTGGTGCCGACGGTGGAGCCGATGACGACCGAAACGCTCTTCGACCTCGCCTCCGTCAGCAAATGCGTGGGCACGACGCTCGCCTTCATGCAGTTGATCGAGAACGGGTACGTACGCCTCACCGACAATGTGGACAGGTATATTCCTAATTTCAAGCCTTGGAAGGATCCGGAAAGTGGAGAGACCGTGGACATCACCATCCGCGACCTTCTGTCACACTCCTCCGGCTTGACACCTTACATCAACGCCGACACGTTCGTCAAGGAATATGGCGGAAACGACCCAGAAAAAATGGAGCAGTACATCGCCACCGAGATCAAAAGGAACTTCCGCCCGGGCACCGACTTTATGTACAGTTGCCTGAACTTCGTCACCCTTCAGAGAATCCTCGAAAGAGTGACCGGAGAGAAGCTTTATGAATATGCCCAAAAACATGTCTTTGATGTACTCGGACTGACGCACACCTGCTATTTCCCGTTGATCTACACTCCGGCGGTCAGCAATTCGGCCGAACTGGCCGGACTCTGCGCTCCTACAGAGGTTCAGGCTGACGGCAAGCCACTGGTAGCACAGGTTCACGATCCGATGGCCAGAATGATCATGGGCGGCAATTCCGGCAACGCCGGAGTGTTCTCGAACGCCGAGGACCTGTCCGTGATCTGCGCGGCCATCATGAACGGCGGCTGCCTCGTTGACAAAAAGGGTAACTCCCTTGAATCCACCAGAATCCTGAGCCCGGCCACGGTAAGGCTGATGACCACGATTCCGTCACAGAACGATCCATCCGTGGGACGGGCCCTCGGCTGGGACAAGAAGAGCTCCCACAGTGGCCTCCGCGGGGATCTATTCAATCCGGAGACCACGATCATGCACACCGGCTACACCGGAACCTCTATCGTGATCGATATGGAAAGCAAGACCGCTGTCATCCTGCTGACCCACAGGGTTCACCCTCAGGATAAAGGCGGCGTGGGCCGTCTCCGCGCCCTCGTGGCCAACATCGTGGCCGGCTCCATCATTCAGTACGACTGAATATGACCGTTCACCGTCTCATAGGATCACCGCTTGCCGCCATCATCTTTTTGGTGACGGCAGGCACTGTCTCCGCCCAGACCCAGAAAGAACTTCTGGATGAGTTGGACAGAACGATTGAGGAGGCGGAATCCTATGTCTCGGCAAAAGAGGTACGCATAAAGACCATCGAAAACACTCTCCACTCACGTGGAGTCTCTCCTGAAAGACAGTACCGGATCTACGGTGAACTGTTCGATGAGTATCAGCCTTTTAATTATGGCAAGGCAGTAGAGACTCTTGATAAACAGATGGAGATAGCCATGCTTCTTGGCGACAAGAGCAAGCTGAATGATGTCTATCTCAAGGAAGCGATGCTGAACACGGCCGCCGGAGAGTTTCTGGAGGCCAGGAATGATCTGGCGCGGGTTGACACGACCATATTCACAAAAGAGCAGGAAATCGCTTACTGCAATGTCCAGCAACGGTTCTGGTTCGATTATGACGAGAACCAGAAAGGTGCTGACAAATCCATGCTTAGAAAAGTGGCGTATTACCGTGAGCGCCTGCTTGCCTTGGCGGACCCTTCGAGCAGCCTGAGCCGTTATGTGACAGTACGCAAGTACATCGATGAGAAGAACTTCGCCCAGGCGGACTTCATCAACAGGCACTCGCTCTCAAGAATGGATCCCGCAAGCCACGACTATGCTAACCTGGCATATTTCCAGGCAAGGATCTGCGAGAGCCTCAACCGCCGGGAGGAGATGAAGAACTGGTTCATCCGCTCCGCTATGGCGGACATCAAGACCGCCACCAAGGACAATGCCTCGCTGATCAGTTTGGCGGACGCCCTGTTCAAGGACGGAGACTACGCGAGGGCTTTCAAATATTCAAGTTTCTCCCTTGAGGACGCGATCGCCTTCGACGCCAAACTGCGCCAATGGCAGATCTCCGCGATTCTTCCAGCCGTGCAGAAAAGCTACACGGACATCCAGCAGACCCATCAGAAAAAGACAAGGAATATGCTTGTGGCGATGTATGTGCTGGTGTTCCTGCACAAGAGTGCGGACGGGAAGCTGACCGCCGGACCGATTTGGGATTTCGACTGGGGTGTGCTTTCCTACAATGCTTCCCCACAGGCCAGAAACGGTCTGGTAAACAGGGATTCCTTCTGGTACGCAAGGCTATTCGATGATCCTGATTTCAAGGCCGCGGTCAAGTCCCGGTGGAATGAACTGCTTCCGCAGCTGAAGACAATTCCTGCCTTCATCGATGAGATGGAGAAGACGCTTCAGACCTCGGCTGAGCTGAATTTCAAGATGTGGGATCCGGCAGAGGACGCATCGCAGAACGGTGGTGTGATTGTCAACGGAGACGAGAGGATGACGTACAACGCAGCCGTGGAGAGATTGAAAAAGATTTACGAAGAACGATTGGAAATAATAAGCAAGAATCTGTAAATGAAAATATTAAAGTACTTGATAATGACAGCGGCATCCGCCTTGGCGATCTGCGGCTGCTCTGAGAAAGACGAGACTGAAAAGAAAATCGACGACCTTCTTTCGCGGATGACCCTGCACGAGAAGATCGGTCAGATGAACCAGCTTTCCGGCGGAGACTGGCTGACCGAGGCCGCCGAGAAAGGCGAGGTAGGTTCCATCCTCAACTGTGTGGATCCGGCTGAGATAAACAGGGTCCAGAAAGCCGCTGTCGAAAGAAGCCGGCTGGGAATTCCGATCCTTGTCAGCAGGGATGTCATCCACGGCTTCAAGACCATATTCCCGATTCCGCTTGGACTCGCGGCCACTTTTGATCCGGAATTGGTTGAGAGTGGCGCCCGTGTGGCAGCCGTAGAGGCCGCTTCCTGCGGAGTGAGATGGACATTCTCCCCGATGCTGGACATCTCAAGGGATCCACGCTGGGGCAGGATCGCCGAGAGTTCCGGAGAGGATCCGTACCTTGACGCCGTAATGGGCACCGCTATGGTCCGTGGCTATCAAGGCAATGGGGATTCAACCTCCATTGCCGCCTGCCTCAAGCATTTTGTAGGCTACGGGGCGACCGAAGGAGGCCGTGACTACAACACAGTCGAACTCTCCGAAAGGACTTTGCGCAATGTTTATTTCCCTGCGTTCCAGGCAGGTGTGGACGCCGGTGCGATGACCCTGATGACTTCGTTCAACACCATCGATGGAGTCCCTTCCACAGGCAACAAATGGCTGCTTCAGGACATATTGAGAGGAGAATGGGGATTCGACGGAATGATCGTGACCGACTGGAACTCTTCCGGCGAGATGATTATGCACGGATTCGCCAAGGATCTAAAGGACGCCACCGATCTGGCCGTCAACGCCGGAGTAGAGATGGATATGATGTCCTACGGCTACATATCCTTCATCGAGGAACTGGTCAAAGAAAAGAAAATCAGCGAGAAACAAATCGATGACGCTGTCAGAGACATCCTTCGCCTGAAGTTCCGCCTCGGGCTGTTCGACAATCCTTACGTCAAGGAGGAAGGCTCAGGAGATGTTCTCTACGCCCCGTCACATCTGGAGGCCGCCAAGCAAAGCGCCATTGAATCAGCCATCCTTCTGAAGAACGACAACGCGGCTCTTCCTTTGAAGGATGCCAAGACTCTGCTCGTGACCGGTCCTTTGGCCGACGCTCCTTACGAACAGATGGGCACTTGGGCCTTTGACGGGGACGAGACTCATTCCGTCACCCCTCTGGCAGCTCTCAAAAAGGATTACAACGTGATCTACGAACCGGGGACCGCCTTCAGCCGCGACAGAAGCATTGCAGGAATCGCTAAGGCAAAGGCCGCCGCGTCAAGGGCAGACGCCATCGTGGTGTTCGCCGGAGAAGAGGCGATCCTCTCAGGCGAGGCGCACTGCCTGTCCGACCTGAATCTTCAAGGTGCTCAGAGCGAGCTGATAGCGGCAATGCGGCAGACCGGCAAAAAGGTCATCGTGGTCGTGATGGCCGGCAGGCCTCTGACCATCGGCCGCGACCTGGAGAACTGTGACGCGATGCTTTATTCGTTCCATCCCGGCACAATGGGTGGCGAGGCGATCGCCGACCTCCTGAGCGGAAAGGCCGTTCCGTCCGGAAAGACTCCTGTCACCTTCCTAAAGACCGTCGGCCAGGCTCCGATGTACTACAACCACCTCAACACCGGCCGTCCGAACACCGGCACCGAGACCCTCCTGATGGACCTTCCTCTCAAAGCCGGCCAAACCTCCAACGGCTGCACCTCCTACTACCTCGACAGCGGCTACGGCCCGCTTTTCCCGTTCGGCTACGGCCTGAGCTACACCACCTTTGAATATTCCGACATAGCTCTCGACAGCCGTGAATATACCGCTGCCGACACGATCAAGGTCAAATTCACCCTGAAGAACAGCGGAGAATATGCCGGCATTGAGGTCGCACAGTTCTACGTTCGTGACCTCGTCGGATCCATCGCCCGCCCTGTCAAGGAACTCAAAGGTTTCCAAAGGGTTGCGTTGAACGCCGGCGAATCAAAGGTCGTGGATTTATCGCTTCCTGTCTCCGCCCTCGCCTTCTGGAACATCAACAATGAATATATTGTCGAGCCCGGTGATTTCCAACTCTGGGTAGCCACCGACTCCGCCTCCGGCGAGCCTGTCGGATTCACTGTCAGATAGTCTGGAATCTATAGGTTTCTCAGGCAAATAGTCTTGTCATTTAGATTATGTCTTTGTTGGCCAATTACCACAAAGACATAATCTAATTCTTATCACCCACGGCACTAAAACCGGAATAATCGCATAGAATCTGTTTTGAGTTGTTTGAAATGTTCTTTGATGTGAAAAATCTTCAAAAACAGCTTCTTAGTCCTGTCTTAAAGTCTCAATCCTCTCCGGAGACAGCCCTGTGGCAATCCCGATCTGTTCAACCGGGATGCCTAACGACAGCATAGACTTAGCGACTTTCTCTATACCCTTCTCTATACCCTTCTCAACGCCTTCCGCCGTGCCTTGTTCGACACCGGCCTTAAAGCCTTTGCGGTAGCCCTGCTGCTCGGCACCTTTGATGTACGGGCGCATCTCTTTCTCTGTCATCATATCGCTGAAATAGTTGTCAATCTCCTGGTCGTCAAGGCCGCTGACACGCATCGCCCGTTCCAACCTCACAAACTCAGCGTCTTTCTCCGACCTCGACTTCGCAAATATAGCGAAATTTCTGAATATCCGGCACCATCCCGCAACAGGACTGTCATATTCATCAGTATAACGCATTATCCTCGGCAACTCCAACAGGTAGAACGACATCCGGTCGCCGAACGGCTCGGCCGTCTCGACCTCACGCAGACTATAATGGTACAGGATTTTGTCCTCAGGCGAGTCCGGATGATCGTCCTCATAGTTCATTATGCAGATGACCTTGACGGGTGTCAGGGCATATTCCTCATCCCCGCGCTTCACCTGTCTGGTCACCAGCCTTGAGCCGTAGAAGAGCAGACGGTCGCGCTGGTCGAAACGCGAAGCCTTCTGCATCTCGACCAGAATCGTCCCGCCCGGCGTCCGGCAAAGAAGGTCGAAGAATATCCTCTTGTCCTGCGGAGATATCTCCGTCAGTTCCGTGTTCCGGAACTCAACCGACATGATGTCCTCCTGAAGGATATCATTGAGGAGACGGACAAGCAATTCAGGGTGGTTCTGGAACAGATACTTGAACGCCCAGTCGCAGGTCAGGTCAAGATACTCCGGCGTGGCGAGCCGCTGTGCGTAGGCATCCTTCTCCTCGTCGGTCATCCCGACGAACCGCCCGTCGTTCTCAATCAGCCTACGGCAGTGGCGGTAGCGTTTAAGGTACTGCTCCTCCTCCGATGCGGCGACCGGGCAGTCAATGGCTTCCTCCGCGGCTTTACAACCTGTGGTCTCCTTGTTAATAACCTCCACCTGTTCAATGGCATGTTGGCCATTCAAGTCTCGTCCAACAATCTCGTGGTCCATTGCCTCACGTTCAATGATGCCCTGTTCAAAGGCCCCCTGATCAATGGACAGCTGTTCAATGGTCACTTGGTTAATGGTCTCTTGGTTAATGGTAGTCTGGTCATCGACCTTCCGCCTGACGGCACATTTTCTCTCTGAAGTCCTCATAGTTGAAGTGAATCATGTCTGTTTGTCAAAATGTCCCGCGATTTCTCCCGGAACACGACCGCAAGTTAGGCATTCCTAATGAAAGGAAACAGAAAGAAACACATTCAATTCATAAAAAACAGAAATATTTTCGGTGATACCCCCGAAGAAACCACTACTTGAGGCTTCTTTGACACGGCAGCCACCTTCGGCAAAGTGCTTTAGCGTCACCGTTGGACTTTAGGCACTCCAAAAACCCTCCGGCAACGCATTGAGCCATATTCGTTTCCCAAGAGTGTTCCGCAACACTCTTGAGAGACGTTCTAGCCCGAAAACGTTGCCCAAGCGCCACCTCCCCCGAAAGATCACCGAGAAATATTAGACTCTCGACATCATCAAGGCTCCTCTATTCCTCGTTTCGATGAATCGGAGGTGCTTCGTTGAGGACGTTAGAGTCATTCAAATTACTGGTTAACCCTCGTCGTATGTCCCGATTTTAAGCCGTGGCGGATAAATGCCACAAATGACAACCCTACCCCTTACCCAAAACATTCCAAAACGGCACCCTCCCTAAGTATGCCATGCCACTTCACAGCAATAAGATTCCTAAACACATACGTGAGAGTCTTATTATTCCCGACAAAGCGCATTTTTATCATAAAATGATTATCATAAAATGATAAAATGTCATATTTATAATGTAAGACATTATAACTTTGATAGATACGTCCATCACGACAGGGTATGCCGGAGTCCATTTTTTTGCGGCAGGGTCAAAGGGACAAGCGGAGTATCAGATCAGTTCGCGGATTATCTCGTCGGAGGTGAAGAGGCGGGATTCGGGGATGCGGATGCTGTCGCCTTGCTTCTCAAGGGCACCTTCACTCAAAAGGGAATTAATGACCGCGCGGTCGGTCAATGAATATAATTCCGTGGCTTTCAGGCCTTTGTCGGTGCGGAGGGAGAGCATGATCCTCTCGACACGAATGTCCTCCGGCGAAAGGGTCTCGAAGTTTCTTGAATATGTGGCCAACTTTCCGCTTGGATTCCTGGATGAGGTTTGACGCGAAGACAAGCCCGAATTACAGGATGAGATTACGTCCAGATTCCGGGATGAAGTTTGACACGAAGTCGAGTCCGGATTACAGGACGAGATTCTGTCTGGATTGCAGGATGAGGTTTCATCCTGCTGACGGTGCGGGAGTTCCTGGCTGTTCCAGGAGCGTACATTGCCGGTCAGGGAATGGGCACCGGGGCCGAGGCCGATGTACGGTGCCCGGCGCCAATAGGCGCTGTTGTGGACGGCTTCGAAGCCGGGCTTTGCGAAATTGGAGATTTCGTAATGATGGTAGCCTGACCGCCCAAGACATCTGCACAGGATGTCGTACTGCCGGCGACATTGTTCCTCGGAAGCCTCAACGTAACGCCCGTCGGCTACCATCTTGGCAAGGGCGCTTCCTTCCTCTATTGACAGTTGGTAGGCCGAAATGTGCTCTGGAGAAAGTTCCAAGGCCTTTTCGATCGTGTCTTTCCAGATCTCGTCCGTCAGTTGGGATATGCCAAAGATCAGGTCAATGCTGATGTTCCGGACTCCGCTTTCGCGAAGGATATGGAAAGCCTTGACGGCATTCCCTGCATCGTGGCGGCGGTTCATCCAACGGAGAATGTCATCGTTGAATGACTGGATGCCCATGCTGATCCTGTTCACACCCAAGGCAAGAAGTCCGCGGACATATTCACGGCCTTTTTCCACTATATCTTCGGGGTTCACTTCAACGGTAAACTCATCGAAGAGTTCTGTCGGGGTGGTCACTTCGACAGGCTCAGTGACCAGAGAAAGCTGTTCAGTGACCAAAGAAAGCCGTTCAGTCTGGGAAACCGCACCGACAATCCGTGACAAAACATCAAGAGGAAGCACCGATGGGGTGCCTCCTCCGATGTATAGGGTATTGACCGCATCCTGTGCGGACATATTCATTTCCAGTTCCTTCCGGCGGTCACGAATCTCAGCGATGACGGCATCTGCATATTCATTGAACACCTGTCTGCTCCGGCATATTTCCGAATAGAAGTCGCAGTAAGTGCAGAAACTGCCGCAGAAAGGGACGTGAAGGTAGATCACAGGTTAGCGGAGCAAGAGTTCAGTCTTGCCGAGGAACGCCTGAGAGGTGTAGGCCTCAACCGTGTATATTCCCGACTGATAGGAAGGAATGTCGTTGAGATAGATGCTCAGGTCAACCTCCTTACCCTCGTAGTCAACCTCACGGGAAGCGGAGGCGACCATAGTCTGGCCGTTGAACGAGAACGAGGTCTGCGTGCTGTTGGTGAGAAGGATTCCGTCCGGATCCTTGACGCGGAGATAGACTCTCACCGGTCCCTTAGGAGCCAGGTCGTTCTCGACAAGGCTCAGGGAGGCCAGAAGTCTCACTACCCTGCTGCTACGGTCCGTAACCTTGTCGGAAGCGTTGTAGGCGGCGACACTCAAGCCTCTGGACTTGATCACGGAACCGGCGGCCACCTGACCGGAAAGGTTCTCGACCTGTCCCTTGAGGTCAGCGTTCTCCGCACGGCTCTCCGCGGCCTCGCGACGCGCGGCGGCGGCATCGGCTGTCAGCTTGTGGTTCAATGTGTTGAGCGAGTCAATCTGCACTATGTAGTTTCTCATGATGCTGCGCAGGGTTCCGAGTTCCTTCTCGTACTGACGCATCTTGCGGCGGTTCGTGGCCTCGGTCTTCTGGATTCTCTCTATCAACTGGTTGACCTCTTCCTTGGAGGAGTCCAGCTGGCTGTTGATCGATGCATAGTCAGACGAAAGGCTGTCGTAGTCTCCCTTGAGGGCGATCATCTGCTGGGTAAGGTCGTCCTTCTCAGCGTTAAGGTCCTTTACAAGGCTGGACTTCGAGAACCAAATGTAGGCAAGTCCCGCGGCAAGCAGCACCGCCACAGCCACAAGAATCCACATAACCTTCTTGAGGCTTTCATTCTTTCTTTCCTGCTCTTCGCGCTCACGACGCTCGCGGATAGGATCAATTTCTGCCATAGTCTTTCGATTTAATGATTAATGACACAAAAATAACAAAACTATTTCATATCTTTGCTTCGTTAGCAAAAATCGGACTATTATGAAATATTTTATCAGAGCTGTCAAATACTTTTTCTACTTCACCATCCTGTTTGTGGTCATAATGGCGGCGCTCGTGTTCATCGGAGTCGTCAAGGCTGATGTCAGCCTAATGTTCCGCGATGGCTATAAGTCGCTGTGGCAGATAGCATTGCTATTCGCTTTCGTTTCAGCCTTCTACCCAAGATTCGGTTTCATCAAAAGATCAGTCATATTAAAAGGTGAATATTCCGACCTCCGTGGCGGGATTATTGAATATATGGAGATGCGCGGCTACCGCCTCGAAAGCGAGGATGGCGAGAATATGACATTCCGCCTCCGCTCCAAGTTCAGCGCCCTCTTCAAGATGTTCGAGGACAGGATCACGATGACCCGCGAGCTTGGCGGCTTCGAGGTGGAAGGCCTGACCAAAGAAGTGGTGCGGATTGCCGGTGGACTGGAGTACAAATTCCGGGTGCTGGACGAGGAGTAATCCACATTTACGGGAAATGAATATGCTCGATCGGTGCTGCCGGCACCATTGAAGCACAGATATAACACTCTAATATTCAAAGATTATGGCAGAAGAACTCAAGACTGTCGCAAAGTTCGACAACGCGATGAGCGCCCACATCACAGCGGGCATGCTCAATGAGAACGGCATCCCTGCCGCAGTGTTCGGAGAGAACTCCTCCTACGTCTCACTGAACTATGTAGATCCTGTCGAGGTAAAGGTCAACGCCGCCGACTACGACGCCGCCATGGCCCTCATCAACTCCAACGACAAGGCAGAGTAGCCCTATTGAATACGCTGACAGGTTTTCGGTGCCCCCTCCCTTTAACCTGTCGGGTGCGGAATATGATATTTCTCACCCGACAGTTACTTTGTCAGCCCTCGCGGGTGCAAAAAAAACCTTCTCTCACCCGACACTCATCGTATTTTGTACCACAATAATTGCCTAGGGCCATATCATTCCATAAACAGTTCATTCATCCACAATGGCGAATGTTTATCATTGATAATTCTCTTAGTAAATATACTTTAATATTCCTATATAATTGCTATTTTTGCATTTACACCAATAACAAAGCCATTATGACAATACAAGATCTGTATAATAAATGTTGCGATTCTCTAGATGCTAGACCTCTAAAAAAGCCCGGCATAAGAAAGAATGCCTTGAATAAAGTACTGGTATACTTAAGGACATCTCCATTCTTTCAGGATGGACATCTATCTCTTCCTTTAGACAAAGAAAGAGTTAAAGAGAGTTACAAGAAATACAAAGACAAAGAGTTAAACGATGCTGAAAATAGTGTGATCAATCTTATTTATAAAATATCAGAACCCAATAATACACAACGGCATCAATCCTGTCAGGTCTCAAAAAGGCAGGCACGTGAAGTTGAAGCAACTGATGATCAACACAACTATACACTATTTGAAAAGGATTTGGTCAAAGGTAACTTTTTATCTGTTAATGCCATTGATAGTTCACAAATACCACAAACACCTGGACTATATTGCATAAAAATACGCAAGGGGGTTAGGTTTCCTCAAAACTATGGAAAGATTAGAGATGATGGAATCATCTACATTGGGAAAGCATCCAAATCCTTACGTAGCAGATTATGGGAAGAAGAACTCAAGCATAAAAGGCCTGCGACTTTCTTTCGCAGCATAGGAGCGATGCTTGGATTTCTTCCCCCCATAGATTATCTTTATGGGAGAACGTCCAGAAATTATAAGTTTTGTGATTCCGATGAATGCCAAATCCGTAAATGGATGGATTGTTCATTATTTGTTAATTTCATTCAAGTAGAACCAGACAAACTGGGTTCTATAGAAAAGGCTTTTATCAGGAACTATGCTCCTTTAGTAAACATCCAGCACAACCCTAATGCAAGCGATTACATTAAAGCGGCAAGGAAACGATGTGTTGACCACGCAAAACGTAAAATATAATTTATTCATTAATTTATTGATTAACAACACTTAGCCAAAGGAGGAACAGATTATGGTAATAAGGCCGATAATAAATGTGCGGTCAGACAAGCTTTCGCACGGGTTCACCGAAGCCGTCAAACTCTGCAGAGAGCTAAGTTCCGATAAAACGGGAGTTATTCTGGATCTTGCTGAGGTTCATTTTGTGTCACCTTCATTCCTACTGCCCGTTATTGTATATATGCACCAACTCGGTTTCCCGATCAATATGATTAATATCGGGACTTATCTATCAACTGTCAGTTTTTCTGACGGTGGTATAGACGCAGCGTCATTCGCCAGATCTTCGGCATTCAAATCTTATATGGAGTCGTATTCATCCAAAAGTTATATTCCAATAATAAAATTCCCTACAGATCTTGACGGCAGCGATAAACGCAATACGATTCTGCAATGCATAGACAACATTTTGAGTCGGCAAGTACCCTTTGAGAATAATGTCATACTAGCATTAAAATATGTTATCGGCGAAGTTGTTGATAACATTATAGAGCACGCCTGTTCGGAATTCGGATACATAATGGCACAAAGTTATCCTAACCAAGGCTACACAGACATTTGCATAGCGGATACAGGACATACAATTATTGGCAGTTATGCGGAAAACCCACGTACGGCAGAAATATCGTCTGACATAGAGGCCATCCAAGCAGCCGTGAATGGCATCTCCGCCAAAAATCTACCAAATGCGGAAAACAGAGGATATGGGTTCAGGACATCTATAAATATGCTGACAAAAGGTCTTGGAGGAGAATATTTATTGGCCTCAGGTAATTCAGCCTATGCCAGGAACAGAAGGATAGACCAATACCTTACTCTCCCGTATGGCCTTAGATTTGAAGGCACAATCGTTGCTTTCAGAATTCCACATACTGAAAACGAATTCAATTATATAAATTACGTAGAGTAGCATTATGGAAACTATATATATAAAGGATCTTATAGGTCAAGACATCTTGAACCGCATATCTGCACGTGATATTCTAGATGCCATCAACAACATAGACGATAATGTCATTGTATTGAACTTCAAAGGTGTCCATTTCACAACCAGAAGTTTTATGGACGAGTTCTACAATACCATAATCACGGCTAAAGCGACAAGAAAAACAATCAGGATCGAGTCAATGGAAAAAGACTTATCCACAATGCTTGAAGCAGTCAGCAAAACACAAAGAAATTCAATTGTGAGAATAACCCCTCTACCATATACCGAGACAAACTCTGTCAGTGATATGGAGAAGTTATTTGCAAGTATGTCAATCTAAAAAGATTCTCCGGCTACGCCTCGTCAAGAATCTTCTTGGCGGCGTAGGAGAGGGCGTCATAGAAATCCTGGTCGAAGACGGAGATGAGGGGATCGCGAAGGAACTGATAGACACGGATGCCTTCGCGGCGGCCTTTCTCGTAGGCATCCTTGCATATTCCCCAACGATGGAGGTTCAGGGCCTGGCCGCCGCCGGTGAGTTTGGTGACGCGGATCGGGTAGAGCCAGCAGGACTGGGGTTTGCGGAACTTGCACTCGCCTTGGAAGAAGCACCGTTCGATGGAGCAGAAACAGTTGCCGGCCTCGTCGAAAGTGGTGTAGGCACATTCCTCGGTCTGATCCACGACCGGAGTCACGATGTCCCCGTCACGGTCGATGGAGAAGAAGCCCTCCTTGTCAATCTGCGCGCGGCCCTGCGGCCTCATAAGCTTTGAATATATGGGGTAATTCTCCTCCAGAGGCTCCAGCTCCGACTCCTCCAACGGAGCCCCGCTGTCCCCTATTATGCAGCAACAGCCCTTGCAGACAGCGTAGTCACAGGCAAAATATTCAGTGACAACATCCTCAGACACAAGGATGTCGCCGATCTGGATAATGGTTCCGAACTTATTGTTTGACGACATATTCAATTCTCATTCCTTCGGACAGAGCTCCGAAAATTTCCTTTACCTTGTCGGCGGAGACACTGCCGATTCTGTTGTTATAACCGGTCAGCACGTCCTTTCCGCCGGAATAGCGCATCAGGACGGCGTCCACATAATTCTTCGGATCCGCAAGATAGGTCGAGTAGCCATTGGTCAGCAGGGACTTGCAGGAAGCGAGCTCCGCGGCGTTGACCGGATTGGAAAGCACGTTTTCAATCACCTTACGGGCCTCCACAAGAGTCCTCATCGGCTGGTCGGAACCGCTCTTCACACCATAAGGGAGGCCGGATTCCGGCACAGGAGTGCAGGTGAATATCAATTCCAGAGCCTCCTGAGGCCAGATGCTGAAGCGGTCGGCCATTCTGACACTGAACCCGTGCTCGGCCATCACACCGGTAAGCCTGCGCTGGAGGGCGAGGCTGGCGACCTTGAATGCCATATAGTTCTCTGTCGTGAACGGCTCGGCGCAGGCCAAAGCCAGACTGATCTCAACAGGGGTTCCGATGCGGGAATATGTCGTGGCACCTGTGCGCAACTTATAAGATGAGAACTGGCGTACGGACGAGGACTTGCTGACCCGGAATCCGCCAAGATACTGGCAAAGGATTTTCTGGACGGACTCCGCCGACAGATCGCCCACAATCACAAGAACTCCGTCATTCGCTCTTATAAATTGATTGTCAAAAAAATCAGATGCGTCATCCAACGTTCTGGCGGTGAGACCTGACGGCGTCTTGACGGACGAGTAGTTGTAGTCCTGGTACATGAGGCTGTCCAGATAGGCCGGCTTGAGGGAAGCCAGTTCCATCCTTTTCCACGGCTCAAAGGCCGAAAGCGAAGGCTTCCGCATATTGGCGGCGGAAAGCAAGGCCTTGAGGGTCAGCATGAACCTGTTTGACGGGGCTGAGCCGTAGAGTCGCAGATCAGATGTCGAGACGGCACATGACATCTCCACCCCGTTGGCACGGAGCACTTTGTCGAAGTCGCTTCCCGGCATGCCGGCGATGTTGCACAGGCCGAACATATCGGAGAAAAACGCTCCCTCCCCGCGAGGAAGATTCCGGACAGTGGAGAAACCACCCTTTATCATAAAAGAGTAACTGAAACGCCCGGCAGCCGGCATCTTCTTGTAAATCACCTTCATGCCATTGGAGAAAGTCCACATCTCCCCTCCGGAGACAGGCTCCGCGGCCACAGACTTCATCTTGACCTTATTCCTTTCGTTCCAGAAAGCCGAGGTGTCCTTGGCCGTCACAGGCCACTTGTAGAGCGGTTTGTCCAGCATGGAGACCCCGTCGGTCACCGAACCGAACAGAACCGGCCAGAACCATTCGTCATAATCCTCCTCGTTTCCCGTCCATGTGATCTTGGGATTCTCCATCTCGGAGAGCAGGGCCAGAGTGTAACCGTTGAAAAGTTCGGTCTCAGCCTTTGTGGACATATTCCTGGAAGAGAAGAAGTTGGCCTTGGTCGCCGGGGAAGCCAGATCAGCTCCGTAAAGGTAAGAGGAGACGCAGCGCAGAACAAGGGCATCATTCGTCTGCGTCCTTAGGAAACCATTCAGGACGGAATTGCGCGCGACCAGATATTCCTCCGCCCCGATTCCCTTGGAACAAATCTCCGAAAGGACGGAGGCGACCGCCATCGAGGCTGGCATCAGCTGGCCGCGGGAGGTCCGCACACTCACGCTGAAACGCTCGTCACCAGCGCATGACGCACTTCCAAGATATTCAACATCAAACGATTCCACAGGAATATCCCTACCAAGGAAACTTTCGCGGAGGCGGCTTGAGACAATCTCCCTCAACGATCTGGAGAATAGTTCCGAGATGAACGGCTGGATCGTGTTCATCTGATCGTCAGGTGTCCTCGGCGAGCGGAACTCCACAGTCACGGAAGAACCGCCGGACGGGATGAATGAATATTCAGGAGCGATGGCAGGCCTCCAGACATATTCCTTCTTCTTGTAGGCGGGATTGCGGGAAGGAACCATCAGCGAGAATACGTTCATCCTTTCCTTGATGGCGGTAGGATTGATGTCACCCGCGATGATGATGGCATGCTGGCAAGGCTGAGCCGCGATGAGGTCGAACAGCATGAGAAGCGTGGTGTCCGACGCGGCCTGGTCAAAGACCGGCACATCATCGAATCTGAATATTGTCGCGTCGTCACGGTAGGAGATATATCCTTCCGAACGGCAGCCTATTCCCTTGCGCGACAAGAACTTATAAGGAATCGTCTTGTTGAAGTGGGGCAATGACGAAAGCTCTTTTCTCGCTGACAGAGTGTCGCTTACCCCCTTGCACACAAGCGCGAAGTCAGCGACTCCCTTCATCGATGGATTCGTCAACAGATAGTAGGAAATCCCGTTGGTAAGATTGCCGGTAGTGACCGAGCCGTCCTTCTGAAGAACGGGCAGATTCTGCGCTGGCATCATTATTGAAAAACCAAACAGCGCAAAACACAAGACTGATTTGAAGATAAGACTACGCATCATTGACACCTCCCGTTTAGACAAAAATAGCCAATAATGTGCAATTGACACAAATTTTTATTACATTTGTGGTTATTGCGATTATAAGGAATATAGTTAAACATAATTTTTAATACGATGAAAAAGTTTATTCTCGCGATCGCTGCCGCGTTCATGGCAGCAAGCATGGCATCCGCCCAGGACATGGCCCAGGCAACAGAACTCTACAATAATGGAGCCACAGCCATCTCTATGAAGAATTGGACTGAAGCCCTCGACTGCTTCCAGAAAGCTCTCGAAATGGGTAAGACCATAGGCGCTGACGCCGATGAGCTCGTGGCAAACTGCAAGAACGCCATCCCTGGAGTCTCCCTTGAGATCGCAAAGGACCTGATCAAGGACGCGAAGTACGATGAGGCCGCCGCCAAACTTGACGAAGTCGCCAAAATAGCCGAGGAATATGAGAACGCCGAGGTTGCCGAGAAGGCTAAGGAACTCGTTCCTCAGATGTGGATGCAGAAAGGTGTTGACGCACTCAAACTGAAGGACTTCGCCACCGCCGCCGACGGTTTCGCGAAGTCTTACGCCGCCGACACCACCGCCGGAAAGACAGCCCTCTACCTCGGACAGGCTCTCGGAGCCCAGGGCAAGACCGATGAGGCCATCGAGGCTTTCAGGCATGCCGCATGGAACGGTGAGGAGGCCGAGGCCAAGGAGCAGGTTTCCAACATCTATGTAAGGCAGGCCAACGCCGCCCTTAAGGGCCAGAAGTTCGCTGACGCCGTGAAGGCAGCCGAGAAGGCCAACAGTTATGTCGAGAACGCCACAGCTTACCTCATCGCAGGGCAGAGCTCACAGAAACTCAGCAAGAACGCCGACGCCATCAAGTACTTCGAGAAGTATCTTGAGATGAAACCGGACGCGAAGAACGCTCCGGCCATCACTTTCACCGTGGCCGCCCTCTATCAGGGCGCTAAGAACAACGCCAAGGCTCTTGAATACTACAAGAAGGTACAGGACGATCCTAAGTTCGGCGCACAGGCCAAGCAGATGATCGCTTCCCTCAGCAAGTAACAAATGAAGTTCCTCGAACTTCTTGCTCCGGCAAGAAACGCTGACATCGGCATCGCGGCTATCGACTGCGGTGCCGATGCCGTGTATATCGCCGGGCCTGCGTTCGGGGCGCGTCAAGCCGCCGGAAACTCGATGGAGGACATCCGGAGGCTCACCGAATATGCCCACAGATTCGGAGCGCGCATATTCCTGACACTCAACACTATTCTTTTTGACAACGAGCTCGCGGAGGCGGAAAGACTGCTTGCCGAGGCGAAGGACGCGGGAGTGGATGCCATCATCGCGCAGGACCTTGCGGTCTGGAAATTGACCGACCTGCCGGTCCACGCTTCGACACAATGTGCGATAAGGACTCCTGAGAAGGCTCGGCTTTACGAGGGCATCGGAGCCTCACGGCTTGTTCTTGAACGGGAGATGTCTCTGGATCAAATCCGTGCGATAAGGTCGTCCGTTAACTGCGAGCTGGAGTTTTTCGTGCACGGAGCCTTGTGTGTCTGCTATAGTGGGCAGTGCTATATGTCAGAGCGGATTGCCGGGCGAAGCGCCAACAGAGGGGAATGCATCCAGGCGTGCCGGTCTCTCTACGACCTTGTGGACGGTTCCGGGAACGTTCTGGTGCGGAACAAGGCCTTACTTTCGCTGAAGGACTACAACATCAAGGACAGGCTGAAAGACCTTGCGGAAGCGGGAATATGCTCGTTCAAGATCGAGGGAAGGTTGAAGAACATCTCCTACGTGCGGAATGTCGTCCGGGCATATTCCTTGGCATTGGATGAGTTGGTCGCGGCAAATCCGGAGAAGTTACGCAGAGTTTCGTTCGGGCGGAGTGAAGGCGGGTTCACGCCGGATCTGGCCAAGACTTTCAACCGTGGGTACACGCAATTGTTTCTGGACGGGAAACGGTCAGGGAACTGGTCCTCGATGGATGCGCCGAAATCAATCGGAGAGGAGGTCGGAACGGTGGTCTCCATAGCCCCGATGCGCCAGAACTTTTCAAACGGCAAGAGGCCAAGCGAGGAGAACATCACAATAACATTACGGATGAAAAATCCGGGTGACCGGCTTCAGAACGGGGACGGATTCTCTTTTCTATCCAAAGGTCGTGGGGAGATTGTCGGTTTCCGTGGCGATGTCTGCCAAGGGAACCGGATAACGTGCAGAAATGTCACTGGACTCTATCCCGGAGCCAAACTGTACCGGAACCTCAGCAACGCATTCGAGAAAGAGCTGGAGTCTAATCTGCCTGTCAGGACTATTCCTGTTTCGGTGGATATTTCGGCCATTGTGGTTCCGGTCACTTCGACAAGCTCAGGGACCGAAGAGGACCGGTCGCCGAGCTTGCCGAAGCGACTCAGCGAACCAACATATTCACTGAAAATCAACGCGGTAAGTCAGGACGGGCGGAGCGTCAAACTGGAACGTGAAGCGGGACACAACGCAGCGGAGAACGCGAAAAGGATGCGAGAAATGTTCGTGGCACAAATCTCAAAGGACACGGGAATATATTCATTCACACTCAGTTCGCTTAACGTGGAAACTCCTGACGGCTCGCTGCCATTCCTTCCGGCCTCAGCGCTGAACGCAATCAGACGAGACCTCGCCGCTGCCCTGGAAGAGATGCCTTGCCGGGCGATTCCTCTGCCCACAGGCAAAACTGCCGACAATCCGGGAATCTCCAATGCCCTTAGCACTCCAAATAACGCCGAATCTCCATCCGGATGTCAAGACCGTCGGCAAGACCAGAAGCCGATTCTATCTAAAATCCCGGATATTCAAGAACCGGCATCGGACGGCATCCATGTTTCGTACAAAGCCAACATCGCCAACCATGTCGCCCGCGAAACCTATCAGGTCCTGGGTGCGACCCAAACCGATGAGGCTTTCGAAATCTCGCACCTTCCCGGCACCGAACTGATGCGCACCAAATACTGCATCCGCCACGAACTCGGCCTCTGCCCGGTTCATCGGAAAACCGGCAGGCATCAAGGCAAGGCAAACTTCGCGACCGGCTCATCCAAGTTGGCCACAACCACCCCGTCAGGGCACCTTTATCTTATCAACAACGGCAAACGCTACCATCTCTCATTCGACTGCGCCAACTGTGAGATGGTCGTCCGGGTTAACGATTAATTGTGTAAATTTACCACCGCAACCACTGCTTTTCGGGAATATTCCGAGGCACTAAAACAGATTTGATCATGAGTCCCTTTAAGAAAGGAGTGTTGTCTCTCCTTATTCTGGTTTTGTCCGCCTTGCCATCCCAAGGCAACGAGGTGATGTTCTCTCCGGTGATACGGAACTTCACGCCATCCGACTACCATGGCGGCAGACAGAACCGGTCAGTCTCACAATCAGCATCCGGGTTGATCTATGTGGGTAACAACCAATATCTTCTGGAATATGACGGACACTCATGGAACAGGTACCTTATGCCTAATAAAGGTATCGTCAGATCGGTTCTTGCGGATCCTGACGGAAAAATCTACTGTGGCTCCTCTCAAGAATTCGGTTATTTCGTGAAATCAGGAAACTCTCTGATTTTCCGTTCGCTCAGTGACGGACTGAAGGAGATGAATATCCTGATTATAACATAACGGAACAGCACCGCTTTGGGCATTGGCATCTCCCACAAAAAACACTTATCGCGGTTTCGCGTCCCAGCAGAACCTCCGTATTCCAAGAGCGTGATTTCGCTTAAAAGGCGCTCGCGAAGAAACAATCATCCCTCTAAAAGCGTAAAAGAGGCTGAATGTCGCTTGTAGGAGAACATGATAAAGGCTCGCAATTTTCTCCTCGAAAAATGAGGATGGCAATCTCCTTGAGATAACGCATTAAGTAACATGAGAAAAATAAGTTGCCTCAGATTAAGAGAAGATTTTCGAGGATAGATCTATTTTCAAAGAAGGAGTGTGCCGGTGGCACATGACTGATGAGAAAAGACATATAGACCGAAAAGACAATCAACGATTACCAAGTTATTTTTAAGGATTACTAAAATGGCAAGCCCTTGCCTGCTAGCGAAAATTCATCGTATAATCACATTCTATATAATAGCCCATGTTTATTACCAGAATAAGGAACAGCAACAATATCAATCATACGTTGATATCATACGTTGATATCATACAGTGTTACACTTTTGAAAATATTTCGGGTTAAAATCATTACAATATGAAAGTCATATTCATAAATATATTCCAAGTGTGTACATGGTAGAATATTAATTCATGGGCTACAAGTGCGTACCCGGCATATTATTCAGATTAAAATTCCGCTTACATATTATAACGTATTTGATTTTTTTGTAAATTTCGGGTCTCAAAAAACCAAATATGTATTTATGAAACGATTCTTGACTTATGTCCTGGTTGTACTGCTGGCGACAGCGTGCTACAACGATGACGAGCTTAAATCTCGCCTGGACGATGTGGATCAGAGACTTACAAAAGTGGAAACACTGGTCTCTTCCCTCAACACCCAACTCACAAAACTGCAAGAACTGATCGCAGGGAAACAGTTCATCAGCAACATTGAGGACAAAGAGGACGGCACTCACGTCATCACCTTTGTCAATTCCTATGGCGAAATGTCCACCATGACCCTGAAAGACGGGTCCAAAGGAGCAGACGGAAGCGACGGTCAAACCCCAGACATCTCGGTGAAGCAGGCTCCGGACGGAAAATGGTACTGGACAGTAAACGGAGAGTGGCTGCTGGACTCTGAAGGAAAGACGGTACCCGTCACCGGAGAACGCGGAGTCACTCCTTCCATGAAGATCGAAAACGGGAAATGGTACGTTTCCTACGACAACGGCATCACGTATGTCGAATGTGGCCAGGCCACGGGCGACGCCTTCTTCAAGGACGCAAGGTTGAGCGAGGACGGCAAGACAGCCTACCTCACACTCGCCGACGGCACTGTGCTTACTTTCGAGATATACAAGGAGTTCGGAATCGCGGTGGAAGTGCCTTCTTCTCTTATCTATTCCGGCCAGACCAAGGAATATGCCTACACCATCACAGGCGGAGACGAGAACACGATTCTGGAAGTGCTTCCAAAAGGCAATTGGGAAGCAGAGGCCAAAGCCACTGATGAAAAGAGCGGTGTGATCGCCGTGACAGCGCCTGACTCACCTGAGGTAGGCAAGGTCATCGTCCTTCTCAGCGACGGGGCCAACAAGACCCTTATGAGAACTCTGACATTTGTCGCCGGAAATGTGCACGTCAGCACGACTTCGGTCGAAAGTCCGGCTTCAGGTGGAGTGTTCAATGTGGATGTGACAACAAACCTTGAGTTCACAGCTGAGATTGAATCAGATCAGACATGGGCACGTCTGGTAGAGACCAAGGCCTACGAAGTCTACACCAAGACCATCAGCGTCAGCGTTGACAAGAACGAAATGCCTTATGCAAGAGAGGCAAGACTGACTTTGAAGAACGACGGCAACATCATAGAATCAATTGTCATCTATCAGAATCCTGTCACTTACCCAGACAATGTCATGGTACTTGTGATGCAGCCTCTTGCTAAAGACAGCTGTGTCGTGCTTCCTGTCACATACAACAGAACGACTCCGGAATACAACGTGGATTGGGGCGACGGTACCAAAGAGACTGTAAAGTCGGCTTCTTACCCGAAGCACAAGTACAACGACGCATCCAGGTTATACCCTGTACAAATTAGCGGAGCCATCGGTTCTGTCAGCCGCGTCAGCGTAACCAAACACGATGCTGATCTTGTGGAAGTCATCCAATGGGGTGACCTTTCTCTCTCCGGTGTTAATTTTGAATATCAGACAAACCTGATACGCATCGCAGCCCCTAAGGGTGACGAACTTAAAAATGTCAGCTCTTGCAACAATATGTTCCATAATTGCAAAAGCCTGAAAGAAATTCCAGCCAAATTCATGCAGGGACTCAGCCCGAAGACAACCAATTTCAACAACACATTCGATGGCTGTGAATCTCTGGAATACCTCGACCCTGACATATTCAAGAACTTCACGACAGCGGGCATAGCAATGCGTTCTCTGTTTCTCAACTGCAAGAGCCTGAAGAACGCGCCTACTTTCAAATACTTCAATTTCAAGCCTTCCTGCGAATACCTTTACAACCAAACTTTTTCAGGTTGCGAATCGCTTACAGAGATTCCGGAACACATGTTCAACGAGACAGCCAAGGCCGTCACCAGATCCACGAAACTGACGAGCACTTTCAAAAACTGCAAGTCCTTGGAAGTCATACCGGACAGTTTCTGGGAGAATCTTCCTGTCGATAAGATTGTGGAACTGAACAACGCGTTCCAAGGCTGCGAGTCCCTGAAATCAGAGAGTCTCGGATTCCTTAATAAACTCCTGAAGGTCTACAAATGGCAGAACACGTTCTACGGCTGCACTTCATTGACTACACTGCCGGAATACGAGGTGAAGATGGACGGCAAGACAGTCAGTGTTCCTGTCTACATGAGAGACGCAGAGGAGTACAAAGCCTATTTTGCAAACAGAAATTACTCGGCTACCAATTTCTGCTTCAAGGACTGTGTCAACCTCGAAGGTTACTTCGACAAGATCCCTCAGTCATGGGGCGGCGGTTGGGACGGCACCACAGAAAAGCCTTCGATCGAGGTGACGGCAACCCTCCCGGAAAAAGACGGTTACTTCAGCATCGATTTCCATGTAAAAGGCAAGAGTGTCGCTACGGCCTACTATTACCTTACAGCCAAAGCCATTGCGGATGAAATACTTCCGAAGTACAATAATTCTTACAGCGAGTTGTGCGAGCAGAAGGGTATCGAAATCGAGAGTGAATACCTTAAGGCATTGAATTCAGACCAGGGGCTCACTCTTGGATTCACCGAAGGCGTGCCTAATGTGGAGTATATTCTCATCGTTTCAGGAAAGAATATGTTCGGCGAAAGCTATGCCTATAAGGTTCAGGCCACCACAGCTATTCCAAAGGGTTCTGACGAGTACGAGCGTTACCTCGGCGAGTGGACGGTGACCAGCGCTTCAGCCACATCCGAATATGTCGGCTATGACCGCAAGCCTATCTCATTCGACATCAAGATCGAACCGTTCCGTGTCAACGAGATCTACAACGTCTATGGTTGGGGTGTCACCAAATTCGCGGACAGATACCCGATGAAGATGTTCTTCGAGGATGGTAAACTCTGCGCCTGGACCGGTGCCCACCACGGTTCCGTCATCTACGAAGGCTATCCATACTCTGACGGCATCAGCTACAACATCGTGCTCAACTCATACACTCTGTGGGAAGACGGCTCTTACGGCATCTACATGGCCGACGGAGAGAAGGTCGGCGAGGCTGAATATGCCGAAGGCAGTTTCAACATGAATGGAGTGAAGTCGAAGTACTATGCGGAGCGGGGTTACGACATCATGTGCCACGGCTTTGACTTCTGCCTGTCAATGGGCGGTCCAGGCTGGTCCAAGATATTCATAGCTCCGGAAGTCGTGAAGGATCAGTATGTCATCCACGGAGAGGACGGCAAGAACTACGCTCCGTACATCCTCGCGCCTTACACATTCACAAGAAAGGCGACTAAGAGCAACGCCGCCAGCGTTACCGTCGAGCGCAACAAAGCCTTGATGGACAGCGGCGAATGCCTGCCGGCAAGTTTCGGCAAGGCCGAGGTGAAAGCCAACGCCAATGAGCCTGCCAAGGGATTCTACAGATTCTGATCAGAATCCATTGACAGAAAGTCTATAATCAAAAGACGCTGCCGGGAGAAATCCTGACAGCGTCTTTCAATATGACCACGCTCATACTACCTGCCTTTGCCGAACACAAAACTGGACAGCCAACCAATCAGGAAGCAGGAGACCAATCCAAGGAAACCATAGAGGGTGGATGTCACGTGAGAGAACCTGTGAAAGAGCAAGAGGACAACCACACAGCCGACGAAACCGGTGACCGCGCTCCTCGTCCCGATGCGCTTTGTGAATATTCCCATAAGGAAAAGGCCACCGAGACTGCTGGTCAGAAGTCCAAGAAAGAAATTGAACTGGTCCCACAGGGACGCGATGTCAAAGGTAGCCAAGGCTATGGCCATCAAGACTCCCAGCGTACCGACGATGATTCCGGACACCCTTGCGAACCTCACTTTCTGAGCGTCCGTGCAATTCTTCCGGATCTTTGTGTAGAAATCCTCACACATGACCGTAGTTGAGGAATTGATGTTGGAAGACAGGGTTGACATCGCGGCGGCGAAAATAGCCGCTATGAGAAGGCCGGAGATTCCGACCGGCAGCCTGCACATGATGTAGTGAGGGAAGATAGAGTCTGTGTTGCTCATTCCGACATTCAACAATTGTGGTTCCTGACGGAAGAACACAAACAGAGCCGTGCCGATGCCGAAGAACAGGAACGCGATAGGTATGCTGAGGAGTCCGTTCAGCCACAGCCCCTTCTCCGTTCCCTTGGTGTCCTTCACCGTCAAGTATTTCTGCACGACAGACTGATCAGACGTGTAGGTAAGCAACTGGTTGGAGAAGCCTCCGAGGATCGCCACCCAGAAGACCGGCTGCGTCCAGTCCAAGGACATGTTCAAGATGTTGAATTTGGACTGCTCCACAGCCACATTCATGAAGCCGTCGAAGCCTCCTTTTATGCCTCCGACAATCCACACGAACGAAATGATGGCTCCACCCACAAGAAGAATCCCTTGCACCACGTCGCCCCAGACCACGGCCTCTATTCCGCCCATGGTGCAATAGATGATCGTCACCACACCCATCATGAGGATGCAGAGATAGATGTTGATTCCTGTCACGGCGTTGAGCGCCAGCGACGGGAGGAACAGCACGATCGCTATCCTGGTGAACATGAAAAGGCAGAAGAACGCCGACGCAAGCCAGCGGACAGAGCCGCTGAATCTTTCCTCAAGATATTCATAGGCCGAGGCGACCTTCAGCTTCCGGAAAAGCGGGAGGTAGAAATTTATAACGACGGGGACCGTCAGGATGATCGTCATGTTGTACATGAACATGCCCCAGTCAGCGGCATAGGCCTTGGCCGGGATGGACAGGAACGTGATGGCGCTGAGGGCGGTGGCGAATATGCTGATGCCGGCGGCCCACCAAGGGATGCTGCCGCCTCCCTTGAAGAACTTGTCGGAGCCATTGTTCCTGCGTGAGAAATAGAATCCCATTCCCATCATCAACAAAAGATAGACTATGACCACAAGATAGTTGACCCATCCAAACGACGCCTTGTCAGCAATCGAAACCTCGATGATGTCTTCCGACCTCACACCAGGCCTCGCCTCCCCCGAAGGGATTATGATCTTTCCGTTCAGTTCCACCGCGGTGGTCACGACAGGCAAGGAGAGATCAAGAGAATCCAACGTGGTCCATGTGTCAGTGATGGTGTGATAGGCGAATATCTTATTGGAGAATCCCTTATGGCCAAGAAACGCCTCCACAAGTTCCTCTGGCCGCGACTCGTCCCTGCCAAGGGAATCCCTGCGAAGAAATTCAACTCCATCGTCCCCGCCAAAGACCAGGATGTGCGCCGAGCCGTATTTCACAGCCGAGCCATACATCAGTGACAGCGGTTTCCCTCCGTCATTAAAGGACGCCTTCCTGTTCCAAGTGTCATGAGTTGGAAGATATTCCCAGACATTGCTTTCCATGAATATGCCGTCCGGCCCGGAACTTCTTCCGCCTATGAGGTAGAAAGCCTCCTCTCTGCCGTTATGCTGATAGACAAAGCAACTGCCCTCCGTGACAAGCGTTCCCGGACATGGAGCCAATTCCTTGAACTGACGGGAACCGACATTCAGCCTCAAAAGACTATTCGCGCCATCCCGGGAACCTATAATATAAATATAACCTTTGTGATATTCAGCGGCATTAGGGACAAAACCGGCGGGGAGGCTGCAAAAGGACCTTACCTTAAGGTCATCAAGGGAGCCGCTGAGCGTGAATATGTCCTCGGAGCGACCGTCCGCGTTCATCCCGCCGATGCAGAACATTGTCTTGCCGTCACCGGCCGCACATCCGTTGCCGAGTGGAACCGGAAGGCGCACATCTTCCACTTCGCGGCAGGAAAGCCGTCCTCCGGCATCAGTGACAGCCCAGACCTTGTCGAAATAACTTTTGACACCTCCCTCCCAAGGTTTGGCGTTCTCAAAATCAGAGCCGCCGGCGATCAGGACAATGTCCCCCACTTTCCCGATGAAAGCTCCGGCAGAGCCGTGTTTTTCCGCAACCGGCATCACCGCCGCCTTGCCGACCGTACATTCGGTCGCGTTTACTGTAAAAATCGAGATTAAAAGGCTTGTGGCAAGGACTGCCACTTTTGTCATTCTCCTGTTCCGCATCGTGATATTGGTTATTTTAAATTCTATGGCTGCAAAGATAACGCATGAATTAAATACTACAAAATATTAGCGATAAATATTACTTATTTTACCCAAATTTAAGAATAATGCCTATTATGTTGCTAAAATCTCGTAATAAATATTGCATATATTATACTTAATTAATACTTTTGCATACGATAAAAACGACATGATTAACACTATTATATTCCATGAAACGTATCAAAGGATTGATTGCAGCCCCGTTCACGGGGTTTAAGGAAGACGGATCGGTAAATCTGTCCGCTGTGGAAAGGCAGCAAAGATTCTACAAAGACAACGGGATTTCCGGGGTTTTCGCTTGCGGGACGACCGGCGAAGGCTCCTCTTTGACTTTGGACGAGAAAAAGGCTCTCTTCAAGGAATGGGCGAGATTCCGCGAGGATGGCTTCGCCGTGATCGGGTTTCTCGGCGGCACCAGTGTGCCTGAATGCAGGGGACTGATGAAATACGCCAAAGAATGCGGCCTTGACGCGGTAGCCATGACCGCGCCTTATTACCAAAAGGCCTCCAGCGTCAAGGATCTCGCATTGACCCTTGCCGAAGTGGCGTCAGCGGAACCTGACATGCCATTCTTCTATTATAATATTCCTTGCCTGACACATGTGTGTCCGCCTATGATCAGTCTCCTAAAGGAGGTGGATGGTCTCATCCCTAATTTCGCGGGCATCAAGTACACATTCGAGAACATGATGGACTTCCAACTCTGTCTTGAATTCAAGGACAGGAAGTACAACATCATGTGGGGAAGGGACGAGATGATGCTTCCGGCTCTCTCAATCGGTGCGGACACCTTCATCGGAAGCACTTACGGCTACAACGCTCCGATCTACCTCGCCATCATGAAGGCGTTCAAGGAGGGCAGGATTTCTGACGCCGCAGGGCTTCAGTACAAGGCTAACATCATCATCACATTCCTCGAGAAATACGGCAACGGCTGCGGGAAAGCGTTCATGAAGGCCGCGGGGCTGGATCTCGGCCCATGCAGAAGACCGCTCGCCACTTTGTCGCCGGAAGCATATTCATCGCTTTTGGAAGACCTGAAAGACACTGAGTTCGACAACTACAAGTGCATATTCAAATAGCAACAAAAACCAATACCAAAATGAACAGAACGTTAAGACTGATCTTCCGCGTGATGGCAGTGATGTTCGTGGCCACGGCTTTCGGACTGGGAGCGTCAGCGCAGGAAAAAGGATCCGGCAAGGCTATGTCCGTCTCCGGAGTTGTCACCGACAACACCGGGGCAGGTCTGCCAGGAGCCAATGTTCTGGTAGTCGGTTCCAAGAACTGGGCTATCACAGACGCCAAAGGAGCATACTCAGTGCAGGCCGGACAAGGCGATGTGCTTGAGTTCTCATTCATCGGAATGCTGACGCGGACCGTGACCGTGGGTACAAGCGCGGTGATCAACATCAGCCTTGAGGATGACACCCAGATGCTTGAGGAAGCCGTCTCCATCGGCTATGGCACTCAAAACCGCTCGCTTGTCACCACATCAATCACGAGGGTGTCCTCGGAAGAATTCGAGCACAGTCCTCAACAGAATCCACTCGTCCAGCTCCAAGGCAAGGTGCCCGGACTGCAACTGCAGGTCACTTCCGGCCAGCCGGGAGCAAGCCCGGACATATTCATGAGAGGAGGATCCACCACCGGGGTTACAGGAGACTCTCCGCTGATCATTATTGACGGGGCTGTCTCGCAGGGCACGAGAGGGATTCAGGACATGAATCCGGCTGACATCGAATCCATCGAGGTCCTCAAGGACGCGGCGTCAACGGCCATCTATGGTGCCCGCGCCGCCAATGGCATCATCATCATCACGACAAAGCAAGGAAGCGAAGGGAGCGCGAAAGTCAATTTCCGTTACACATTCGGTCTTGACCAACAGCCGAAGAAACTCGATCTTCTCAACGCGAGAGACTACATCTACCTGACCAGAAAGGCCGTCTGGGAAGATTCGAACGCGACAGAGGCCGACAAGAACAAGTTCCTGAACGGATCATTCGGAATGTCAACGGGAAACGCATGGGACTCGCCGAACACGCTTGAGTTCCTTGACGTTTACCTCAACAATTACGGACAGGACTTTGTGGCCGACCTGTTGGAGAACAAGGGATGGGAAACGATGGTTGATCCCGTAACCGGAAAGCAGTTGATATTCATGGACACAGACTTTCAGGACGCCACATACCGGAACGCAGCCAAGAACGAGTACGAATTGAGCGTCTCGGGTGGAGACAAGAAACTCAGCTACTACGGAAGCCTTAGATATCTTGACCAGGACGGCATCGTGAGAGGGACCTGGTACAAAAACTACAGCGCGTCCATGAACGCGTCCTACCAGATCAGCAAGAGTTGGAAAGTCTTCTCGAAAGCCACTCTCAATGTGGGAGACAGGAACACCATGTCCAACTCCGTAAACTCCATGCAGAGAGCCATGTTCATGCCTCCTACGTACAAACTATACTACGAGGACGGGACACCGGCCCCGGGTGAGGGGATGTCATCGTTCCGCCCACGCGAGTACGAGAACTACTACAAGACAAGATACACTGTCAACAAGCAGTACAGGACCACCATACAAGGCGGCGCCGAATGGAAAATCATTCCTGGGCTGACCTTCGCCCCTTCCGTTTACTACATGATGACAGAAGGCGTCACCGGAGGGTTCGAGGCGCTGAACGAGACGACAGGGACAGCGATTCGTCCGGCCAGCGGAGCACACCGGCATGACGGACACTTCCAAGTGGACGCCGTCTTGAACTACGACAAGTCTTTCGCCAAGCACCATGTGAACGCGACAGCGGGAACCAGCTACATGAAAGACGACAACCACTACCTCTCCGGCAGCGGAAGCGGAGCTTCGACAGACCTCATTCCGACCTTGAATGCGACCGCCGATTCCACACAGAGGGTCACTTCCACCAGGGCCGAAGAGGCGATGCTCAGTTACTTCGGGCGTGTCAATTACGACTACGACGGGAAATACCTCGCTTCCGTCAGCATGAGAGCCGACGGTTCGTCAAGATTCGCCGAGAATCACAGATGGGGTTACTTCCCAGGCGCTTCCCTTGGATGGAACATGCACAGGGAAAATTTCTTCACTCCCGCCAGAAAATATGTCAGCAAACTGAAACTGCGCGCGAGCTGGGGACGCACCGGTAACAATTCCATCTCGCTCGCCGACTCCAGAGGCCTGTACGGAATCACAGGCACCACCTATCTGGGAGAGGTCGGCATCCTGAACACCACCTTGGCTAACGCCGACCTTGTCTGGGAGACAACCGAGTCCTGGGACGCCGGCATCGACCTCGGTTTCTTCAACAACAGACTTGAGATTCTGGTGGATGTCTATAACAAGAAGACATTCGACCGGCTCTATGACAACAAACTTCCTTCAACAACCGGATTCTCTTCGATAAAGTGCAACTACGGAAGCCTCGGGACAAAAGGAATAGAGGTGGAGGTCAACGCGGTTCCTGTCAGCACAAAGGACTTCACATGGAATCTCGGCTTCAATTTCACATGGTACAGAACCATTGTCATCTCCCAGCCGGAGAACGGCGAGGAGAAGAACAGGACGGGCGGAAACTATATCTACGATCCTGTGACCGGTACTGAGATAAAAGTCGGAGGATTCGCTGAGGGAGAACGCTTTGGCGCTCGTTACGCCTATCACTACATGGGTGTCTATCAGACAGATGAGGAAGCGGCCGCGGCGCCTTATGACGAAAACGCGAAGGGCAGGACAAAGCATGCCGGAGACGCGATCTGGGAAGACAGGAACAACGACGGCTACATCAATGCCAAGGACATGGTGTTCATGGGATATATCCGTCCGGACAAGACCGGCGGCATCACCAACAATTTCAGATGGAAGAACTTCACAGCAAGGGTTGTGGCCGATTTCGCCATGGGGCATGTGATCAACAACGGTTCGCTCGCCTACGGTCTCGCCAGCATCAGAAACAACTACAACACCTTCAAGGAGGCGATGACAGATTGCTGGACACCAGAGAACCCGAATGCGAAGTACCCAAGGTTCTCCCCTCTCAGTGACGCTGACTACGCCACAAAGAACTTCACGAGGGCTGGAGAAAGCATCGGCTCATCGACATCAGGCCAATCCAACAACTCCGCTTTCTACCACAAAGGTGATTTCCTTGCATTCCGTGAGATTTCCCTTGCCTACAGCCTGCCGAAAAGCCTCACAAAAATGCTGCGCGTCTCAGCGCTTCAAATCTTCGGAGGAGTCTATAACCTCGGCTATCTCACGGGGTACGACGGCATGACGCCTGAACTCTATCTTGGTTATGATTACGGCCAGTACCCAAGGCCAAGGGAATACTCAATGGGCGTCAACATCACTTTCTAAACAAGGAACGCAATGAAAACAAAACACATACTCACAGCAATCGCCATAGCGCTGGCGACAACCACATCCTGCGACAATCTCCTTGATGTCAAGAATCCTTCCAACATCTACGGAGAAGGCTACTGGTCAACGAAGGGCGAGGTGGAGAGTTACCTTACCGGAACCTACACCACTTTCCGGTCATGCTGCAATTCCCTTGAATATTTTGAAGCCCGCGGAGACGAGTTCGAGCCAGGGCTGGAAGGAGGTGGCTCAAACCAATGGGCACACAACCTCACGTCCCTCAACGGAATAAGCTGGGGTTCATACTACACGGTCATCCAGAACTGCAACATGATAATAGACAACATAGACAAGGCCAGTTTCAGTCTCAAGTCCGACAAGGACCAGATTCTTGCCGAAGCTTACACAATGAGAGCCTACATGTTCTTCTGCCTGACGAGACTTTGGGGAGATGTTCCTCTTGAGACAGAGGCGACAAAGGGCTCCTCAAAGCCGCTCCCGTCCAGAGCCACATGTGACGAAGCCATCGGTCAGGTGCTCAAGGATTTGGAGACAGCCATAGGCCTTTTCCCGACCGGCTCGTGGCCAAAGGGCAAGAGCAGAGCATCGAAGCCTGCGGCGTACGCCCTCATGGCCGACGCCTATCTCTGGAAAGCGAAAGTGCTTGACGGAGGCGACGCGGACCTTCAGAAAGTCATCGAATATGCCGACATCGCCGCCGAGGGAACTGGTCTGGAGTCCGATTTCAGCGAAATCTACGGAAGCAGGAACGGACAGGAAGTCATCTGGTCGATTCATTTCGGTTATCCCGAGATAGCGGACAACTACACCCACTTTCTCACCCTCAGGGATGTGTTCGTTGAAAAAGCCGTCAACAAGGCCGAAATTCCTTACGCCAAAAGCGGAGCCAGAAGCAGTTACTCGCCAAGCGAACAGATCAAAGGGATTCTCGGAAAGTACAAGGGGGATGTCCGGAAAGACAACGCCTATGTCATCGCCGTTGACAAAAACGGCAAACAACTCGGAGTCTCACAGAGAAAGATGCCCGGAACCAAGACCGAGACGAATGTCATCTTTGACAATGACATCATCCTTTACAGGACCGCCGAGATGATTCTGTTCAAGGCGGAAGCTTACGCCGCTTTGGGCGACACGGAATCCGCTGTCAAGGAACTTGACAGAATACGAGACAGAGCCGGCATCGGCAAATACACCGGAGCCACAGACAAGAGAACCGTCGAAAAGGAAATCCTCGACGAGAGAGGACGGGAGTTCTGGCTTGAGAACAAGCGTTGGCCCGACCTTCTCAGATTCCATCACGAAGGAGTCATCGATGTCTATCAATATGTTCCGAAGCTGAAGGCAAGGTACGATGCGGGAATCATCGTCCCTCTCTATTTCGCCATTCCGCTTTCCGAACTGTCCCTCAACCATAATCTAGTTCAAACCACAGGATATGAAAACCTTTAGAAAACTGTGCGCGGTCATGGCGGCGGTCATCATCGCCACGACCGCGTCATGCGGAGAGAAAGAGAGAACGACACCTTCTCCGGCTCCTGGCAAGGATGACAACACCTCTGTTGTGAAAGCCCCACACATCTTCGTGGCGCGGACCGACGGTTACCACACGTTCAGAATCCCTGCTCTCGTCAAATCCAGAAAGGGGACGCTTCTGGCATTCTGTGAGGGTAGAAAGATCAGCGGTTCCGACACCGGCGACATCAATCTCATACTCCGCAGGTCAACAGACGGAGGCTCGACATGGGGAAATATCATCACTGTGTGGGACGACGGGCTGAACACCTGCGGGAATCCAAGTCCGGTTGTGGATCCGGTCACCGGAAGAATCCATCTTCTGATGACATGGAACTACCAGAAAGACGGCCAATCAGCCGGTGACTTCAACAAGGACGGAGTCACGAAAGACACACGCAGGGTCTGGTACACCTGCTCCGATGACGATGGCCTGACATGGGCGGAGCCGAGAGAGATCACCTCTTCCGTAAAGAAAGACGATTGGGGATGGTACGCCACAGGACCTTGCCACGGAATTGTCATGACCAAGGCCCCGTACGAAGGCAGGATCGTCATCCCTTGCGATTACAATCAGAAAGGAGGGTCCGGATATTCTCACGTCATCTATTCCGACGACAACGGCGCCACATGGAAGATCGGTGGCTCTGTCAAAGGCGGGAATGAGAGCTGTGTCGCGGAGACCGGTGACGGAAGGCTTATCATCAGCTGCAGGGTCGGCGGCGGAAAGCGCATGATAGCCTACAGCGCGGACGGTGGAGAGACCTTCACGACAGGGACCGCAAACAACTCCCTGCCTGATCCGAGATGCCAGGGAACGATTCTGTCCGCTGTCAAAGACGGAAAGGAGGTACTTCTCCACTGCAACTGCTCCAACTCTTCCTCCAGAACACAGCTGACGCTGAAAGGCAGCACTGATTCCGGCGCGACATGGTGCGGCGGGCAGGTTATCTGGGAAAAAGCGGCGGCATATTCAGACATCGTGCTTGTGAAGGACGAGATTGTCGGAGTCCTGTACGAGAACGGTGACAACGGCTCCTACGAGAGAATAAGTTTTGAAAGGGTCCCTCTTGGATACGCATTCATAAAATAATCTAAAAGATGAAAAGATACTCTATCATATTCATGTCTTTCCTTGCGGCGCTTATGGTTTCCTGCAAGGACGAAGATGCAAACGCCCCGCTGAAAGCGGATTTTGAAGAATCCGCGGCGGAAGTGCTTGTCGGCGACGAAGTGACATTCACCGACATCTCAACCGGCAGCCCGACCAAATGGAATTGGACATTCGAAGGTGCGGAAACCGAAACATCAATCCTTTCCCAGCCGGTTGTGCGCTGGCTGAAAACAGGAACGTTCACGGTAAGGCTTTCCGTCTCAAGAAAAGACGAAAGTTCCGAACTGGTCAAGGAAAAACTTGTCCATGTCGGCTACCACACATCCGTAAAGGCCGATTTCACGATGGACAAGAAAATGGCTTTCGACAATCAGGAAGTCACTTTCACCAACAAATCGACCGGTTTCCCGGAAAACATCAAATGGACATTCACCCCGAAAGAAGGCGAGCCTGTCGTCTCGACTGAAGAGAACCCGAAGCTCATTTTCCTTCCGGGAATATATTCAATCAGACTTGAGGTCAGCAACGCCATCGCGTCCGATGCGATGGAAGTCGAGGACGCGTTCACGATTCTGGACCGGTTCGCCGTCATGTCAGAATTCAGCGCCAGAAACACAACCACTTATGCCGGCGGAAGCGTAACGTTCGTGGATGAGTCCACAGGTAACGTGCAGAACAGGGAATGGACATTCGAAGGAGGAGAGCCTGCGACATCCACCGAGGCGAGCCCTGTGGTGAGATATTCATCAGTAGGGACATACAAAGTAAGGCTGCGCACCTATAATGAAAAATATAGCGATGTGGCTGAAAAGGAAGGTTACATCCACGTCGTTCCTTCAAACGGACTTGTGTTCCTGCTTCCGTTCGACGGAGACATCCTCGACTACGGGCCATATTCTTTCAAGGCGGTCAATTTCAGTATGTCCAAGAACGACAAGACTCTGACGCTCAGCTATGAGGATGCGGTCACAGAAGGAAGAGGCAAGTCCATCAAGTTCCCTGGCGGTTCAGCCAAAGGCGGGCCGTACTCAGTAATCCAGATGCCTGATGAGCTCGCGACGCAATACCCTGACGGAAGCGAGATGACCGTCTCATTCTGGGCGAAACTTCCGGAGACATCCGTAAACCAGGCCGTATTCGCCCAAGGTGACTGCCCAGGCGCGGCCGACATCAACAACCAGATCTGGGCAAGATTCCAGTCCAAGCACCAGTTCCGCTGCACCGCCGAGAAAGGCAAATTGAAGGCGAACACCGTGACTTCCACTGACACGAAGTTTGATGATGGCACATGGCACAACATAGCGATCGTCTATTCAAGGACCTCAAAGCCAGAACGGAAACTTGAGATATTCCTTGACGGAGTGTCAAAGGGAACACAGGTGGCCGCTGACAAGGACACCAGGTCTCTGCCATATTTCATCGGCTGCAATCTGAGACGGACCAACGGAGCATGGGCTCCTGAGAACATCTTCACAGGCAATCTTGATGACTATGTACTCTACAGACGCGCCCTGAGTGTTGACGAGATCAAGGTTATCGCCTCAATGAGATAGCACATGAAAAGATTGTTTTCAATAATATCCACGGTTATGCTTCTGCTCGCCCCGGAATTCGTTTCCGGCGGGCAGATGATGACCGGAGACGCGGTCTTCCGCAAAGGGGAGAACGGCGTCCACACTTACAGAATCCCGGCCATTGTACAGACCAAGGCCGGAACTGTGCTTGCTTTCGCGGAGGCCAGGCACAACAGCGGTTCAGACACCGGGGACATCGACCTTGTGCTCAAGCGTTCGACCGACGGCGGGAAGACATGGGGGCCGATCATCACTGTATGGGATGACGCCGAGAATGTCTGCGGGAATCCGTCGCCTGTCGTTGACCGTGCCTCGGGAAGGATCATCCTGCTTTCGACATGGAATAACGGGAAAGATCCCGAGAAGAAGATCCACGCCAGAGAGAGCATTGACACCAGAAGGGTGTTCTGCATGTACTCTGACGATGACGGGCTTACATGGTCAAAACCCAAAGAGATCACACGGTCAACAAAGAAGGGCGGGTGGACATGGTACGCGACCGGTCCATGCCACGCCATACAGTTGACATCCGGAAGAATTGTCGTTCCTTGCGACCACGGCACCTTCATTGACAGCAAGACCAGCGTCTCCGGCTCACACGTCATCTACTCGGACAACGGAGGCAAGACTTGGAAATTAGGCGGAATCCTCAACGTCGGAAACGAAAGCACAGTGACAGAACTTGCCGATGGAAGTGTGATGCTGAATATGAGGACAGACAGAGCCGGCAGGGAGGAGCACGGCTACGGCAGACTGGTGGCCGTAAGCCATGACAAAGGGAAAACCTTCGGTGAGCCATACTACGACAACGGATTGATCGAACCTGTCTGCAACGCCAGCATCATCAACTACAACACAGATGGGACGCCGGGCGAGAAACTATTGTTCTCAAATCCTGAGACAAAGAACAAAAGAAGGAATATGACCATCAGGATGAGTCGGGACTCCGGAAAATACTGGGAAAGGGTCTGCACCCTGACAGAAGGCCCGGCCGCATATTCGAACCTTATGATATTTCCCGATGGCGATATGGGCATTCTCTATGAGTGCGGTGAGACCAATCCCTATGAAACGATCACATTCGCCAGAATCCCGGCCAAGACCTTTAATCCCGAGGCCGACAAGACTGTGCTTCTTTATCCTGAAGGGCAGGACACGGACAAAGGGATTGTTGAGAATGGAGAGACGGTCACTCTCGGGCCTGGTGAGTCCAATGGGATAACAGAAGCCGAAACGCGCAACAAGTACGGCAATGTAAGCCTGGTCGGCGACAAAGCACGAATGGAATTCTACTTCCCGGAGAAACCAAACGGACAGATGGTTGTGGTTTGCCCGGGAGGTGGTTATTCGACAGTCTGCGCCATAAAGGAAGGGGAAGATGTGGCCAAATGGATGAACAAGCGCGGTGTCACGGTCTGCGTTGTCGTGTACAGGCTGCCAAACGGACATGCCAAGGTGCCCTTACAGATGTTCAGAACGCATTCCGGTACTGCAGGAAACATGCGGCTGAATGGGGAATATCCCAGATCGGAATCATGGGATTCTCCGCAGGAGGTCACCTTGCCGCGTCAGCGTCTGTCCTGTTCACAGACAGCATCACAAGACCAGACTTTTCCGTACTCATCTATCCGGTCATTGATCTTGCTCATCATGAGGGGACAAGGAAAGAACTGGTAGGAGATGACAACGTGCTGAAAGAAAAATATTCATTGCAGAACCAGATAGGTGAGGACACACCACGGACATTCATCGCCCTGTGCCAGGACGACAAGGTGGTCAACCCGAAAAGCAGCCTTCTGTACTACAACAGCCTTCTGGATAAAGGGATAAAGGCAGAGATGTACATTTTCCCGACCGGCGGGCACGGATGGGGATTCCTCAACGAGGAAATCTCCGGACGCAAGGACGGTCTGGCAGGCTACAGGAATATATTCGGAGAATGTCTCGGAAAATTCCTCGACGAGGTAAAGAAATAATATGTAATACTTATTATTTTTGATTATTTTTGGAAAAAATAACGTATGAAAGTTGAGCAGACCTTGGTTGAGCAGACCCAGAACGACATATTAAAATACATAGCGGATCATCAAGACGAAAAAAGACTTCCAAAGGAGCAGGAACTCGGAGATCTTCTCGGAGTCAGCAGAGTGGTAGTCAGGGAGGCTTTGAGCAGGATCCGCGCATTGGGGCTCATCGAGACGAAACGTAAGTTGGGCACCGTGATTGTCAGCCCGAAAATATTTGGTTCGCTGAGTTCAATCGTCACATCAGGCCAGCTCGAAAGGCAGACGCTCAAGGATCTGTACGAATTGAGATTGATGATAGAGATAGGCATGTCCGATTTCCTGTTTCTGAACAAGACAGACGCGGGGATGAAGAAACTCGAAACGATTGTCGCCAAACAATTCACATTGGAGAACAAGCTGACCGCCGCGCAGACAGAAGACGAGAAGTACGAAATCGCGAAACAGCTGACAGAAATCGATGTGAGATTCCACAGCGCGCTGTTCGAGATGACCGGGAACAAGAGCCTGATGGATTTCCAGAGTATATTAAGGCATCTGTTCACCCTCTATGTCCCGAAACTCCACAAAGACTACCACGACATCACTCTGGTGTCCCACATCAGTCTGTACAACATCCTCAGGACAGGGACTCCAGACGCTTTCAGGACAGCGATGAGGCTTCATCTGAAGACCCAGTTCGACAACATGGAACAGAATCTTGACAAGGCATTCAACAGATGATAAGCTATATGGAACACAATCCTTATTACAAGAAGGCCATCGAATTCTTAAAGGAAGGGAAACTCGAAGGCCTGTCCGTCGGCACGCACGAGATCGACGGGGACAACCTTTGGGTGAATATCGTGGAGACAGACCTCAGGCCGGCTTCGGAAGCGAGACTGGAGGCTCACGACAAGTACATTGACCTGCAGGTCCCGCTTTCTGGTGATGAATATTTCGGTGTCAAACCCAGAAAAGAGTGCGGCGAGGCCAAGGACATCAATGCCGGCAACGACATCATGTTCTTCGACGACCCCGTCACCGAGACCGTCCATGTCAAGGCCGGCGACTCCATCACATTCGCCCCTGACACCGCCCACGCCCCGCTCATCGGGACCGGGCGCATCAAAAAGGCCATCTTCAAGATCAAGGTCGTGTGAAGATGTCAAGAATCAACGCCTTGATGATCAAAGCATAAGCATGGCGGCCGGACGTATCTTCAGAAAACGGCAGATATGTCCGGCCGTTTTCAGATTGGGTTCTGATTTCCCAGACACAAAATCATTCACTCGCGTCGTGCTGATTCCGAGTTCTTCCGCAAGCTGTTTCTGAGTGATATGATTCTCTTTCAGGCCGTCAGCGATAAGATCCGCGACGCTCGGCTTGACTATGGGGAAATGTTCCTTCTCATAATCAATGACAATGTCAGACATCATCATCAGCTCAACGGCCTTGGGGTCATCCAATGGTGTGCTGTCATCAACCAGAGGAAGCAGATCCTCCACTCTTTTCTGAGCCAATTTGTACTGGTTTTCAGTGATTATCCTCATAATCCTACCCTCTTATATAGTTGAAGCGTCAATTTTATCATAATCTTGATGTGTACCGACGAACCGTATGAAAACATACCCCATCACAAATTTCACAACGACAATCAATCCATACCTGTTGCCACCTATGTTAAAGACATAATGTTGGTTTCCCACATAGTCAACCGCGCCAAAAGACATCCTCATTTCCGCGAAGGAATGCCACTCTGCCTCCTCAACGGTATGATACCAACGCTCAAGCGGTATCCTTGCGTCCTCGTGCCCGGCTTGCTCGTAAAATTCCTTCAGTTTTCTATGCGAAACGATTCTCATATAGTATTACCCAGTGCGAAATTACACAAATATTCCGTAAATCAAAATTTTCTTAATAATAAATTCCAATTTACGGAATATCTAAAGTCTCAATCCAGAGATTTACAGGAAGCTGAACGTTATGCTGACGTCACCGAAGCGGTTTGGCTTACCGTTGTACTTCTCGAAATAGTTGTTGGAGAGTTTTCCGCGCCAGACGAGGTCATCATTACGACGGAAAGGAAGTTCGACCTCGAATCCATAAGACTTGGATTTGATCTTCACCAAGCCGCTGGCCTTCCATGAAGTCTGCTTGCCGCCATCATCCTCGATCATCAGGAACACGCACTCCTCAAGCTGCGATGTCCATTCCGACACAAGCACGGTGTTGAATCTCAACGTTTTGCCCACATTCTTGCGTTTCACGTTGATCATCATGTCGGTGACGGACGGGCTGTAAAGCTTCAACTCCTCCTCAGTCTTGGCCGTGAGCCCATTCAAAGAGCCGCACTTAACGAAGAACTCCGAGCCGCCTGCCAACCATGAATCATAGTTTCGATGAGCCTTGAATTCTTTGAGGACCAATGTCCGGCAATCTTCGTAAGACCTTGTGGAGACTGCCACTGTCCTCTCCGGATAAAGCGCGTCCAGCATCTGAGGAGTAAGATATGCGGCATCCTCATTCCTGTTTATGACCCATACAGGATGATTGCGGGCATATTCCTCATACACAGTGACTTCCTTTACGATCCAAGCCCCGTTCGGGAGTTGCTCCCTAAGGAAACCTACATTAGAGTCATCCTGCCGCCTGAGATAAGCATCGCCGGAAGACTCCTCCGGATTGAAAGTGATGACAGGCATTGCCTTCCCGTCCCAGTCCTCTGAATATGGCCAATAGATCTGCAACCCGGATGCGGAAAGAGCGTCCAAGAAAGAACCCGCCCTGGTCTGAGCGATGTCCGCGGCGGACAAAAGATCACGCAAAGGTTCTGGATATTCAGTCACGGATCTTGTCTGAAGCAGTTCGTGCCCGACTCCGGAACCCGGAGACGCAAGCAGATTCGCGAAAGGATATTCCTCATCATAGCCATTGGAAGACGAGGAGACCACACCATCGAAGACTTCACGGACCTGGGTCAACGTGAGAGGCAACCCGGAGAGCATTCTTGCGACGCTTTCGGCCGACAGATCAGTAGCCGGATCCACCATGGAGATCGGATCGGCGGGAGACAGTTCCGCTTGTTCCACCCGGTCGCAAGCGGATGAAAACAGGGCGGCGAACACCGCAAGGGCCGGCGCGACTGACGCCAGCAACCTTTTCTTTGTACTGAAATTCTTCATTACTGAATGAGTTTAAAGTTGTTGATACAGCACAAAGTGACACAAAAATAGCCGTGGATTGAAATATTCCACGGCTAATTGTCGAAAAAGGGCTTCCAGTTACATGCAGCCCTTATTTTGAATAAAAGACAAAGCGGTTTTTGTCGTAAAAATCCTTGACAAGATCGATTTTCTGGAAACCGGCCTCGCTGAAAACCTTCTGCGTCTCAGGGCCTAAAAGTTCATTGATCTCTGTAAGGCCCTTACCCTCAGCCGATAGACAGGTACGAGACAAGACGGCTATGGAGCGGTAGAACACCAACGGATCGCTGTCTTCCACAAACAAAGCCGTTGAAGGTTCATAGTTGAGGACATTGACCCGCATCTGAGATTTCTGCGACTCCATGATGTAAGGCGGGTTGCTCAAAATCAGATCGTAATCACCTTCGGTGAAGGTCTGATTCCCAGCCAGCACATCAGCGACCACAAACTTGGGAGCAGATGCCCCAGACTCCTTGATCTTGGCGGCGAAATCCTGCGAGGACGCCACCGCAACCGCTTTTTCCGAGATGTCAACACCTGTCACCTCGGCACCGGGAATATTCAGGGCCACCGTCCACGCAATGCAGCCTGAGCCTGTGCAGAGGTCAAGCACACGGACAGGTTTAGCCGACTTACCATAGGCCTTTCTCATCCTCTGCATTCTGGAGCCGATCTTTATGGCCTCGCGGCACAGAAGTTCAGTCTCCGGGCGTGGGATAAGCACATCCGGGGTCACCTTGAACCTCAGACCGCAGAAATCCGCGAATCCTATCACATACTGGACAGGCTCACCGGCGGCCAGTCTGTTCAAATCAGCGCCGAGACCTTCCAGAGACTTGTCCTTTACCTGATATTCAGGTTCCACGATATGGGTGTAACTTTTGGTGCCTATGCGGCTTTCGCAAAGCATAAGCATGATGTTTCTGGCTTCTTTCGTCGGATAGAGAGACTCCAGCCGCGCTACTCCTTCATTAAGGAAATCCTTCAATAGCATAAGCTTAAAATTTAAAAGTTAGAATTGGACATTATGAGTTTTCAATGATACCTGTCAGGAAATCAGTGATGTCAAGACCCGCCGTGCGCACCATCTTTGGCACCAGAGAAGCACTTGTCATTCCAGGGATAGTGTTGACTTCCAAGAAGTACAGGCCATCCTCGGCAAGGATGTAATCCATCCTCACGACACCGGAGCAACCAAGGCGCGAATATATTCTCTTGCTCACTTCCTGAATATGTCCGCTCAAATCCTCACTGATCGGAGCCGGGCATATCTCCTGGCTTTGACCGTTATACTTGGCATCGTAGTCGAAGTAATCGTGCTCGGTGACTATCTGTATCACAGGCAAGGACTTGACTCCTTCCGCATCTGCATAGGCGGCACAAGTGAGCTCCTGGCCAGGAATCCCTTGCTCGATGATGACCGAAGGGCCTTCAGAGAAGGCGAACCGGATCGCCTCAGGCAGATCCTCAGCCTTGCGGACCTTGGTGATCCCGAAGCTTGAGCCTCCGTCGGTAGGCTTCACGAACACCGGGAACTTAAGCTTTTCCACCACCTTACGGCAGACGGACTCGATGTCCATTCCGTTGCGGACATAGACATCAGGGGCGCACTTGACGAAATCAACCTCACGCAGATAACTCTTGCAGGCGAACTTGTCGAAGGCGATCGCGGAGACAAACGCGCTGCAGCTGCTGAACGGAATCCCAAGCATCTCAAGATAACCCTGAAGCAGACCGTTTTCGCCCGGAGTGCCGTGCTGGACTATGTAGGCATAGTCGAACTTTATCTTTTCTCCATAAACCTTCACGGAAAAATCCGTCTTGTCAATCTCCGGTCTGGCACCCTCGGCGAAAGGAATCCTCATAGAGTCCCGTTTCTTCATCGCCACAAGAGACCATTTACCGAACCGTGCGAAAATCTCATAGACATCGTACTTCGTCCCGTCGATGCGCGAAGCGACAAACTCCCCGCTGCGGCAAGCGACCTCCCATTCCGAAGAGTCGCTTCCATAAATCACTGCAATCCTCTGGTACTTGCCCATATTCCTATATTAAATATTCCTAATATATTCCTTTTTATTCAAAATAGTAGTCCTCCGTCTTCTGCTGCACGTCCGTGGCGTCATTGTCGCCTCCGGTACAGTTCAGGTCAAAGCTCACGCCGGCAGGGGCGATGAAGCGGTCGTTCTCCGAGATTCCGAGGGTACCGTCCTCAACTACCTTGCGCATGAATATTCCCCAGGTAGGGAGGGACATATGCGCGCCTTGGCCGTAAGTGATTGACTGGAAGTGCACCTGGCGGTCCTCCGCGCCCGTCCATATTCCCGCCACGAGAGTCGGGGTGTAGCCTATGAACCATCCGTCGGCGTTATCGTTGGTGGTTCCGGTCTTTCCGGCGATCTCGCCCATCAGTTTGTAGCGGTAGCGGAGCCTGCTGGCGGTTCCGCCCTGCACCACGCCTTCCATCAGGTTGACCATCAGGTAGGCGGTGTTCTCCCCTATCGCCTCGCGCTTGCGGTTCGTGAACTCGCTGATGACGTTGCCCTGGTTGTCCTCGATCCTGGTCACAAACATCGGCTCGATATAGACTCCCCTGGACGGGAACGTGTTGTAGGCGGCCACCATCTCCCAAAGCGACAGGTCAGCCGGTCCGACACAAAGCGCCGGAACCTCGTCGATGTGGCTCTGGATGCCCATCCTGCGCATCATATCCGCCATCGCCTCTGGGCCGAACTGCTTCATCAGGTAGGCCGAGATGTTGTTCGAGCTGTTCGTGAGACCCCATTTCAGTGTGACGGTCTTACCGATCCACTGCTCCTTGTCGGTGCTTCGAGGGGTCCAGGTGTTGCCGTCAGGAAGGACGAACGTCTGCGGAAGGTTCACGACCTTGTCGCACGGAGTCATACCCTCCTGCATCGCCAGCGTGTAGAGGAACGGTTTGATCGTCGAACCGACCTGACGCTTGCCCTGACGGACATTGTCGTACTTGAAATAGCGGTAGTTCGGACCTCCGACGTAGGCCTTCACGTGTCCCGTGCCCGGCTCCATCGCCACGAAGGCCGTACGGAGAATCGACTTGTAGTAACGGATCGAATCGTCCGGCGTCATCGTAGTGTCGGCGTAACCTTTCTTATTATAGGCGAACACACGCATCTTCACCGGTTGGGAGAACGTCTTGAGGATCTGAGCCTCGGTCAGTCCCTCTTTCTTGAGGGTGCGGTAACGGTCGCTCCAACGTCTGGCCTGACGCATGACCCTGTTCCTTGTCTCCTCGTCTATGTCGTTGGAGAAAGGCTTGTTGGTCTTGCTCCGCAGATCCCTGCGGAAGTCAGCCTGAAGGTCGCGGATCCTCTCGGCGACAGCCTCCTCGGCATATTTCTGCATCTTGTAGTTGATGGTCGTGTAGATCCGCAGACCGTCCCTGTCAAGATCATACTTGCTTCCGTCAGCCTTCTTGTTCTTCTCAAGCCAGCCATACAGGTCGTCCGTGGCCCAGGCAAGCGAGTCGGCGGAATAGTCCTCGACCATCGTATAGTCGGACTTGCGAGGCTTTCTGGCGTTCATCACGCGGCGAACCATATCCCTGAAATACGGGGCCAGACCGGCGTTGTGGTCCTGCACCTCATAGTTGAGCTCTATAGGGATCAGACGGATGGAATCCCTCTGGGACTTGTCCAGATAGCCGGCCTTCTCCATCTGGCCGATCACAAAGTTCCTTCTGGTCAGAGCCTTGTCCGGATTGATGGCCGGATTGTACCTCGTCGGCTTGTTGACCATTCCCACAAGCATAGCGCTCTCCTCGACAGAAAGCTCGGACGGGAGCTTCCCGAAGAATGTCTCCGAAGCCGAACGCACACCGTACGCACCGCTGCCGAAGAATATGGAGTTGAGGTACATCGTCATAATCTCGTCCTTGGTGTAGTCCCTTTCGAGCTTCACGGCGGTGATCCATTCCTTCAGCTTGATCCACACCATTTTGGCATGATATATTCCCGGAATCCTACGCCCCATCCCGGCCCTCGGATAAAGGGTCTTCGCCAACTGCTGGGTGATCGTGCTGCCGCCGCCCTGGCTTGAGTTGTGCAGCAGGATCGTCTTGACCAGCACACGTCCCAGTCCCTTGAAATCAATTCCGGAATGCTTGTAGAAACGCACGTCCTCCGTGGCCACGGCGGCGTGCACAAGATTCGGGGAGATCTCGTCGTAGGAAACGTAGGTCCTGTTCTCGATGTGGAACGTCGTCAGGATCTCCCCGTCCTCCGCGATGACCTGCGTGGCCAGCTTGTTGTCAGGGTTTTCCAGATCCTTGAACGACGGGATGTCGGCGAACATCCAGACAAGGAGTATCATAAAGACAAGAAGCAGCACCGGAAACGTCACCACGATCCAGAACCACTTGATTATTTTCTTTCGAGTCGAGTCGGTCATAATAAAGACAAATTTATAACAAAATTTGGAAAATTGCCCAGTTTGTGGCTTACTTTGCAGATTGAAATGGCAAACTATCTATGAAAGGCCTGTAAAATAGAACAATATGGCAGACAATCTAGTTATCGTCGAGTCTCCGGCCAAAGCCAAGACTATACAAAAATTCCTGGGTAACGGCTATGAGGTGAAATCCAGCTTCGGCCACATCAGGGATCTTCAGGACAAGAAGCTGAGTGTGGATGTGGAAAGGAACTTCACTCCTGAGTATGTCATACCTTCCGACAAGAAGAAGGTCGTGGCGGAGCTCAAGAAAGCGGCGGCAAGCGCTTCCACAGTATGGCTCGCGTCCGATGAGGACCGAGAGGGAGAGGCCATCTCCTGGCACCTCTTCGAGACTCTCGGACTTAACGAGGCACATACAAGGAGAATCGTTTTCCACGAGATCACCAAGGACGCTATCGTGAACGCCGTGCGGAACCCGCGCTCCATAGACATGAACCTCGTGAACGCCCAACAGGCGCGCAGGGTCCTGGACAGGCTTGTGGGCTTCGAGCTTTCACCTGTCCTTTGGAGAAAGATCCAGCCTAAGCTTTCGGCGGGTCGTGTGCAGTCCGTGGCCTTGAGGCTTGTGGTGGAGAGGGAAAAGGAGATCATGGCGTTCGAGAACGAGGCCTTCTACAAGGTCGAGGCATTCTTCCATCCGGCCGGATTCCCAGCGGCGGTCAAGGTCAAGGCCGTCCTCGACACAAAGTTCAAGACAATCGACGAGGCGAGGAAATTCCTCCAGGACTGCATCGGAGCGGACTTCACTGTCTCCGATGTGAAGAAGAAAGAGGCCACACGCTTCCCGGCAGCCCCGTTCACGACATCGACTCTCCAGCAAGAGGCCGCAAGGAAGCTGCGTTTCCCTGTAAGTATGACGATGAGGGTGGCCCAGAGTCTCTACGAGCGCGGTCTCATCACCTACATGAGAACAGACTCCACGAACCTCTCGACCCTGGCACTCGGCGCGGCGAAGAAATTCATCACCGGAAACTTCGGTCCTGAATATTCCAAGACACGCCAGTTCAAGACCCACAGCAAGGGTGCGCAGGAGGCCCACGAGGCGATCCGCCCGACATACATAGAGAACACTGAGATCGAGGGCACGGCGCAGGAGCAGAAGCTCTACAACCTCATCTGGAAGAGGACGGTGGCATCGCAGATGGCTGACGCGAAGGTCCTCAACACCACCCTGAGGGTGGCTTCCGACAAGAGATCAGAGAAGTTCAACGCCCAGGCCACGCAGGTCCTGTTCGACGGATTCCTTAAATTATATATCGAGGGGACGGACAACCAGGAGGCCGAGGAAGAGGAGGTTATGCTCCCGGACCTTCAGGTAGGGACCAAGATGGAGGAGAAGGGCATAAACGCGGAATGCAAGTTCACCGCCGCGCCGCCAAGATATTCAGAGGCCACTTTGGTCAAGAAGCTTGAGGAGCTCGGCATCGGCCGTCCTTCCACCTACGCACCGACCATCGCCACTCTGACCACCGGACGCGGCTACATCGTCAAGGGTGACAAGGAAGGCAAGAAAATCACAGTCAATGACCTGGAGCTCAGGAACGGGAATATTTCCGAAAAATCCAAGACGGAGACCGTCGGCGCCGAAAGGGGCAGGCTGCTCCCGCAGGAGATCGGAATGATAGTGACCGACTACCTTGAGAAGAATTTCACCGACATCATGGGGTACGACTTCACAGCCAACGTCGAGAAGGAGTTCGACCAGATCGCGGACGGCAATCTCGTCTGGAACGATGTCATCGGGGCTTTCTACTCTCCTTTCCACAAGAAGGTCGAAGAAGTCCTCAACGACGGCAACTACAGCCATGTCTCCAAGGATCTCGGGACTGACGGGGATGGCAACCGATTCGTCGCCAAATTCGGCAAGTTCGGCCCGTACATCCAGAAAGGAGAGGGCGAGAACGTGCAGTACGCCTCGCTCGGCAAAGGCCAGCTCATCGAGGATCTCACTCTGGAAGACGCGTTGAAGCTGTTCCAGCTGCCTCGGACGGTCGGCAAGTACAAGGATGTCGATGTGGTCGCCCTGAAAGGAATGTTCGGCCCGTACATCAAGTACGGTGACAAGAACTTCTCCATCCCTCGTGGCAAAGACCCTCTGACAATCACCTTGGAGGAATGCTCCGGTATCATCGAGGAAGGGCTGAACAAAAGCGCTGCTAATTCTGTGATGGCTGAATATAAGGACAGTGACATCCAGGTGATCAACGGTCGTTACGGCCCGTACATCAAGCACGCCGGCTCAAACTACAAGATTCCGAAGGAGACTGACGCGGCCACTCTCACAGAGGCGGCCTGCCTAGAGATCATTAACAATTCAAAACCAACGGAAAAAGGGCGCCGTCACTTTAAGAAATCTTGATATTTTAAGATTTTTATATAATTTAGCGGCTGTTTAGTTATAAATCGAAAGCAATGGCAACTTATCACATTGATCAGATTGACCAGAAGATCCTTTCTTTCTTGGTCAACAACGCCAGGATGCCTTTCCTGGAGATCGCCCGTGAGTGCGGTGTTTCGGGAGCCGCTATTCATCAGAGAGTCAAAAGACTGGAAACCAACGGAGTCATCACAGGATCAAGGCTGCTCGTGAAACCTCAGGCATTGGGGCTCAACGTGTGCGCTTTCATCAGCGTAACCCTGTCAGAGGCGGACAAATATCCCGAGGTAGTGGCGAACCTGAAGAAGATCGCCGAGATTGTGGAATGTCATTTCGTAACAGGAAAGGCCGCTCTGCTCCTCAAGGCATATTGCTTTGACAATGATCACCTTATGGAGATTCTTATCAACACGATCCAGAATATTCCTTACATCCAGTCAACCGAGACGATGATCTCCCTCGACCAGGCGATCGAGCGTCAGGTCTGGGTCAAGGACTACAAACGGGCAAACTACCAGCCTAACGAGTTCGCGAAGAAGACGAAATAATCAGTCTTGCGAGGGCCAGATCCTCGGGGGACGTCAATTTGAAGTTATACCTCTCTCCGGCACAGAAGGAGAGGGGTATTCCTTTTTTGCGCGCGACGGACGCATCATCGGTGAAAGCGGTGTCAAAGGCTTGCGAATATGCCGACTTGATATCCTCTGACAGAAACATTTGCGGAGTCTGAGCTCCGAAAATCCGGCTTCTGTCAACATTCTCCCCTTCCGGCGAGACAAGAATCTCGTTCCCGTCCGCGTCCTTTACCCGGTCGATGACCTTGAGGGTGTCGACCGACGGGATGACGGGAATCAAGGCACGGACTCCGCCCGAATCCATCCTCTCGAACATATTCCCTATCAGTTTTGGCGAAAGGAGCGGTCTGACACCATCGTGGATGGCGACCACGGCCCCATCCGGGACCTTTTTCAAGGCGTTCCTTACGGAATGGAAGCGGGTGAACCCTCCGGAAACCAATGTCTGAGGACAGTTGAAATCCGAAACGAGGCAATAGTCCTTCCAAAAAGCAATATGGTCCCCGGGAAGGACAGTGACTACCTTGATGTCCGGGACAACGGAAATGAACGCTTCGATCGTCCTGCGGAGAATCGGGACACCTCCCAGATCCAGAAATTGTTTCGGAACCGTGGCACCCATCCTGACGCCGCTTCCGGCGGCCATGACTATTAATATTCGTTTTCTGTTCATAATAATTCTTACAAATATAACTTTTTTCGTATATTTACAAATTGTATAGAAGACAATAAAAATTTTAGGAATCGAATATAGTACAGCTATGGCATTTTCATTTCTGACTCAGGAGATAGCGATGGACCTCGGAACAGCCAACACCGTCATTTTCAGGAATGACGACATTGTGATGGACGCCCCGAGCATTGTCGCGATAGACAACAACACAGGCAAATGCATAGCCATCGGTCAGCAGGCCAAGCTCATGCATGAGCACACTAACCCCGGAATCAAGACCATCAGGCCTCTGAGGAACGGCGTGATCGCCGACTTCAACGCCGCCGAGATGATGATCAAGGGCTTCATCAAGCAGGTCAACAACAAGAAGAGATCCCTTTTCACCCCGAACCTCAAGATTGTGGTCGGCATTCCTTCCGGAAGCACCCAGGTGGAGATCAGGGCCGTGCGCGACTCCTGCGAGCATGCCGGAGGACGTGATGTCTATCTGATCTACGAGCCTATGGCTGCCGCGCTTGGTATCGGGCTGGACGTGGAGGCGCCGAAAGGCAACATGGTTGTTGACATAGGCGGAGGTACGGCCGAGATCGCCGTGATCTCTTTGGGCGGCATCGTCCAGCAGGAAAGCATCAACACGGCCGGCGATGTGTTCAACAGTGACATCCAGTACTACATGCGCCAGCAGCACAACATCAAGATCGGAGAGACCACGGCGGAGAAGATCAAGATAGCGGTCGGAGCCGTGATTCCGGATCTGGACGAAGAACCGGAGCCATACGTTGTGAACGGTCCGAACCTGATGACAGCCCACCCTGTCGAGGCCGCGGTCACCTATCAGGAGATCGCCCATTGCCTCGACAAGTCGATAGCCAAGCTGGAGTCATCCATCCTTCATGTGCTTGAGCTGACACCTCCGGAGTTATATTCAGACATCGTGGAGAACGGAATATTCCTTTCCGGCGGCGGCGCTTTGCTGCGTGGTCTCGCCAAGAGGTTCACAGAGAAGGTCAACATCCAGTTCCATGTCGCGGAGGATCCGCTGCGCGCCGTGGCCAGAGGTACCTGCATAGCGCTTAAAAAGACATCCAACTACTCATTCCTGATGAGATAATGCCTAAGGAGAGATCCGTTGTCCAGAACATCCTCACAGTCGCGGTCTTCATTCTTCTGGAGGTCGCGGCTGTTCTGATGCTGTCGCACAACAACCAGATCCAGAGGCTTTGGATAGCCAGGATCTCGCACGGATTCATGGCGAAGGTCTGGGGAACGACGCAAGGTGTCTCCAATTATTTCTCCCTGAAGAGGCAGAATGACGAGCTGGCGGTCGAGAACAACAGGCTGCAAGAATTGGTGCGCGGCTATGAGATGGCGATGAAAGCCGCCGACCCATCGGCCAAGCCGGTCCTGATGGACAATGGATTCGAATATATCCCGGCCACGATCATCAAGTCCAGCGCCAACACCCAGCACAACTACCTTATCATCGACAAGGGCAGCGAGGACGGAGTGGTACGCAACTCAGGCGTGATCACAGAGAAAGGTGTCATAGGGATTGTCGATGCGGTCAGCAGCCATTATTCCTACGCAATCTCGTTCCTGAACACGGAGCTGTTCATCAGCGCCAGACTCGGCGAATCGGGAGCCGTCGGACCGCTTGCCTGGGACGGGATGAGCTCTGACAGGGCCATCCTGAAAGAGATCCCTCTCCAGTTCAAATTCGAGCCCGGGGACACAGTCTATACCAGTGGCTACTCCACAATCTTTCCGCCGGACATCCCTATCGGCGTGGCCGGCGAGTCCAAGATCATCAACGGGGCCACCAATGAGATCGAAGTGAACCTTTTCCAGAATCACAAGGCGTTGAAATATGTCACCATCGTGGCAAACAGAAGGGCCGCGGAAATAGAATCCATTGAACAACAAGAAGAACAACCGAGGAAATGAGAAACAGTTTCGCATTGACATACGTTCTGCTGACGGTTGCCCAAATGGTTCTGAGCAACTATTTCCATTTCACGCCCTACATGATGATCACAATCCTGCCGGTGATGGTTCTGTGCATCCCGACAAATGTCGGAACCGTGAAGGCCATGCTGATAGCGTTCGCCACCGGACTCGCCGTGGATTTCTTCGCCGAAGGGACACTCGGCATCAACGCCATGTCCCTCGTACCGGTCGCATTGCTCAGAGAGCCTGTCATCGGGATGTTTTTCGGTAACGAGCCTTTCGAGCAGAAAGAGAGCGTCACCGTCCGGAAATACGGCTATGCCAGAGTCTCCATAGCCATCATCCTGACAACAGTGCTGTTCCTTCTCATCTACATCCTGGCCGACTGTGCCGGGACAAGACCTCTATGGTTCGTCTTCACCTGCCTGGGTCTCTCCACCCTGGCCAGTTCCCTGGCATCAGTCTGCATCATCAATCTGCTGACCCATGAAGACAGAAGGTAGAGGAAAAGCCCTGATAATCGGGCTGTTTGTCGTCGCCGCCATCATCCTCGGGAAGTTGTTCTACATCCAGATCATCGATGACGAATACAAGATCAACTCGAACAACAATTCGATGGTCTATGACATCATCTATCCCACCAGAGGCATCATCTATGACCGCAACGGCAAGATCATAGTCAGCAACAAGGTCACCTACGACATCCTTGTCACCCCGCGCGAGGTGAAACAGTTCGACACGCTTATGCTGGCGGACGCCCTCAACGTGACACCAGAATTCATCCGTGACAAGATGAATGAATATGCCAGGAACCGTCGCCGCATCGGTTACCAAAGTGTCGTGATGCTCAAGCAGATAAAGCCTGAGACCTACATGCAGTTCGCTGAGATCCAATACAAGTTCCCAGGCTTCAGGGGACAGGCCAGAAGCATCCGGGACTATCCCGTCAACGCCGGTGGAAACCTGCTCGGCTATGTCTCGGAGGTGGACGCCAACTACATAGAGAAGCATTCCGGGGAATACCGCCCTGGAGACTATGCCGGTAAGACCGGGATCGAGGCCGCGAGAGAGAAGGAACTGCGTGGAGAGAAAGGGTACCACATCTACCTTCGCAACTCCCGCAACCAGATCGAGCAGCGCTACAAAGACGGAGAGATGGACAAGGAAGCCGTACCGGGACACGACATCCACACCACGATCGACGCGGATCTGCAGCAATACGGCCAAGAGTTGATGAGAAACAAGGTCGGGAGCCTCGTGGCGATCGAACCTAAGACAGGAGAAATCCTCACACTTGTGTCCAGTCCAGGAGTCGATGTGAGCATGCTGGCGAACATCGGCCAGCACTATGACGAGATCATCAAGGACCCTCACAAGCCGATGTTCAACAGAGCCGTACAGGCTCCGTACCCTCCAGGCTCCGTGTTCAAACTTGTCAACGGCCTCATAGGCCTGCAGGAAGGCACATTGAACACAGAGATCACCTATCCTTGCAGCCAGGGCTACCATTTCGGCAACCGCAAGCTCGGATGCCACGTCCACAAATCCCCGCTCGCCCTGGAGGAAGCCATCATGATGTCCTGCAACGGCTATTTCTGCTATGTGCTCAGGAATATTCTTGAAAACAAGAAGTACCACGGCATAGGAGAGGCGCTTGACAAATGGAATGAATATGTCCAAAGCTTCGGCTTCGGACACAAGCTGGGCACGGACTTCCCCGCCGAACTGGGCGGAACTCTGCCGACATCAAAGACGTACAACAAGATCTACGGCAAGGGAGGATGGAAATTCACTACGATCATCTCCATCTCCATCGGGCAGGGCGAGGTCGGAGCCACGCCTATGCAGATCGCCAACCTCGCGGCGACCGTCGCCAACAGAGGGTGGTACAAGATACCGCACATCGTGAAAGCGTCGGAAGGGGTCGAGATTGATCCGAAATATTACGAGAGGCAGTACACAATGGTTGACACGACGAATTTCAAAAAAGTGACGCAAGGCATGTGGAGGGCGGTCAACAGTGGATTCGGATCGGGAGGAACGGCGTCCATCGCCGCGGTTCCGGGGCTGGACATCTGCGGAAAGACCGGTACGGCGCAGAATCCGCGCGGCGCGGACAACTCCGTGTTCATCTGCTTCGCCCCTAAGGACGATCCGAAGATCGCCGTGGCCGCCTACATCGAGAACGCCGGATTCGGCGCCACCTGGGCCGCACCGATCGCATCCCTGCTGGTCGAGAAATATCTCAACGGGGAGATCAGTGACCAGCGCCGCGGATTGGAAGACAGGGTTCTTCAGGGGAATCTGATGTCAAAGGTAAAGGCTTATAAATAGATCGTGGAATGGAGAACTTTTCGGACAGAGGCATCAAGAAGAGTGTTGACTGGGCGCTGGTGGTCACCTACCTGCTCCTTATCCTTATCGGCTGGGTCAACATCTACGCCTCCATCCATTCCGATGGCCCCGCCAGCATATTCGATTATAATTTCCGCTCCGGCAAACAGTTCGTCTGGATACTAACGGCGCTCGGACTTGCGGCTCTGATTCTGTTTGTGATCAACGCGCAGTTCTGGGAAAGCGCCTCGGTGCCGCTGTACCTGTTTGTCATTTGCCTGCTTGTGAGCGTGATATTCCTTGGTGTGGAGGTCAAAGGATCCCGTTCCTGGTTCGAGTTCGGCCCTGTCAGGTTCCAGCCCGCCGAAGTCTCAAAGATCACGACATCCCTGCTTCTGGCCACGCTGATGAGCCAGGTCAACTTCAAGATCACGAAGTTCAAGGACTTCATGCTCACCGCGTTGATTCTCGGAGTCCCGATGCTTGTCATCCTGGCGGAGAGCGAGACTGGATCAGCTCTCGTCTACGTCGGCTTCATATTCGTGATGTACCGGGAAGGATTCTCAGGTTGGTGGATATTCTGCATCGGCGCGGCGGCTCTGCTTTTCATACTGACGCTGACGGTGTCGCCGTACGTGTCGCTGCTCGTGCTGGCAGGGATCATCCTTCTTTGCAACCTGATGGAGTCTGGCAAGTTCAACGCCATGTTCTGGGTCGGCGCGGGACTGTTCCTGCTGATGTGCCTCCTGCCATGGATCCTTGGCAAGTTCAATCCGGAGGGCATCGCCGGGAAGATCAAGCCGCTGTACATACTGATCGGCATGTGCGTCTGCGCCGTTCCATTCATGATCATCAAGGGCTACAAGTCACGCCGGAGATTCCTGTCGATGTCCGCTCTCGGTCTGGTCGCCGGGGTTGCCTTGGTCTTCTCCACCGAATTTATTTTCAATAACATACTCCAAGACCATCAGCGAAAAAGGATAGAGGTTCTCCTTGGCATGAAAGAGGATCCCGCCGGTGTGGGCTACAATGTCAACCAGAGCATGATCGCGATCGGATCGGGCGGTCTGACCGGGAAAGGATTCCTCGGCGGCACGCAGACCACGTTCGGTTTTGTGCCGGAGCAAAGCACAGACTTCATCTTCTGCACGGTAGGTGAGGAGTGGGGCTTCATTGGCTGCTTTGTTGTGATAGCCCTCTATGTTTTCCTGATCCTGAGGATCATCTCTGATGCCGAGAAAAGCCGGGAGGCGTTTACCCGCATCTACGGCTACTGTGTCGCCTCCTGCATATTCATGCACCTTTTCATCAACATCGGGATGACCATCGGCCTCATGCCGGTGATAGGCATCCCTCTGCCGTTGCTGAGTTACGGAGGTTCCTCCTTGTGGGCGTTCACCGTGCTGATTTTCATCTTCATAGCACTGTATCGGCAAGAGAAGAAATACTATTAGCCGTTCAGACTGTTAAAAATTAACTGGTTTGCGACTGTTTTCCTTAATCAATGACTTTTTTTTAGTAAATTTGCATTCTATCATACTGCCTTGGTGGTGAAATGGTAGACACGAGGGACTTAAAATCCCTTGGACAGAAATGTCCGTGCGGGTTCGATTCCCGCCTGAGGCACAAAAGGACGGCATTAGCCGTCCTTTTGTGCCTTTTATTCAACCCCCCAGTCCCTGCGGGACAGCCCCGGTGGGGCACTGGGGAGCGTTCTCCCCAGACCCCTTGCGTCGCTACGCTCCGAATGCTATGTATAATTTACTTTACAGGTCAGCGCGGTAAATGGATTTCCGGGCTGTTATGTAGAGCTTGTCTCTGATAATTGTCAAGGTCGATGGCCGTTCCGGGATATGAATGGTGCGGATGTGAGCATCCTTGCTGTCATAAACCTGCACTTCACCGTCAGCGATGTACACATTGCCTTTGCTGTCAACAGCCAGACCGAACTCGCCGGTTTCGGTGAAGTAACGGAGGTTCGACAGAGTGCCGTCGGCGGCCACGTCAGTGACAACGGTACGCCTATCATATTCATTGACAAGGTAGAACGGTTTGCCGGGGAAGGCCTCCAAGAGGGAGGAACTGCGGGCGATGTCATACACGCAAGGGATGATGGTCTTTCCGTCAGGGGCCACAAAGCAGGTCTTAGGGACGTACAGGGCATCTCTGTTGAAATCGTGGAAATCGCGCCATCTGTTCGACGGGTACAAAGCCTTGGCCACATTCTTCACCGAACGCATCGGCCTTTCTTCCAGCGACTTCAAGGATTCCTCCGGATTATCGGGATTGATCGTATAAACCAGCACGGCGTGCCCGGAGTTTCCCCATCCGCTGAATGACGTCCCCCTCGAATCAGGAAGTTGCGGAACCTCGATCGGATCAGCGTTCCAGCCTGGCTGGCGGTCATAACGGAAAGTGACCAGAATGTTGTCATCTGTGTCAACGGCGACATTGTAAGGTTTCCAGTGAAAATCTGCAAGCAGCCTGAGCCCATTAGATTCAGACCAAGTCCACAAACGTGGGAGTCTGTTGTCACAGAAGTAGATGTTCCCCTTGCTGTCACAGGCGATGCCTTCGGTGAAGTCGAAGTCTCCGGTCAACATTCTCACGCCGTCAGAAGATGTTAGACCGGTCTGTTGTTCGTCACCTTTGACGATAAGCCGTGAGAACTCCCAAGGACGCACTTCAATGCCTTTGTTCTGATCGAAGACAGCGATGTCGGTCGTGTACTTGGTCTGGGCGTAATTGTGCACGTTCAGGAACTCGATGCCGCTACACCCTCTGAGTCTTACGGCGCTGTAGTACGGTCTCACAACACGGATGACACGGAACATATAAAGGTTCGCGAAGGTGATGTCGCGGCAGCCATCCATTTCGACAGGCTGGCACTCCGAACTCTCAACAGTCTCCTCCTCGGTCTGCATACAGTAAACCTTCCAGTTTGACACGTTCCTGAATCTCTCCTCATTACGGACGTGGTGTTCGATGGACATAGCGTAGATTCTTCCCTCCGTGGAAGTGTTCTCCGCATAGAAACCGTTGGAAGCGTATGTGTTCGCCGTCCAGATGTCTTTGAATATGCCACCTCCACCATCAGTCACCCAAAGACTCCAATACTGGGTGTCCCAAGCCTGATCCATTCCCTGCTCACGGACCGGCTTGTCCGGTGTGCTCACCTCGCGCGGGCCCCAACTCCACCTTGGAGCCTTCTGACCGGCAACCGGTTTCCACATTGAGCCGTGCCCGCCGATGAATTTGACATCATTGACGTAAGAGCCGGATCCGGCCGTCCACTTCAAACCCACGGCTCTATAGTTGAACGCCCCTGTGCTGATGCCTATGCCATTGAGGATGTTGTCATCAGATCCCTTGGAGGATTCAAGAACCGCCACCGGCGTACCGAAACCGCTGAAAGCGAGCGTGCTCTCGCCAAGACGGAACTGGGTAGAGAATGGATGAAGGCCGATCAACCTTGTGGACGGGCGCATCTTTATAGGTCTGCTCACCTGATACCAACCGGAAGGCACATAGATGACATCGTAAGTGTCTATGGCTTTCTGAATGGCCTCTGTGTCATCTGTCACGCCGTCACCCTTCGCCCCGAGTGCCCTCAGGTTTTTCCATTCCGACATCGGAGGTAGAGCCGGGAGAACTGACTGAACGGCCGCGGGAAGCTTGTCAACAGGCTCGGCTGAAAGCAAAGTCTTATACTCTGGAGTGTCCACGAGGCTCTCCATCTGAAGGCCGTGGTCAAATGACTTGACATAATATTTCCGGTAAGAGACACGGGTCTGTTCCCCGGTTCTTTTGAAAGCGGCGAGCACAGGGACATTGGAACACCAGACATTCCTCAAGGTGATGGAGTTGTTGCTGTTGTTCTCGACAGCGATGTTGAACGCCGGAGCTGAGATATTCTCAAAATGCGCGTTCTCTATGAATATCTTCTCCCAGTAGTTGTCTTCGATGTCAAAAACCATCGGGACGTTCTTCACCTGCATAGTCACAATGGCAAGGCCCGACTCCTGGCTTTTAACCGCAGCCTTGCGCTGTCCTTCAGCAGTTTTCCATCGATGAATGTTTCATTGACATGACATTCAGGCTCTACCGGAAAGACCCTGCGGAAGTGGCGCAGACGCTGAAAGATGAAATCAAGGAGAAGCTCGGGTTTACTGTCAATGTCGGTGTAGGGTCCAATAAACTGCTGGCCAAGATGGCCTCTGACTTCGAGAAACCGGACAAGGTCCACACGCTCTGGCAAGACGAAGTGCAGGAAAAAATGTGGCCGCTGCCGGCCGGAGACCTGCTCTGGGTAGGCAAAAAGACAAGGGAAAGGCTGTCCGCATACGGGATTTACACGATCGGCGACATCGCAGGGCTGCCTGAAAATTCATTGGCAAGAATAGTCGGAAAAAAGTTCGCGGCACAGATGCACGACAACGCCAACGGGATTGACAATGAACCGATTATCACCGAGTTTCAGGAGGCGAAAAGCATCAGTGTGGAGCGCACTTTCGCAAAGGACATTGTCAATCCGGAAGAACTGGACAGGGAAATGTTCAAGGTCGCATGCACAGTCGCGCACAGGCTGAGACGCCAGGGGTTCAGATGCACATGCGTGTCAATGTTCATAAAGTTCACTGACTTCAGCGTGGCCCAAAAACAATGCCAGATATCAGGACCGACTGACGTCAATGCATTGATACTCAATGAAGCAAGACGAATGCTCGGTGACATGTGGGACGGAACGGCACCCATCAGGCAGGTCGGCATCGGCCTTTCCAAATTCACGAAGGAAGAAACTGAGCAGCTGATGCTGTTCGAAGACCCGAAACTCAGCTTCTACCGCGAATGGGACAGAAAATATGACGAACAGAAGGCCCGCTCAAAAGACGTCAAATTTCTCGCATATGAAAGAAAAAGCCCCGAGAAAACTCAGGGCTAAACAATTCTATTTCACGACTTTGAATCCGCATTTCAGGTCTGCATGGGAATCATGTCCTGCAAACACCTCGAAATCACCGGATTCCTCTCCCCACGTGTTGTCCGCACGGAAGAACGAACGACTTTCAGGGGTTATCTCGAATGAGACCACAGTCGATTCCCCTGCCTTCAGATTCACTTTTTTGAAGCCCTTTAGTTCACGGACAGGACGTGTACGGCTTCCGACCACATCTTTCAGATAGAGCTGCACCACTTCCTCGCCGTCACGAGAGCCGGCATTAGTAACCTTCACACGGACATTGACAATACCCCCGAGCTTGATTTCAGGAGCCGAAACTTCGAGGTCGGAATAACTGAATTCAGTGTAGCTCAAGCCCTCGCCGAAGGCAAAGAGCGGCTCGTTAGGCGTCCTCAGGTAGCGGGAAACAAATTTCTCATCACTATCGGGCGACTTGCGTGGGCGACCGGTACTCTTATAATTATAGTGTATCGGAACCTGTCCGAGGCAGAGCGGGAATGTCATGGTAAGACGTCCGGAAGGATTGTAGTCTCCGGAAACGACATCTGCAAGAGCAGCACCTCCCATCGAGCCCGGATGCCATGTAACCAAAAGTCCGTCAGCGGCTTCCGTCTCCGGGGCAATCGTCATCGGACGGCCTGTGACAAGGAGGATGACAACCGGCTTGCCGACAGACTTCACGGCATTGAAAAGGCTCTTCTGCGCAGCAGGAATGTCAATGTCAGTCAATGATGCCGCCTCGCCGCTGCATGAGTTCGGCAGGCCCAATGTAATCAGTACGACATCAGAATTGCGGGCCGCTGCAACCGCACTGGAAATGCCGCCGTCGATAGGCTCGAAGAAGTCACAGCCACGCTCGCAGACCACATTGGAGAAACGCGCCTTAAGACCTTCGAAGAAACTTACCGCATTTTTCGAGCTGACAAAAGCGCTCCACGTGCCAATCATTTCTCTGCGGGAATCGGCTGCGGGTCCTATCAATGCTATCCTGGCATTCTCTTTAAGCGGAAGTACGTCATTCTGATTTTTGAGCAGAACCATCGAACTTCTGGCAACTTCACGGGATGCTTCCATATATTCCGGAAGGCAGGTTTCCTTGTCCCATCTGCCCTCTCCGCCATAGCGGAACGGATCATCGAACAATCCCAGCTTGAACTTGATATTAAGGACTTCACGGCAAAGTTTGTCTATCTGCTTTTCGCTGACACGGCCCTCCTTGACAAGTTCTTCCGCGAACTTATAATAGTCCCCGTCGACCATGTCCATATTCAGACCTGCGTTCAATGCCAGTTCTGCCGCTTCCTTTCCGTCTGCAACAACCCTGTGGTTGGTCATCTCATTGATGGCGTTATAGTCAGATACCACGAAGCCCTTGAATCCCAATTCATTGCGAAGCACATCCGTAAGCAGCCACTTATTTCCGCTGGAAGGAATCCCAGCAAAATCATTGAAAGAAGACATTACGCTCAATGCTCCGGCATCGATGGCGGCTTTGTAGGAAGGCAGGTAGCGGTCGCGGAACATCATCTCTGACATGTCCACCGTATTGTAATCCCTTCCGGCCTCAGGTGCGCCGTAGGCGGCAAAGTGTTTCACGCAAGAAAGTATGGTATTGCCGGCAGAAAGGTCGTCTCCCTGATAACCGCGGACCATGGCGGCAGACATCTGCCCTGAAAGATACGGGTCCTCTCCGGAACCTTCTGAAACACGTCCCCAGCGAGGTTCCGCAGAGACGTCGCACATAGGTGAGAATGTCCATGCTATACCGAATGCGGATGCCTCGGCAGCGGAGATTCTTGCCACCGTTTCAGCGGCTTTCGGGTCCCAGGAACATGATATTCCGAGATTTTCAGGGAAACCTGTCCTTGCCCCATGTATGATGTCATGCCCGAAAAGAATAGGAATTCCCAGACGCGAACTGTCAACGGCAAGTCTCTGTAATTCAATGATATCTTCAGGCTTCCAGACATTCAGAAGCGAACCGCATTGTCCTTCTTTTATCACACGGTTCACATCCACCGGACTGCCGTCAGGTCCCGTTACGACAGAATTTGTCGGCACGAACTGGTTCAATTGTCCGATTTTTTCAGCGAGAGTCATCTTGGACATGAGCTCGTCCACCCTTGCATCATTGACATTTTTCTCTTTGCATCCTGCACACAGCGTCAGCGCCAGCGCAGTTGCTATTATCAGCGACTTTTTCATATAGTTGTTTTTTGTATCTTGCAAAGTTAGCAATCTGCGGCGAGCGATGCAATAGCAATGGGCAGCTCAGCACTTGGAGATATTCTTTGGCGACAAGTTATTTTGACAGTTGATGCTTCATATAAAAGTCTGCCGAAGAATCTTGGTTGGATCTCCGGCAGACTTGAAAGATTCATAGGCTTTCTTTGTGTGAATTCTAATTCGCCTTGATCTGGATCCGGGTGATTGTGATGTCGCCGCCGATAATGAGAGCTGTGTCGGATCCGTTCATCGTCGTCGCCATTCCCTCCGAGATCGTGAATTCCAGGAAGTCCTCACCGGCGGCAAGGGTAATGTTGTTGGGGCTTTCGCCTCCATCACGGATGAAAGGGGCTCCCCACCAGCCATCGCACAGACAGAAAGTCTGAGGAGCATCGTGGTGTGTGAACGTAAACTTGATGGTTTGGCCGGCCGTCGGAGTTATCGCCGAAAGGTCAAGATCAGACGCAGAGAGATACCACCACCAACCTGTTGTGTACTCGCCAGACCAAATCTGAATATAGTTGTCCTCTTCGGCCTCGCCGCCGGAAACCTCGTCTGACAGCGTCACCTCCGGCAAAGTATATTTCTTGCCGCCGCAGTCCTCAAGGACAACCTGTGCGGGACCGGCCTTGATGCCCATCGGTGAATAGATGTAAAGAGAACCGGTGGCCTTGCGCTTGAAGACGCTTGCATCCACAACTATCTCATTGCCGTCTGCGCCAGGGAAATAAGCCTTGGTAATGAATTCGAGGTCGCTGCCATACACCTCAACACATTCGTTGATCTTGATTTCCTTGTCAAGAGGAGCGACACGCGAAGGTTTCGGGCTGCCCACAGTCAGCGTCACGGCCGACTCAGCCGATTCGCCCTCTGCCTCAACCATTACCTTTCCTCCGTCCGCCGAGACACCGGCGGGAGTTCTCACCGAGATGTAGCCGTTGCCTACTTTGGTGATGTCGCTCACGGAGACATTGCCGGGGAACACAACGGAAGTGGCCCTTTCCAGACCGGTACCGGTGATGGTCACGACCTGTCCTTCAATGACTTTTGTAGGCAGGACTGACTTCACCGCAAGTACATCGTTGGCATCCTCCAAATCATTGTTGTTGCAAGAGGTCACAGCGATGCCAGAGAGCAACGCCAACCCTGCGGTCATAAGATATATAATATTCTTTTTCATAAATATTACTCGTTTGAAATCTTGTTAAACCTGTTTACCAATTAGGGTTCTGCGTAAGATTGCCGTTCTTCTGGATCTCAGACTGAGGAATCGGGTACAAGTTGTACTTCTCGTCCCACTGGCGGGCCTTGGTGACACGATTGAGGATCAAATCACCATTCGCATCCAATTTGAAGTCCGCCTCATCTATATTCTTGAAGAACTCCGCGCCCTTCTTCCAGCGGCGCACATCCCAGAAGCGCTGGCCTTCGAAAGCAAGCTCCACCATACGCTCACGCATATAGCGCTCTTCAAAGCCATCATTTCCGTGGAATTCAGGCATCATAATGTCCGGACGGTTACGGAGCACATTGACAGCCTCATTGGCCGACATACCGAAATCACCTTTCGCATCAGCATCGCCATAGTAGTTGTACATAGCCTCCGCATAGTTGAGGTACACCTCGGCAAGACGCATCACTATCCAGTTGTGCCGAGTTGTTGTCTGGTTGTTGGCCGTTGTGACGCAGTTGCCGTCAACAAACTTCTTCAGGTAGTAGCCGGTCGGAGTGGCGCCGTACTTAGGAGCGCCGTTGTAACCTCCCTGATACGTCTCGATGGAGATCTGCTGAGTCGCATTGGACGGCCAAAGATCTCCGTTCTTCACCACAGTGAGCCCAAAACGCGGATCCAAGCCTTCGTATGGATTCTCGGCGGTCACGTTAACATCACCAGGATGCTTCTCTTTGAATGTCTTGCCGTCAGCCTGATATTCATACGCGTCCACCAGCGCCTGTGTAGGACAGTTGCCAGAGTTGCCGTTTTCAACTCCGACAGGATAATTGTACTGCTCGAAAGAGTTGCTTGCCTGTGTGCCAAGAACGAAGATGAACTCTGGGTTGGTGAACGTGTCGTGTCCCCACAGACCGGCATATTCACTGAGTTTGTAGCCCCAACGCTGAGCGTTGTCAATGATGACCTTGGCAGCGGCCGCCGCTTCTTTCCAAAGTTCCTTGTTATTGTCGGTGTTGAACAAAGGCGAGGCCTGATAGAGAAGCACGCGGGCCTTCAGCGCAAGAGCGGCTCCACGGGTGGCGCGGCCGATTTCCTGCCCAGGAATGTCATTGTATGACACAGGAAGGTACTCCGCCACGGCATCCAATTCATTGACGATGAACTTGAAGACATCCTTGGCAGGAGTGCGTTCCACACTGTTGGCCTGCTCATTCGTAAGGGTTGTGGTCACCAGCGGCACATCACCGTAGGCACGCACCAACTCGAAATAGAAATAGGCGCGGAGGAAACGCAGCTCGTAAGGGAATATCTCGAACTGCTGCACCATCGTCTGATAGTCAGGATCATATTCATAGTCCGACAGGTCAATCTTATGGATCCGCTCCAGATACATATGCACCTGTGTGATGGCGCGATATGACCTGTTCCACGTGGTAGCGAAAGGATTCGAAGGAGTCCAGCCTCCATTGAAATAATTGTGAATAGGCGAGAATGAAAGCGCGAACTCAGACTCGTCGGTAGCGCTGGCGATCAGAGCCCCGTTGCCGTAGGAATTGTCCTTGAACTCGCTTGGCATCTGTGCATAGACATCATAGACAAGAGCCTTGACACCATTGATGGGGCTGTTGTAGGTCCAATCCTCATCACGATTCGACGCTTCGTTGTAATTCAGGTCGGCGCAACCTGCGAAGACCGCGGCGGCCATACCTAAAAGAGCATATTTTATCTTGTACATAAATATATCTTGATTAGAAAGTTAACGAGACACCTATATTGACACCTTTGAACATTGGATATGCCGTTGAAAGAACCTCGGCATCCATAGCATCGACATTGTCAAAGGACAGAAGGTTCTCACCCTGCACGAATATCTTCGCCGCCGCGACAGAGATCTTCGAGAGAACCCTGGCCGGAACCTTATAGTAAACCTCGACGTTACGCATCTTCAAGAAGTGGACAGACTTGTACCAGACATCGCTCGCCTGACTGTTGTTGCTGTTGTTCTGACTTGTCAGACGAGGGTAGAGAGCGTTATCTCCAGCAACATCCCAGCAGTTGTTGTAGTAGTCAACCGAAAGGTTGCCGTTATCGGCCATACCACCCCATATCGCTGACGGAAGATATTTCATATAGTTGCCGGTACCCTGGAACCAAGCGTTCAGGCCAAGGCCTTTATACTCCACTCCGAGATTGAAACCGTAGTTTAGCTCAGGGATGCCGGTGGAGCCGTTAAGACTGGTGACATCGAACTCGTTGATCACATTGTCACCGTTAAGATCCTGATACTTGATGTCGCCGACGCTTACTGTGGAATATTCCTGCCTGTTGCTGGAATTGATGTCGGCTAGATCCTTGAAAAAGCCTGCCGACTTGAGTCCCCACGCCTCGTTCACACGGTGGCCGACAGGGTCGCTCAGAGGATAGGTCGGCGTTCCGATGTACTTAACAACCTCATTGCGTGCCCATGAAAGATTGGCTCCCAAATTCAGATTGAAGTCGGAAGAGATATTCTTCACATACTTGGCACCGATCTCAAAACCGTAGCTTTTGACTTCACCGACATCATTGTAAGACGACTGTATGCCGACAACAGACGAGTTCTCATAGCTTGCGGAGAGCATAATGTGACTGCGCAGCTGGTAGAAAGCGTCAACAGAGACATCAAGAGCATCCGCCAGACGAAGATCTGTTCCAAAGTTGAAATTCGTGGATGTTTCCTGAGTGAAATCGGTGGTCGGGAAGGAACCAAGAGAAGCACCCCATGTGGCTCCATAGTTATTACCGATGATAACATAACCGTGTGACTCATCCCATGTAGGAAGCCACATGCCATAGGTTGGCATATAGTCAGTATGCTGGATACCAGCCGATGCGCGCAGTTTGCCATAATTGAGCAGGCCATTGTTGTTGTCCGCGTAAATCCAGCCGAGCGACAGGACAGGAGAGAATGCCCATTTGGATGGATAGGTACGACTGGATCCGTTGCCCGCGAGCACAAGATCAGCGACATAACGGTTCTGGAAGTCGTAATGGAATGATCCCATCACGTTCTGACGATAGAAGGTGTTTCCACGCCCGTCAGTGCTCACACCACTGTTGTCATAAACAAGGCCGGCGTTGAAGTGGTCGTCACCGAAGAACGAGTGTTTGTAGTTGACCCCTATGCTGGCCTTTGCCCTCCACCATTGGCCTGCATTCCAATTACTGAAAGTGAGGTCAGTCTCCTTGTTGCCGAATATATTCAAGGACACATTGTCCTTGTCGCCGACTGTGCCGTTGTAACGTTCGTAGCCATACTGATGCGCCTTGTGGGAATTTTCAGCGTAAATCGCCGAATTGGCGTAGCCTGCGCTGACGAACAGGTTAAGGCCATCAAGCAGGAAGTCAAGCTTTTGTGACAGTTTGGCATCCACCCACAGTTGACGCTGATGTGTCTTATAGAATCCTGACTCCTGAATCTTGGCGACAGGATTGGCGTCTCCGTATGCCTCGTTGCCACCCCAGATCCCGGTAGTGGTCCTGCAAGGGAAAGCGCTTGCCGGAAGGCTGTAGACAGCGGATGTGGCATCGTCAGCACCAATGTCAGACGGACGCTTTGTCTCTTGGAAAACACCGAAGAGGTTCACCGACATGAGAGTTGTTTTGGTGAGGTTGAAATCGAGGTTTGTACGAATATTCGCCTTCGACTGACGCAGCTGCGAATTGTAGTCCGGCTGCTTGGTGTCCTTGAAAGCTCCATGGGCATCGGTATAATCGATGTTGGTGTAGTACTTCACTTTGCCCGTGCCTCCGTACACTGACACATACGCATGATCTTCATCGGCGCTGTTCTTGAAAACCAGGTCGCGCCAGTTCACGTTAGGATAGAAGAACTGGTCGGAACCGTCTTTGAACAAGCTCAACTCTTGCTCTGTGTACGCGAGGGAGAGTCCATCGTTATGACGGGCATGATTGAGAGCGTTGGCGTACGTGTAGCCGTCCACCATGTCTGCGAATTCAGGGTTGAACTGGAACTTGTGGCTGTAGTTCACCTTGACGTGAGTCTTGCCTTCGACACCACGCTTTGTCTTCACAAGGATGGCTCCATTGACACCCTCATAACCAAGAAGAGCGGTTGCGGCGGCATCCTTGAGGACGGTTACACTCTCTACTTCCTCTACACTGAGGCGGTCGATCGGACGCTCATAGCCATCGACGAGAATCAGGATGCTTTTATCGTTAAGCGTGTGATAGCCACGGATATTAAACGAGGCTCCCTTGTTCTCATCGCCAGAGAAACCGCCTTGTGACAATGCCGTCAAGCCTGGCAGACGGCCGTAGAGCGCCTGGGCAAGATTGGTGGCCGAAGTCTGCCGCAATTCTTCTCCGGTAATTGTGGTCGCGGCGGCCGTGCTCAGGAATTTGCTGGTTTCGACACCGTAACCCAAATCATAGGCATCCGCATTCTTATCGTTGAGTTTAACCTGCGCGTTCGCCGTGATGGAGGCAACAGCGGCCGCAAGCGTCAACATTCTGTATATATTCATATCTTAAAAGTCTTATTGATATTTAACATCCGGATCACCATTACCATCCAGGATTCTGGTTAAGGCCATAGCCCTTGTTGATCTCGTCTCGTGAGATAGGCGAGAGATACCATTTGTCACTCCACTTGCTCGTCTGGCTGTCAGTGTCCCACCAAACTCGGATATTGTTGGTGCAAGGTATCTTCTCATAGATACAAGCCGGCCAAGGCTCACCCGGTTCAAGGCTCGTATTATTATTGTAATCAGCCGGATCCATCTTCTTGCCGTCGGCATCCTTGCGCCATACACGCAACTGGTGCACCTGCTTCTTGAATATGTCTGATCTCTTGTAACGGACGAGATCATACCAGCGTGAATCCTCATAACCGAACTCGCAGGCACGTTCCTTGAGAAGCTGTTCGATGAAGTTGTCCTTGTTGGTGGTCAGGTTGAGCTGCGGGTTCATCACCTCCACCTTTCCAAGACCAACGCGTGCGCGTACCTTGTTCATTTCGTCGCATGCTTTCTGCAGGTCGCCCGTCTGTGCGAGCGCCTCGGCGTAGCAAAGGTGAATGTCAGCCATACGCAGATAAGCGAAATTGGTAGGATAATATGCCGCGTAGCCGTTGTCACGGAGATACTTGAACATTTTCATGCGGGTTGACCATGGATTATCAGTGACAGCCGGATTAAAGGTCTGGTCAACATTACCACCCTGCCACATCTCCGTGCTCGAAAGGCCCTGATACTGCTCGACAAGATTGTTGCGGTTCACCACCATTGTCTCGTAAAGACGCGGGTCACGTCCGGCAAAGATGTCAATATTGTCTGGATTATTGGTATTGAACACATTGTCGTAAGGGAAGTTGCGGCCGTCCGCCATACCGAACATCTCCATATATTCAAGAGTGAAGAGAGCCATTCCGAACTCATCCATTCCCTCCACATTCCAATCACCGTTCCAAGCGTTTGTACCAAGACCGGCATGCACTTCAATCACCTTCTCGGAGTTGCCACGGAACCAATAGGCCGCGCGGAAAGCGTTGCAATAATCTTGCTCACTGCTTCCGGTAGGCTGTACAAGGGCGAAATAGTTGCCGTTGGCGCTATTTGCCTGGAAGAAATCCTCACAGGCCTTCAGCGCTCTCTGCCAAAGTTCTGGCTTGTAGCCACCGACCCATACCTGATTGATGTCCTGATTCTCCTCATTGCGGGTGAACTCAAGATAAGGTTTTTCGTTGTTGAACAAAGGCGAAGCCACGAAATTCCACAGTTTCACACGCAGGCCATAGGCTGAGCCTTTGGTCAGACGTCCGGAGTTGGTGGCCTGATCCTGCACGTAAAAAGGAAGACCCGGCTCGTCGATGGCAGACTGGATAAGGCCATCGATGAACTCTGCGGTCTCGATGACGCTCATGCGCTTGCCATCCACAGCATCTGCGGCCTGAAATGAGTGGTCAACTTTTGGAAGGCCTCCGAAGTTACGGAAAGCGTCAAGGTAGCGGGACGCCATGATCACATACACCTCACCACGGAGCTGGCTCTTTTCAGCATCACTCAAATCCGGAACGCGATCGATGTTCTCAATGAATATCCAACCCTCACGGATGGTACGCCAGATGCCCGCGCGGCCATTGCCGTCACCATTGGCGATGAAAGGGAACTTCACGAAGCCTCCGTTATCCTGGTCAGTCTCGGTAAGGTCACCGCCATAGTACTTTCCGAGATTGTGCCATCCACAGTACGACTGGCAAATGTCGGTAAGCGCGTCAGGATGGGAATACCATACTGCGCCTGTGTAAGTGAAAGGGTTGTGCATGGCGCCATACATGTGCCAGAGGAAACGCTTGGCATTCTCTCCTTTGACAAAGATCGTGTCCACGGTCACATCGACACCTGGCTGCTTGTCAAGAAAGCCATTTCCGACACTGATCTGATCAACACAGGAGTTCATCGCCCCCATCCCTATCATGGTACCGGCCACACATAAGATGGCAACGGTCTTTATTTTGAGTTTCTCTATAAGATTCATTGTCCTGAAGATTAGAAATTAATGTTGATACCGAAGTTATAGACACGGGTCATAGGATAACGCGTGCTTCCATAGCCGGCCTGTGCCTCTGGGTCATTTGCCTTGAAACTTGTGAAAGTAAGGAGGTTATAACCATTGGCGTAAACACGGAGGCTGTTGATTGGCACTCCAGGAATATGGAACGTATAACCGATCTCAAGGTTTTTCAGACGGATGTACGACGCATCGACCATCCAAGGGGCAGAAAGAGAGCCATTATGTTCGCGGGCTGATTTTTCAAGTGAGATACGCGGCAGGATGGCATCCTTGTTCTCCTCGGTCCAAGAATTGTCATAGACCCACTTGTTGAGCATCGACTGGTTGCCTGTACCGAACGCCGGGGTGTAGAAAGAACTGAGCTGTCGGTTTACATTGGTCGCACCCACCCAAGTCATCGAGAAGTCGAGACCTTTCCAGTTGAGTGTCGCGTTGATGCTTCCGGTATATTCAGGAATGTCGCTGTAGCCGATGGCGTGCACATCGTTGGCATCCACCTTGCCGTCACCGGTTAGATCGACGAATATGCTGTCACCAGGCCTCAATGTAATCTGCTGGTCCGGCATGTCAACTCCGTAGACCTCCTTGTAGTGCTGTTCGGTCTCACCCGGGACATAGAACTCAAAGAAGTCATAGCCGAAAGGCTGGCCCACAGGATGTCCTTTGTGGTACATGTGCGGGAATTCCTTCCTGACTTCAGCCATCTCCACAACCTTGTTGCGGGCGAAAGCGAATGTAGGAGCTATCGAGTAGTTCACATTGCCTATGTGATCGTTCCAGCTCATGGTAATCTCATAGCCATGATTCTTGACACGTCCGAAATTGATGGAGTTTGGCTTGAGGGCGGAAATACCGGCGATGGTTGTCTCGTTGGAGACAAGAATGTTCTTACGGTCCTCCCAGAAGAAATCCACACCCAAACTCAAGCGATCACCAAAGAAGTGTATGTCAGCACCATAGTTCTGTTTCGTGGCTGTTTCCCAAGTAACGTCCGGATTACCGTTGGTGGACTCGCGCGCTCCAGGCATGAATGTACCGTTGTTGGTACCAAAGTTACCCGTACGGTCATTGGTCCACCATGCGCCACCATTGTTGGTGTAGAACTGCCAAGTTCCAGGCAGATAGAGGAAACGGCCGATTCCCTGGTCATTACCTACCATACCGACAGAACCACGGAGTTTCAAGTAGGAAACAACGTTACGGAGAGGCTCCCAGAATTTCTCAGAAGAGATTATCCAACCGAGAGAAGCGGAAGGGAAGAATCCGAATCGCTTACCCTTGGCAAAATTCTCAGATCCATTGTAGCCTAAGTTGAAATCTGCCATGTACTTAGTCTGATAATCGTATGTGACACGGCCTACCAGACCTACATAACCACGCGGAATGGAATTATAGACCCCGCCAGGATAGTAGTTCTTTGATTCATTATAAAGTACAAGCGCGCTGACATTATGGTCTCCGAACCTGCGGGCATAATTGAGGCTCGCCTCGGCATACCAGTTTCTTCCGCCCCATTTGGACTCATCATATCCGAGAGGCCATGAATCACCCTGACGGACATAAACAATCTTCGGAGAACCGTCTTCTTCATATTCACCTTTGGCGATGGTAGCCTTGTAGCTGATACCATCACCGGTGGTTCGCGCTTTCTGCTGTGTATAGTCAGAGTTGTAGGAACCTTTGATACGGAAATCAAGGCCTTTGGTGATGTCATCAAGTTTGAGTTTGTACTGAAGGTCCAGATTCACAACGCTTTGACGCTGGATAGTGTAACCGTGCTGATAAATAAGACCAAGGCCATCTGAGCCAACACTTCCGACGAGGTCAGGATCAGAGACAATGCGGCGTCCCTCACTGTCAAGACCGTAGCCTGACATTGGAGTACCATTGTTGAGAAGGCCCTCTACGCCAAAGACACCTGACTGGCCGTTATATTCACCATTTCCGATAGAATTGCGTCTGCCGATGCGTCCACCTATACCGATGGATAGCGAACTGCGCTCCGACAAATCCACATCAAGGTTGGCGCGGAAGTTATAACGATGGTATTTGAAGTTCGCTTCATTGCCTTGATCGAAGGTTTTGAAGAGACCGTCCTGGTTAAGAACGCCGACAGAAACGAAATAGCGGGCTCTTTCAGTACCGCCCGACACATTAATATTATACTGTTGCTGCCATGCATGGTTGTTCATCAAGTACTTGAACCAATTGGTGCTCGGATAGACGGTTGGCATATCCATGTCCTTCCAGTGCTGTATGGCTTCCTGAGAGAACTTCCATCCGTCCTCAGCCACGCCTTCAACTGCCTGTGCATGATTGTAAGCCGTCGCATACTCGTAAGAGTTCGCAGGCTCAAGGAACCTGGAAATCTGCTGAAGACCAGCGGATGTCGTCAGTGTGACGGTCGGTTTGCCGACCTGACCGCGCCGGGTCGTCACGAGAATGACACCGTTGGCTCCACGAACTCCGAATACAGCCGTGGCAGAGGCATCCTTAAGAATAGAAATGTCCTGCACCTCGTTCGGATCTATCTGGCTGAACTCACGCTCGACACCATCGACAAGCACGAGAGGCTCGGCACTGTTGAACGAACCGACACCACGGATGCGGATGATAGGGTCGTCGGCACCTGGAACACCAGTGTACTGCACTGACTGAAGGCCAGGCAGCTTACCGGAAAGAGTGTTTCCAAGCGACGCGGCAGGTGATTTGAGAAGTTCCTTGCCACCGACATTGGAGACAGATCCGGTCAGGGTGACCTTTCTCTGCTGACCATAGCCGATGACTACCACTTCATCCAGCAGTTCATTGTCCGACTCCATGACAACATTAAGAGAGGCCGATGTTGCCTTGACCTCTTTCGACTTGAAGCCGAGATACGTAAACACCAAGGTTGAGCCCTCTGGAACCCCCGGCAGAACATAATTACCGTCAATGTCGGTCATTGTGCCGTTAGATTTGTCTTTAATCTGCACAGCAACCCCAATCAATGGCTCGTTCTGTTTGTCAGTAACACTACCTCGCACCTCAAAATGATTCTGCGCGAAGGATACTCCTGATATCAACAAAGCCAACAAAAGGAGATGTAATCTTAGTTTTAGCATTTGTGAAATGTATTAAGATGGTATTTCTCTAATATTTAGGATTTTCCGGTCATTTGTCAAACGGGTCACCTTTAGGGTCACGGCTTACTATCCAGCGGAAAGCGTTCAGGAACAACAACTGCTGGGCGGCATCCTTGTAACTCTCGTCTCCATGTCCCATATTGATGTAAATCATACGATAGTTCTTGTTGGTCCACACGACAGGGAAGTCCCCTCCGTAAACGATGTCCTTCACTCCCATCGGGTAATTCTTGGCTGAAAGAGTCAAAAGGACCTGAACATCCTTGTTGTCACGTGGTTCCGAGGCCCACTGATAGAACTCTGAAGGCGGAGCCACATAAGCGTCCGGAAGGTTCTTGGTGACAGGATGCTCGTGAGTGTCAATCTCAAGAAGAGCCGCCTGCGGAGGCCAGTTGTTGGCCTTGAATTCTCCACAGCCAAGGAATTTGACATACCAAGGCCAGTGAGTGTTCCGGTCATTATAGGCAGACGCATGGAATCCAAGCCAGCCTCCACCATTCTCCATATATTTCTCAAAGAGGGCACGGGACTCCGGATCCGAAGGGGATGCGTTCAGAGCGATGATGACGCTGTATTCCTTCAGCTGGTCATAAGTATAGCCCTTGAGGGTGGTTGTGGTGTCAAGGACAAACCCGTCGCCATAGTTCAGTCTGTGGAAAAATTCCATAGACTGCTTGTCGAACTGGACATGAGCTATTTCGGCATACGGATCCCAAAGCATCAACGCTTTGAATCTCTTGCTCTTGGCATAATTGGCAGGACGGACATTATCCTTTTTGTCGTCCGCTCCGGAAACAGAAGCCGTAGCCGACTCGCCTCCTCTCAAACCATCATATACGGCTCTGGCGAGGTCATGTGACGCATTGTCGGCATTATATTCCCAATACATACCGCCCCGGAGTCCGTTGGACACGATGTAGCGGCACTTCTCGGCGATGGATCTTGTGTTCTCATAACCAAAAAGCATATTGCCAAGCGAGTCCAGAATCATCGGAACCTTAGCGTCGTCATCCCAGAACTCCGTGTCTGACGAAGCCCCTTTGCGATAAGGGACATATCCTTCAACACCTCTGCCGTAGAAAGGCATCCCCATGACAATCTTTTGTCGAGGAACACCGGCGGCGATATGCTTGCGCACAGCCTCGTCCGCCGTGCAGTAACCGGAATATTTGGACCTGTAGAGTGCCGCATGGTGTGTGCTCTGCGTCCCCATGTCGTAGGACATGACGTTGACATAGTCCAAATAAGGGAGAACCGCCTTGAAGTCAATGTATTCAGCATTGCACACCGATGCGATGGTGAGCAGTTTTCTCTTTCCAAGTGCGCTCCGGAGATCCCGCATCAGCAAGGTGAAATTGGCCTTGTCATTCGGAGACGAAGAGATTCCGGCAAGGTTGCTTCCGGGATATTCCCAATCTATGTCGATGCCGTCAAGACCGAACTCTTTCACTATCCTGGCGCAGTCACGGGAGAAACTCTTTCTTTTCAAAGGGTCGGAAGCCATCTCGCTAAAGCGTCCGCTGCCCCAACCTCCAATAGAAAGGAGAACCTTCAGGGATGGTTTAACCTTCTTCAGTCCAACCACTTGACTCAACCCGTCCTCTTCCGGCAACTTCACCCCGTCAAATGTCTCATTGACCTGCCCGAAAGCATAGTTGATGTGAGTCACAAGATTCACGTCAGGCAGTTCGTTGCGGACACCCATAAGATAGGCGCCCACAATCATTCCTTTATCGTTGTCCGCACCTTTGCCCCAGGCACAGCAGCTGCACAGCACCATAAGCGCGCATGCTATTGAATAGGCAATTTTTTTCATAATATTGATCTTGATATCTTTATTCGCTCAACCACAGTCCGGCCTACATATTCATGGCGACCGCCACCGCACCCAGAAGTCCGATGAACTGAGGGTTCAGCTTTGTGATGACCACGCCGTTTGAAACGAAGCGCATAGTGTTATGGTTCAATTTATTAAGAATATTCTCGAATATGTATTCGTCCGCCACGATGCTGCCTCCCAAGACAACGGTATCCGGATCGGTGATCCTGACAAGGTTCATTATGAGGTTGGCGATCCCCTGCGTGGCGTTCTCCACGAGCACACGGCAGAGCTCATCCCCCTCCTGACAAAGCCGGATGACATCCCTGACATCCACCCTGACACCTTCATCGGATGGGATCTCAAGACGGGTCTCGTACCTGTCCCTTAGCAGTCTGGCGCAGGCGTCAAAGCCGCTTCCCGAGGCGATTGTCTCCACGCAGTCCATCCTGCCGCAGCAGCATTTCACGCCAACATTGACTCCGACGGTCATATGCCCGGCCTCCCCCGCGTTGAAATGGCTTCCTCTGATCTGACGGCCATTCACCACGGTCCCGACAGCAATGCCGGTACCTACATTAATATAAACGAAATTCTTCGAGAACTGCCCCACGCCCCAGACACGCTCGGCTCTGGTAGCGCTCTTGACATCGTTGTCGATGCGGCAAGGAATGCCGTAGATCTCCGTGATCTCCTTGGCAAGTTCAATAGGATGGGTCCTGTTCGGGTCAATCTGAAGCCAGACCCCTTCATTGGGATCGACACGGCCGATCAGACCGATGCCCATAGAGACAGGCTTCTCGCCGACCCATCCCACGGTGCGAATGTAGTCATCAAGAGATGACTTGATTATTTCCGAGGCGGTCTGCTGACTGAAATAGCCGGAATCATACTTCTTGAAACGAAGGATGTTCCCGTGCTTGTCAACTTCACCGATGAGTAATTTTGTTCCTCCCAAATCGAGGCCGAGATATGTTTCCATTGCGTCTGAGTGTTATTCTTCCGCAATATTAGCCAACTATCTCCGGACGGGGGTTTAAGATCTAACAAAAATGGTTTAAAATCTGCTTGGACTTAATCCGAACTGTTTTTTGAAACAGACACTGAAGTACTTAGCATCTGAGAAACCGACCATATCCGAAACTTCGGCGATGCTGTAGCGATGGTCCGCGAGATATTCCTTTGACCTTTCCAGACGATAGATTCTGATGAAATCGTTAGGTCCCTGACCGGTGAGAGACTTCAGTTTGTTGTAGAACGCGGTGCGGCTCATAGCCAGTTCCCGGCACAGGTCGTTAATCTGGAATTCCGAGTTGGACAACTCCTTCTGAACCACGGAGATAACCTTGTCCATAAACTCCTTGTCCAGCTTGTTGGAATATTCATTGCGCGCGGAGGCATTGTTGGAGTAGAGAATAGCCTCCCTGAGACGCTGACGCTCGTTCAGGATATTCCTGATTCTGGCTTTCAGAACCGACATATCAAACGGCTTGACGATGTAGTCGTCGGCTCCGGACTCAAGTCCCCTGATGACGCTCTCCCTGTCGGTCATACCAGTCAACAGAAGCACTGGAATATGGCTGGTCGCGACATCCGACTTGACACTCCGGCAAAGGTCGTAACCGTTCATCACCGGCATTATGACATCAGAGATCACGATGTCAGGATTTTTTTCCGCGATGACTCCAAGAGCCGTCTGACCGTCCGTGGCAGTGTTGATTGAATATTCCTCCGCGAAAGAGGACCTCATATACTCCAAGGTCTCAGCGTCGTCCTCAACAATCAGGATGCGGTTCCCGGAATTGTCCGTATCCTGCGGAACGGCATCCGGAACCGGCTCCAAGGTGTCAGCCTCCTTGCGGAACACCACGGAATCCGATGCCTTGTACTTCTTCGGGAACGACAGGGTGAACGTAGTCCCCTCACCCTCAACGCTTGAATATGAAATCGTTCCGTGATGCTGGCCGACCAACTGCCGGGTGATCATCAGGCCTATGCCGTAACCGCTCTCATCGCACTCGCGGGCATTGTCCGCCCTGTAGCTGCCTCTGAATATTCTTGATTGGAAATCCGCGGGTATTCCTATTCCCGAATCACTGATCTCCAGAGTCCAGGAACGCCGCTCGCTTTTAGCCAGAACTTTGATGAAGCCTTCCGAGGTGTATTTGACCGAATTTGACAGGATGTTGTGAATGATCAGATCCATCTTCTCCCGGTCGATCCAGATGTCATTCAATCCCGGCTCGATGCGGTACGAGAAATCAAGCCCTTTCTGGCGGGCGGCATAACTGAAATCAGCCAGAACGGAGTCCAGATAATCCCCTGAGTCATATTCAGCCAACCTCAGCACACTCCAGTCCCGGTCATTCTTCCGGATGTCCAGAAGATTGTTGATCATAGACATAAGTCGGTCAGAGTTCCGGTTCGCCGTCATCACTGAACTCCGTACCTTGTCGGAAAGGTCATCCATACTTTCCAGATCGTTGAGCGGAGTCTTGATCAATGTTATAGGAGTCTTCAGGTCGTGGGCGAAGTTCACGAAAGTGTTGATCTTCTCCGTCATAATCCTGTTGTACGACTTCCTGCGGTACCACGCCACGGTCATCGCCACGAACGCCACCAGCAAGGCCGCATATAGAGACAACGCCCACCAGGACAGCAACAAAGGCCTCTTTATTAATATGGAAAGGTGACGCTCACCAAGGATGTTTCCTGAATATTTGTCTATGACCTTCAGTGTGTAGTCATATTTCCCGGAAGGAATATTATAGTAGTCAATCTCTCCCGCGGCATCGCTCAGACGGGGAGCCTTGTCAAAGCCCACGAGCTGACTTGAAAAGCTGGTCCTGTACCCCGAGGTAAAGTCGAGGGCTGAATATGCGATGCGGAAAGAATTCTGGCCGGCTTTCAGAGTGATCCTGTCGAGAAGATCGACGTTGGTTGAGACTGTAGGTTTTGAGCCGTCCGGCAGATTGAAGCCCGAGATGACCGGGGCGATTTGTCCCGGATCCTTCATCGAGAACTCCGCAGGGTCGAACACAATGACTCCGTCAGCGGTGCCAAAGGCCAGACGGCCGTCCGAGAGTCGGCAGACGGCGTTAGGATTGAAACTGCCTCTGGTGACTCCGAGGAATCCGTTCATATCAATCGGAACTCCGGAGACCGGATCAAGCCTGTAGAGGGACTCAAAGGTCGCGAACCAGACATTGTCCTCCCGATCCACCACGACACCAGTGACGGAATCGCTGGAGAGGCCGGAATCCTTCGAGAAAGACCGGGCCGTCCCGGTGTTTCTGTCATAACATATCAAGCCATCGCCGTCCGTAGCCAGCCAGACAACATCTCCGTGGTTGGCCAGGCATCTCACCGGGTACGTCAACGTCTTGGAACCAAACGAGTCAAGAACCGTCAAAGAACCAGTCCCAGAATCCAGGACACACAGTCCGCCGATGGTGGCCGATGTCAACTTCCCGTCAGAGGTCATTCTGATGTCCCCGATGTTATCGACAGGATAGGTCGCAAAGCTTCCGTCCAGGACATCGTATCTTGCCAAAGGTGAGTCTATCCCGCCTATCCAGACATATTCTCCGTCAGTCAGAAGAGAATACGTATGATTGAACCTATCGTCCTGAAATACAGTCGTGGTTCCGGTTTTTGGATTGATCTTGTACAGAGGGAAACCGTAGCCTCCGACCCAGACATCGCCACGGACATCCTGAGTCAAGGCAAGCACGACACCGAGATCCGGCATCGGATAGTTCTTCCAATTACGGCCGGACGGATCAACGCTGCACACGCCCTCATTGGTTCCAAACCAGATGTTCCCGGACGCGTCCTCAAAGATCACGTTGACATGATCGGACAACAAAGAATTCGGATTCCCGGGCTGATGGGCCAGTTTTTCGATTGATGGGGTGCCTTTGCTCTGACGGCAGACACAATCCGTGGTCGTGGAGACCCACAGGTTGCCGTTCACGTCAAAACAAAGGTCACTGACCGTGTTCCCCGGAATGGACGACCGGTCCAGATCGTCTGCCAGATAATGGGCGAGGACTTTCCCCGACTCCAGATCAAAGTAGAACAGTCCTTCCCCGTCCGACCCGACTACGAGACGTCCCTCGCCATCCTTCAGAATCGCCCAAACCGGAACCTTGAGGGAGACAGTGCCGAAATCCTTCAAGATTCCGTCATCCCCGACAACCTTCATTCCTTCGGAGAACGTCCCGACATAGAGCTTTCCACCCTCATAGAGCAAAGACGCGACATCCACATCATCAGCCACCCCGTGGACCTTTCCATTCTCCAGCAGGAATATTCCATTGTCAGTTCCCAGCCAAAAGGCATCCGTCCCTTTGACAGCGATAGCCTTGACAATCCTGTCAGTGACGTATCTGGCTTCTTCTCCGCCTTCCGTCAGGAAAATTATGCCCTCCGAAGTGCCCAGAGCCACGGTTCCAGACCCAGGGAAACAGATGCTGTACAAGGATATTCCCGGATGATTCTTCCTTAGATCCATCTCAAGGTGGAAAGAGTCCAAGCCTTTGTAATAACGGTAAAGCCTACCGTTCTTCACCGCCATCCAAAGGACTCCAAAATTGTCACATTCCAGCCTCGTTGATGACAGGATCTGGTCTCTGGACTGAGGCAGATCCTCGATCCTGTACGTTTTCACGGTATGGCCATCGAAGCGATCGATTCCGTTCTGCGTGTATATCCAGACAAACCCGTCCCCATCCTGTGTGACCTGATAGACTTTCCTGCCGCTGAGGATTCCGTCAAGAGTGACAAAACCTTCCGCCCTTGCCGTGAGGAAGGACAGAAGGGTCAACAAAACCAATATAATATGTTTCTTCCGAAACATCATTCAGAGCAAGCGTGGAAAGGAGCCTTGAAATCCATTCTCAAAGTGTGTGTGTCCTCTGTAGGAAAATCATTTGGAACAGGAAGTGTCACAATACCTGTGGCCGCCCATTCGCACCCTCTTGCGAAAGTGACCTGAAATCCTGTGCATGTCATCGAATATGTCATGTCAGGATCATTGCCGCAATGTCCGAGAACATCCACGAAAACACGACCCTTGCCGTATCTCACAGTCCACATCACCGGCTCGTCACGCCCCGCGTCAGATGTCGTGGCAAGGATCTCGATGTTCTTGGCAGGGCCGCGTAACTTTGTGTAGATCTCATCCTTATAGTGCTTCCATCTTTTTGGGAGCCCTTTCATGACCGGATGTTCACCAGCCTGTGTGTCGATCACTGTCTTGTGCTGGAGACCGTGATGTCCCGCCCATCCAGGAGTGTAGTCATATATGTATTTCCCGTTCAGCATATAAAGATAAGGTCCCCATTTCTCATCCCTGCCGTTCCATGCACCGAGACCGGTCATCTCGTTGTACTCATTCCAATTCTCCATCGGGATTATCGATGAGTGGATGAAGGCAACACCACCACCGGCGCTGACATATTCCTCGAAAGCCTTCTTGCACGGCTCGATCCACTCCACACCGCCATAGTTGACAATGACAAGGCTATATGCTTTGAAATCAGGGTTAAAGGTGCTCATATCCCCGCCCCAGTCAGGAGTCTCGATGACATCCACATCGAAGCGTCCGGTGTTGGCAAGAATCTGTCTCATGCACTCGGAAGCACCTCTCCAATAGTGGCTTCCGTCCTGACCGGTGACAATCAAGGTCCGGATTTTCGGCTGTTCCTTGGCGGTGACAGTGAACAGGAAAATTCCTAGCAAAGCAAACAACGTCAAGACTATCCTTTTCATCTTCCTTCCTCCTTTCTGAATTCGATCCTGTCATGGCAATATACTGCCTTCTTGCCATAGCCTCGTTCATCGACGCTGAACGAGCCTTCCTTTATGTAAGTAATATAAAGCTCGCTGACACCATCCTTGTTCCTGTCTTCGACAAGCATATTATATTCATCGGTGACATATTCCACTGGGGAGATGTATTTGATTTCCTTTGAATATGTCCCCACTATCACATAATAGGCCTTAAAGAGATCGAACTCAGGCCAATGGCCATTGTCCCGGCCGAACAGCATGACTTCCTCCAGCTGCGGGTCATCGTCCATCTGCGCGATGATTGACTTCTGAAACCAGAAGCCCTCTTTGACAGCCTCAGGCGGAATATTGTCCCAACCGACCTGATGGGCCGTCACCCGGAACTGCGCCTCGGCACAAACGGCCAGCAGCAGTGACAAGAATACGGTTGAAAATTTCTTAAGCATCATAATCATGTGGCTATTGTTTGATGTCAAAGGTAGTCATATTCTCAATAGGACATGTCCGAATATTGGCAAAAAAAGTTGGAAATCTGTCAAGTGTTTGGTGGGCAATGACATATTTTCAACTATTTTTGTCTGAAAATCCACCTCGGGCGCGCATATAGTCGCTATCTTGCGGTCAAATTAAAAGCACTAAGATGAAGATCACAATCACAGAAAACGAGAAGGCATTCGCCAACGCGGCGGCGTGGAGAATCATCGGTCAGATACTGCGGAAACAACGCAGTGTCATCGGCCTCTCGACAGGCAGGACCACCGGAGAATTACACCGGACTGTCGCCAAAATCCACAAGGAGTATCCTTTCGATGTGTCCGAAGTAACATTCTTCGGCCAGGACGAGGTCGTGGGTGTGCAACGGGAATATTTCGGATCCTGCTGGAAGATGCTCAAGACCGAACTGATCGACGACATCGGGACAGATGACGGACATTTCCTTATGCTTCCTGTCAAATCTGATGATTATTCCAAAGACTGCAAGGAGTTCATCGAGGAACTGGAGTCACGAGGAGGGATCGATCTGCTCATCGTCGGAATCGGAGAAAACGGCCACATCGGCTTCAACCAACCCGGCTCGGCGTTCGGAAGCGGATGCCGCGTCTCCGTTATGTACCCGGAACTTGAGGCGAGGATCAGACGGGAGACAGGAACGCCGGACAATGTGGAGCTCGGAGGAGTGACCTTAGGGCTTAAGGACGTGATGACGGCCAGAAAGATCGTGGCGGTCGCCAAGGGAACAACGAAGGCGGAGATTGTCAAGCGTATCGTGGAAGGTCCTGTCAGCGAGGAAGTTCCGGCCAGCGTTCTCCAGCTTCACCCGGACTGTGAGTTCATTCTTGACAAAGACGCGGCCTCAAAACTGGATTAGTTATGGAAAACAAGAAGACAAACTATTTAGGACCATTCCTTTCGATGGTTTTCCTGTTCCTTATCGTAGGGTTCCTGACGACAGCCAACTCACAGTTCCAAGGGCCGCTCAAGGAAGCCTTCCTCTCCAACGCCGGAAGCTTAAAGAACACATTCGCGACTTTGATCACGTTCTCCTGGTTCCTGGCCTACCCGATCTGCGGGCCTATAGGCTCGGCCTGGGTCAATAAATATGGCTACAAAGGGACTTTGATCCGAGGTTTGATCCTGATGACAGTCGGGTTGTTGCTGTTTTTCGCGTCCTCAGAGTTCACGGTCCTCTTTCCGGACGCCGTCATCGGCTCGGCGGACCTATCGTTCCCTGCCGGATTCCTGATCTTCCTTCTGGGCTCGTTCGTGGTCGGAGCCTCGGCCACAATCCTTCAGGTTGTCATCAATCCTTATCTCGTGGCCTGTGACGTGAAAGGCACGCAGTCCATCCAAAGGCTGGCCATCGGCGGGACCGCCAACTCGGTCGGCACCACGATCGCCCCGTACTTTGTCACCGGAATAGTGTTCGGAGGCATCGCGATGGAGGACGTGCAGGTCGCACAGCTTGTGGTTCCGTTCATCTCCCTTGCAGCCGTCATCGTGCTTGTCACGCTGGCCCTGATGAAATTCTCCCTCCCGGACATCCAAGGGACCAGGGCGGAGAACGGCGAGAAACTTGAAAAGAGCGTCTGGTCGTTCAGCCACCTGACCTTAGGGGTCATCGCGATATTCTTTTATGTCGGCGCTGAGGTATGCGTCGGTGCTAATGTGAATATGTACGCGATAGAGAAAGGGATAGACTCCCCTGCCCTTCTCGCCACCATCTATTGGGGAGGAATGCTGGCCGGCCGCGCTTTGGGAAGCACCCTGAGCAAGGTTCCGCCACGCACCCAACTCATATTCACAACCTCTGTAGCCACTGTCCTGCTGGTTCTTGCGACCCTGCTCGACAACCCGTGGCTTTTGTCCGCCGTCGGGCTGTTCCACTCCATAATGTGGGGTGCCATTTACACCCTTTCAGTCCAGAAACTCGGGAAATATACCTCCATCGCGTCCGGAGTGTTTATGATCGGAGTATTCGGCGGAGCCGTCCTGCCTCTCGTGCAGGGACTTCTGGCCGATATACTCGGAGGCTGGAAGATGACCTGGCTGGCAGTGGTATTCTGCGAACTGTTTATGCTTTACTACGCTGTACGAGGAAGCAGGGTAAGGCAATCGGCCGAATAAAAACACTCTATCAATATGAAAAAGACACTTATCTCTTTAATGGTCGCGGCTCTGGCGCTGCTGTGTTCCTGTGCCCCAAGCCCCAAAGCCAACATTCTGGTTGTCAGCGAGAACGGCGGACACCACAAACCGTTCACAGATGTGGCTGTGTCTTGGCTGGACAGCGTCTCCGCTTCCCGTGGATTCACTGTGACCGTCATTCACAATATGAACGATGTGAACGCGGAGTTCCTCAAGAACTTCAACGCTGTCATCCAGCTCGACTTTCCTCCATACACCTGGCCTGAGGCTGCGCAGGAGGCTTTCATTGAATATGTTGAAAAAGGTCTCGGTGGCTACATCGGCTTCCATCACGCCACCCTTCTGGGAGAGTTCGACGGCTATCCGATGTGGAAATGGTTCTCTGATTTTATGGGCGGGATACGCTTCGCTGGCTACATCGAGCCGCTCGCCGACGGAACCGTGCACATTGAGAGCACGGAACACCCTCTGTTCAAAGGAGTTGACCCAGTCTTCACGATTCCGGACGATGAGTGGTACACCTACGACAAGGATCCAAGGGACACTGAATATATCCACGTCCTGGCGAGTGTGGATGAGGATTCCTACCGTCCGGCCTCGGACATCAGGATGGGCGACCACCCTGTCATCTGGACCAACACCTCGGTCAAAGCCCGCAACATCTATTTCCAATTCGGACACAGTCCGAAACTGCTGGAGAACGATAATTTCAAGACGCTTCTGTTGAACGCGATAGATTGGGTGACCGAAAAATGAGACCGTCACGGATTCTGACAACGATGATCTGCCTCGTGGTCTGCGCCCTCTCACAGGCGCAGACCACGTTCTGCCACGATGAGCGACTCCGCAATCAGCTGATTGAAAGCGGCTTCCTTCACAGTCCGCTGCCGGTTGACACTCCTGACTCCTATGAGGCTAACGGCTGGCGAAAGGCTGTGGTCTCCGAGACCGGCCCGCTTGCCGGTCTCCCGATAGAGATGGAATTCCGGAAAAAGCCTGGATTCCGCGCCGTAGGCTCCCCGGGAGATCCAGACTATGCCACCTACGGAGGCTGTCAGGTCACCTACGACTTGGGGGGACGGAATCTGGAGGATTACAACCGGATCGAGTTCTGGATCTATCCTGACTGCAAGGGGCTGAGCATTGTTAATGTGGATCTGGCTTTCATCAACGGGAACGTTCCGGCCAAACCCGGCTACAACAGGCCGTCCGGATCGCACCTTGTCAATCTGAAACCCGGAATCTGGAACAGGTGCTTTCTGGAGATTAATGAATATCAAAGAGACCAAGTCCTCGGACTGAGGTTCAGTTCCACAGACAGAGGCAGTTCCATCGGAGCGAAGGACTATTCCGCCAGATTTGTCATCGACAGGATCTCGTTCCTGAAAGTCAGGAATCCCGACAAAGTCTCCGGCTGGGAACCGATGAAAGGCCAAATCGTCTATTCCACAACCGGTTACAGTGTGGCAGGCAAGAAAACAGCCGTCACTGATTACCGGGCCGGAGGACGATTCAGTGTCGTTGACGCAGAAACCGGAGCGGTCGCCTGTTCCGGACGGATCAGGAAAGAGGTTACGACCACAGGCAGGTTCGGAGTGCTGGATTTCTCTGATCTCACAAAGCCAGGAACCTACAGAATCAAGGCCGGAAATGCCGAAACAGACACTTTCAGGATCTCGGACAATCTTTGGGACGATTCCCGCTGGCGGGTTCTCAACTACATATTCAGTCAACGCTGCGGCAGTGAAGTGCCCGGGATTCACGGAGTCTGCCATAAAGATCTATTCGCCTCGCACGACGGGAAGAGGATTGGATATTCCGGTGGCTGGCACGACGCCGGCGACCTTTCCCAACAAACCCTCCAGACAGGAGATGTGACATATTCCCTTCTGGAAGCATATTCATCGCTGAAAGACCGTAACCCGATCCTGGCGGCAAGGATGCTTGAGGAGGCGCGCTGGGGACTGTCGTTCATCCTTGGCTGCCGCTTCGGCGATGGTTTCAGGGCCAGCAGTATGGGGCTTCTGATCTGGCAGGACGGAATCATCGGGACATTCGACGACATCACTTCGGTCAGGGTGCAGAACAACGCGTTCGACAATTTCCTGTATTCCGGTTACGAGGCGTTCGCGGCTATGACCCTTCCGGACTCCGACAAGGAATTGAAGGCAAAACTGTGCGACATCGCCGAGGAAGACTTCCGTTTCGCAACCGAGAAGTTCGCGAAAGATGGCTACGACATCTTCACGCAACCCTACGAGCACACCTACAACACCTCACACAGCCAGTTCCAAGCCACAATCTCTTGGGCGGCCAGCCAGCTCTACAGACTGACCGGAAAGAAGGAATATGCAGCCAGAGCCTCAGAGGCCATTGAATATGTCCTATTATGCCAACGGAAAGAGCCTGTCGGTGAGTGCTCCGGAGGATTCTTCTACAGGGACACGACCAGGAAATCCATAGTCCATTACATTCATCAGTCACGGGATCAGGTCTTTATGCAAGCCTTGGCACTGCTCTGCCAGACCCAGAAAGAGTCCCCGGACTACGACAAGTGGCTTGGGGCGATGCGTCTCCACGGAGAATATATCAAGGATCTGATGCGTTTCACGGCTCCTTACGGAATGATTCCGAGCGGTGTTTACGAGGCTGAGGAATGGAAAGACTCCGCAAGTTTCTACGCCCTTCATCTGTTCCCGCCGGCAAACGCCGAGGAAAGATACTCCCGTCAAATCAAGAATGGGGTACAGCTGGACGACAGGCATTTCGTCAAGAGATTCCCTGTCTGGTTCGGAATATTCAACGGCAACTCCGCCGTACACCTTTCGACCGGCAAGGCCTCCGCTGTCTGCGGGAAGATGCTTGGGGACGAGGATTTGCTTCAGATCGCCCGTGAGCAGCTTTACTGGACCGTCGGCAAGAATCCTTTCGGCCAGTCTCTGATCTACGGCGAAGGTCACAACTATCCTCAGATGGACAGTTTCTCCAGCGGAGAGATCACCGGTGAGATGCCCGTCGGAATCCGCACCCTGAACGATGACGACTCCCCATACTGGCCTCAGACCAACAACGCCTGCTACAAGGAAGTCTGGGTCACCACCGCGGGGAAATGGCTCTCGCTTCTGTCTGAATTTCAGGAATAACTACTTCAGAAACACGAAGAAGACGGCGAGCACAAGGCAGACGAACGCCGCGATGTGGTTCCAGTGGAGAGCCTCGCCTTTGAAGAGGAGGGTGACAACCAAAGTGAAGACGATGAGGGAGACAACCTCTTGGATAACTTTTAGTTGCATAAGGCTGAACGGGCCGCCGTTACCGGAGAAGCCGAGGCGGTTGGCTGGAACCTGGGCGCAATATTCAAAAAACGCCAGTCCCCAGGAGAAGAGGATGACCAGAATGAGCGGCCAGCTCGTCGAGACCTTCATCTCCTGAAGCTTCAGATGGCCGTACCACGCGAATGTCATAAATATGTTGGATAGCACCAACAAGAGGACTGTCCCTATCGCTTTCATCGCCTTGCAATCATAAAAACGGACGCAAAGATAGTAATATTTCACCTATATATTGTCATAGGAGATTCTACAAAAAGGGCCGGCGGAGAAAAGAATCCGCCGGCCTTTTTGATATATTCATCAAATGGTTATCTGATCATATTCTTTGGATCAAGGGCTTTGTCGAGTTCCTCCTTGGTGAGGATGCCTTTCTCAAGGACGATGTCATAGACGGAGCGGTTGGTCTCAAGAGCCTCCTTGGCGACCTTGGTGCTGGCCTTGTAGCCGATGATAGGGTTGAGGGCGGTCACGATGCCGATGCTGTTCTTCACCATCTCGTAGCAACGCTCCTTGTTGACGGTGATGCCTTCGATGCACTTCTCGCGCAGGGTGTTCATCGCGTTCGTCAGCCAGGTGATGCTCTCCATGATGGATTCTGCGATCACAGGCTCCATGACATTCAGCTGGAGCTGTCCGGCCTCGGCAGCGAATGAGACGGTCATGTCGTTGCCGATCACCTTGAAGCAAACCTGATTGGTGACCTCCGGGATGACAGGATTGACCTTGCCAGGCATGATTGACGAGCCTGGAGCCATAGGCGGAAGATTGATCTCCTTCAGACCGCAGCGAGGACCGGAGGCCATGAGCCTGAGGTCGTTGCAAATCTTGGAAAGCTTGACTGCCAGTCTCTTGAGGGCACCAGAGTAGCTGACATAGGCGCCAGTGTCAGGAGTGGCCTCCACGAGATCCGGAGCAGCGATGAACTTCTCGCCTGTGAGTTCGGTCATCTTCTTGGCGCAAAGCTCTGCGAAACCAGGCTTGGCATTGAGGCCGGTACCGATTGCGGTGCCTCCCATGTTGATCTCATAGAGAAGATTCACGTTTCTCTCAAGGTTCAGAACCTCTTCCTCAAGGTTGGTGGCATAGGCGTGGAACTCCTGGCCGGAGGTCATAGGAACCGCGTCCTGAAGCTGTGTACGGCCCATCTTGATAACGTCCTTGAATTCCTCACCCTTCTCCTTGAACGCGTCGATGAGATCCTTGAGGCTCTTCTCCAGTTTTCTGTTCATCCTGATGAAAGCGTAGCGGAAGGCAGAAGGATAGGCGTCGTTGGTAGACTGGGCGCAGTTCACATGGTCGTTAGGTGAGCAGAACTGGTACTCTCCCTTTGCATGCCCCATGATCTCAAGAGCCCTGTTGGCGATCACCTCGTTGGCGTTCATGTTCACGGATGTTCCCGCGCCTCCCTGCATCATGTCCACAGGGAACTGGTCGTGGAACTTTCCGTCGATGATCTCGCGGCATGCCTCCACGATCGCGTCGGCGATCTTCGGATCCATAGCTCCGAGTTCCTTGTTCGTCTGTGCCGCGGCAAGCTTGATGCAGGCCATGGCGATGACGTACTCAGGGTAGTCGCACATCCTGGTGTTGGAAATCTTATAATTATTGAGAGCCCTCTGTGTCTGAACACCGTAGTAGGCCTCAGCCGGAACCTGAAGTTCCCCAAGAAGATCGGATTCAATCCTGAATTTCTCTTCGCTCATAATAAATCAATATTATCGGTTTATAAATTGTTTTACAATCTCTCTGACAAAGGTAAGTCCAAAAAAGATTATAAGCAAAAATGCCGCGATATATTTCAAATTATTATTTATTTACCGGGGCTGTCACGTAGTGACTGGGGGTATATGGCTATTGTGCGAATCGAAAGCGCCGGCCCTATCGGGTCGGCGCTTTTGCATATTCATTTGTCAAAGATATTATTTCTTTGATGATTTGGCTGTGGTGCCGTTCTTGGCGGCAAGGCGCTTCTGGTTCCAAATCGTAGCATCGAACATCACTGGTGTACCGATGAAGATGGAAGCGTAAGTACCGATGCAGATACCAAGGATAAGGGCGACCGCGAGACCTCTGATGGACTCACCACCGAAGATCGCGATAGCGAGCATGGTCACGAGAGTGGAGACAGAGGTGTTGACGGTACGTGTCAATGTCGCGTTGATGGCCTGGTTGGTGTTGGTCCTCACGTCAACATTCGGATGCAGGGTCCTGTACTCACGGATTCGGTCGAAGATAACCACGTTGTCGTTGATGGCGTAACCGATGATGGTCAGGATGGCCGCGATGAACGTCTGGTCAACGTCAAGGTTGAACGGAAGGATTCCGGAGAACAATGAGAAGAAACCGATCACGATGATCGCGGTGTGGGCAAGTGAAACGACTCCACCAAGGCCCCATGTCCAGCCCTTGAATCGGAAGGCGATGTAGGCGAAGATCACAAACAGGGAGAGGATGACGGCGATGATGGCGTCTCTCTTCATGTCGTTGGCGATCGTAGGGCCGACCTTGTCTGATGAGATGATACCGTTAGGATTGTCAACGGTTGACTTGAACTCGTCAAGTGTGATGTCTGTCTCAGCGAAGAACGGCTTCAAAGCGTTGTAGAGCTTGGCTTCAACCTCGGCGTCAACATCAGTTGACTCCTGATCGTTCTTGTACTGGGTTGTGATCTTCATCTGGCTCTCGCCACCGAACTGCTTTACCTCGACGGCACCGTCAAACTCAACGATAGCGGCATCACGAACCTGCTCGGCGGTTACCGGCTGGTCGAAACGTACAACATAGGTACGGCCACCGGTAAAGTCAACACCGTAAGTGAAGCCCTTGGTGAAGATAGACACGATTGAAATGACGATCAACGCGCCGGAAATGATGTAAGACCACTTGCGTGCGGCGATGAAGTCGAAATGCGTGTTCTTGAGGAAGTTCTTGGTGAGGTTGTTCTCGAAAGCGATGCTCTTGCCCTTCTCGATGCGGTCATCAAAGATAAGCCTTGTGATGAAGATAGAGGTGAGGACAGAGGTGATGATACCGATGATCAACGTGGTGGCGAAGCCCTGGACAGGACCTGAACCGAACACGAAAAGGACGATACCGGTAAGGAGGGTGGTCACCTGACCGTCGATGATGGCGGAGTAGGCGTTCTTGTAACCATCGGCTACGGCCTTGCCCAGACCCTTGCCAGCAGCAAGCTCTTCCTTGATACGCTCGTAGATGATCACGTTGGCGTCAACGGCCATACCCATTGTCAGGACGAGACCGGCGATACCAGGCAATGTCAGGACAGCTCCGAATGAAACGAGGACTCCGAAGAGGAGAAGCACGTTGCAAAGGAGTGCGATGTCAGCGGCGACACCGGCGCCCTGATAGAAGAAAATCATGTAAACGAGAACCAAGAGGAACGCGATGATGAAGGAGATCATACCGGCGTTGATGGACTTGGCACCGAGTGAAGGACCTACAACCTGCTCCTGGATGATGGTGGCAGGCGCAGGAAGCTTACCTGACTTGAGGACGTTCACAAGGTCGGTGGCCTCATCCGGAGTGAAGTGACCGGTGATAGAGGAACTTCCGCCCGTGATGGCGTTCTGTACGTTAGGATATGAATATACCATGTCGTCAAGGACGATGGCGATCTGCTTGCCGACGTTGTCGCTGGTCATGCGGGCCCATACATTGGCTCCCTCGGCGTTCATGCTCATGGAAACGGAAGGCTCACCGTTTGAACCGTGGTCGTAAACGACACGTGCATCGGTGATCACACCTCCGTCAAGCTTCGCCTTGCCGTCCCTTGAGGTGGCCTTGATGGCGACGAGCTCGAAGATGTTCTCGCCCTGAGCATACTCGGAAGGCTTTACAGACCACATAGGCTTGAACTCGGCCGGGAAGATCTCGGCGATCTGAGGCATGGCGAGATACCTGTTGACCTTGGCGGTGTCGATCGCGGCGGCGAAACCGATGCAGGCATTGTTAGATCCTGAAGGGCTCAGCACAGCGAAGAGAGGATTGGCCTTTCTGTAAGCGTCAATCTCAGCGGAATTGTCCTGGTTCTGAGCGATCTCTGAATTGAGAAGAGAGTCAACACCTTCTTTGGCTACATTCTCGGCGGCAGGCTCGGCGACCGCTGTGGTGTCGGCCTCTCCAGCAAGAATCTCAGCCAGCTTGGCGTTGGCCTCGGCAAGATAGCCGGAAAGTTCCTGGCTGGTATAGGTCTCCCAGAACTCAAGGGAAGCGGTTCCCTGAAGGAGCTTCCTCACACGCTCAGGCTCCTTGACGCCCGGAAGCTCGACGAGGATACGTCCGCTGTTGCCAAGTTTCTGGATGGACGGCTGGGTCACACCGAAACGGTCGATACGGCTTCTGAGGACGTTGAACGAGTTGGCGACGGCACTCTCAGCCTCGTCACGGATGACACTGATGACATCGGCGTCTGAGGAGGCCGGGGTGATCTTGTCTTTCATCTCGTAAGTACCGAAAATCTGGGCAAGGTGCTGACCGTTGCTCACTTCCTTCCACGCATCCGCGAAAAGAGAGATGTAGTCCTCTCTGGAATTAACGCTGCGTTCCTTGGCAAGGGCGAGAGCCTTCTGGAACTCAGGATTCATGCTGTTGCCGGAAATGGCCTTCACAAGATCCTGAAGCTGCACCTGCAGCATGACGTTCATACCACCCTTGAGGTCCAGACCAAGGTTGATCTCCTTGGCTTTGCACTCCTTGTAGGTGTTCCAGAGGAATACCTTCTTCGAAGAGATGGAATCAATGAATACCCTGTTCTGTTCCTTCCTGATTGAATCCAGATAGTAAGCCTGGTCATTTTCAGGAATCTGGGCAAAAGCCGCTGAATTCTGAGCCGCAACGGCAGCCTTCTCAGCGAACCTGGCCGCTTTCTTTTCCTGGATGGATGTCACCGCCGTGAAGGAAAGCTGCCAAATGGAAGCGATCGCAAGCAGAATGGCGACAAGCCTAATCCAACCTTTACTTTGCATAATTTTTACGTTTATTTTATTGTTTTAATTTTTTCGCATAAAAATAGGGGTACAAATTTAGCATTTTTTTCTTAGAAAGAAATTATCTGCCAAGTATTTCTTATTTTTGCAGACGCAATCACCGAGATTTTTCAGAATGAGAAACAAAATATTCATCGGCATTCTAACTCTGCTCGCGCAGATCACATTCAACGGAGAGGCTCACGCGCAAGTCTCCCCGACCAGACTCATGATCAAGGCTGACTCGTGCCGGCTGGCCTACAGCTTCGAGGAGGCGGTCAAGTACAGCGAAGGCGCCATCGAGATTCTGGACTCAACCGCTTCGGCAAAGGCGGAGGAACAATTGTTGATGGCACGCAATGGACTGAACATGATGGGGTTCTGCAGCCAGCCGACTGTCGTCGCGAAGCGGACATTCCCGCTCAGGGACTTCTTCTTGTTCTACCCGCTGAAGGATTTCAGCTGGAGGAAGACCCCGAACCAGCTCGACTCTTTGGGCGGAGACGACCTCTCTCGCGCCATCTACATCCCTGACGACGCGAAGGACATCTACTACTCAGCCAAAGACGAGGAGGGCATCAGGAATATTTACTGCACACATCTGACGGATTCCCTATGGTCCGCACCGGCGCTGATCAACGAGCAGATGACCAGTTCCTCGGACGAGATCTACCCGATGCTGTCCCCTGACGGACAATCACTTTACTTCGCCTCCAAAGGTCTGTACGGCATGGGAGGCTACGATCTCTATGTCTCAAACTGGAACAGCGAGACCAACGATTGGGACATGCCGGTGAATATGGGCTTTCCATATTCATCACCTTACGACGACTTCCTTTTCGTCAACACGGAGGACGGGAAATATTCCATCTTCGCGTCGAACCGCGAGTGCGGCCGCGACAGTGTGACAATCTATGTACTTGAATATGACAGCATGCCTGTCCGGAAAGCCGTCACCGATGTAGGCGAGCTGAGGACTCTGGCAGCCCTGAATCCGGCCAAGGATCCTTCCAGGATCGACAATGACGCGGCGGTTCCGGACGATGGGCAACACGATGAAGGCACAAAGCGCTACATGGAAAAGATGCGTGAGGTTAGAGCCTTGCGTGACTCGGTGGCAAGGTACGGAAAGAATCTGGACAAGATGCGCTCGGAACTTGCGGCGGCCTCAGCGGAAGAAAAAGCCAGACTCACGGCCGAGATATCCGACAAGGAATTGATGCTTCCGACCTTGAACAGTTCCTTAAACGCCGCGGTAAAGGAGCTCCAGAACATCGAGATGGATTTTCTGGCCAACGGAATCGTGATTGACACGCGGCGGCTCCAGGCCAAGGCCGACAAGGATATTGTCGGGACAGCCTCCGGCTACACATTCTCCAAAAACAGTTACGGCCCGGATCTTCATCTGGAGATCCTCAAGCCGAAACCTTCGTTCGACTATTCGTTCATGATCCTCCCGGAAGGACGTTTCGCCGAGAACAACACCCTGCCGGAAGGCATTGTCTATCAGATAAGAATATTTACCCTCAGCAGAAAAGCCTCTGTCTCCGACCTCAACGGCCTGAGTCCTGTGTTCGAGAGGACCACGACAACCGGGAAGCACGCCTATTCCGTCGGGCTTTTCAAGTCCTACAAAGATGCTCTTTCCAACCTTAACAAGGTGAAGAAGAGAGGGTTCCGCGACGCTCAGATCGATGCGTTCCTGAATGGCCAGATCATCGGCGTGTCGAAGGCCAGGGATCTTGAGTCGAAGGTCAGGACCTTGATGATGGTCAGGATCTACCCGGAGAACGGACAGTCTCTGTCCGAGGAGGCCATCGCGGCGATCCACGAGCATTCGGACAAGGATCTCATCAAGAGCGTCGAGGCCGGAGCCGTGGTGTTCACCGCCGGCCCGTTCGAGGACAAGTCGCAGGTGGATGCCCTTGTCGCCGCCCTGAAAGCCGCCGGTGTCGAGAACGTCTCCGTCACCGAGTCCGCCTCGGAATAGATTCACTGAAAGAAAAACGTGACCAAGATGAAGAAAGTCGGGAAAGTTCTTGTGGTTGATGACAATGCGGGGATCCGGTCCGCGTTGAAGATCTTGTTGCCTATGCGGTTCGAGGCGGTGGAGATCCTGCCGTCACCGGCACAGCTTATCAGCACCGTCAATGCCTTCCAGCCGGATGTGATCCTGCTGGACATGAATTTCAACACGGACATCAACACTGGAAATGAGGGACTTTTCTGGCTCAGCGAGTTACGCAACAACAACCCGAACCAGAAAGTCGTGCTGTTCACGGCCTACGCGGACATATCCCTGGCCGTGGAGGGGATGAAAAGAGGGGCGTTCGACTTCATCGTGAAGCCTTGGGAGAACGAGAAATTGCTCGCCACGCTGGAAAGGGCGGTGACGGAGAACCGGAAGGACAGCCGGCAGTCTAATGAATATGCCACCGGCCCGACCGGGATGTACTGGGGCACTTCACAGGCTATGGCCGAAATCAAGAAGACAATCGAGAAGATCGGCCCTACCGATGCCACGGTACTGATCACCGGCGAGAACGGAACGGGTAAGGATCTTCTGGCCAGAGAGATACACAATCATTCCGAGCGGCGGAACGGCCCTATGGTCAGCGTGGATGCCGGAGCGATTCCGGAGACCCTTTTCGAGAGCGAGCTCTTCGGACACGTCAAGGGAGCGTTCACGGACGCCTATGCCGACAAGGCCGGAAAGGTCGAGTTGGCCGAGGGCGGAACCCTTTTCCTGGATGAGATCGGGAATATTCCTTTACACCTTCAGGCGAAGCTTCTGAGGGTTCTCCAGAACAGGACGATCACGAGGGTCGGCGACACCAAGCCACGCAATGTGAACATCCGCCTTGTCTGCGCCACGAATATGGATCTGCGCCAGAAGGTGCAGGAAGGCTCGTTCAGGGAGGATCTCTTCTACAGGATCAACACGATGAGCATCCATCTGCCGGCCCTGAGGGAGCGCCCGGAAGACATCGTTCCGCTCGCGGAGATATTCATAAAAAGGTTCGACGAGAAGTACCACCGCGAGGTAGAGGGCATCGATCCGGAGGCGAAGGCCGCTTTGAAGGACTGCCACTGGAGCGGGAATATTCGTGAGCTCCAGAACTGCATCGAGAAGGCGGTCATTCTGGCGGAAGGCAGTAATCTGACAGAGAACGAGTTGCAGCTGCCGTCAGAGGCTCTGGTCGAGGGAAGCGAGACTTCTGTGGCGACGCTGGAGGAGGTGGAGGAGAAGGCCATCCGCGCCGCCGTGGAGAAATATTCCGGGAATATGTCGCTGGTTGCCAAGGCGTTGAATGTCAGCCGCCCGACCCTCTACAGCAAACTCAAGAAATACGGGATTTAGTCGAAGTTTATGAATATGCTTCCGTGGCCTCAGATAGCGATTCCGGCCGGCGTTCTGGTGCTGGTGGCTTTGCTTGCGGTGCTTCTTACACGGCATCGCATCCTCAAGAAAGTGACCTATATGCTTGATGCCCTGGAGGATAAGGAGACCAATTTCAGGTTCGACGAGGGGGGCTTGGGCAGCCGGAAGATCAACAGGACCCTGAACCGAATCCGTACCATATTCCAGAAAGAGACGGCCGACATCCGGGAGCAGGAGGAATATTACGGACAGATGTTGGACAAGGCCAAGACCGGCATCGTCGTGCTGGAGTCCGGGACGGATTCCGTGCTTTACACCAACAAGCAGGCGTTGATTCTTCTGGGAGTGTCGTCTTTAAGCACCTTACGGCAACTTGACATCGTAAGCCCTTCATTAAGAGGAGCCTTTGAGAAAGTCGAGGAGGGGCTGGACCAGAAAGCGTCCATCTATTCGGAAAGCTCGCAGACGAACATTTCCCTGTCCGCCACATCGGCGCACATCGGGCGTAAGGACGTGAAAATCATCGCGGTAAACGACATCTCTGAGGCCATCGAGGAGAACGAGTCAGTGTCCTGGACGAGGCTCATCAGGGTTCTCACACACGAGATCATGAACACCGTCACACCGATCGCCTCCCTTTCCGAGGCTCTTTCCGAATATGCCGGGACGATCACTCCGCCCTCAGACGGGCCGGATCTCAAGGCAGGTCTGGAGACCATCGCCAGTTCGTCCCGTGGTCTTATAAAGTTTGTCAATTCGTACAGGGATCTGACCCACGTGGCCGTGCCGGTCAGGAAGGCGTTTTTCGCTCGCGACCTCGCGGCCAAGGTCATCGATCTGAGCCAACCGGTGTTGACCGCCGCCGGGGCTACCGCTGGATTTGTGGAAAAGACCGAGGACGTGCTTCTGTACGCTGACGAGAGCCAGATCTCACAGATTCTCATCAACCTTGTCAAGAACGCCGCTCAGGCCGGGGCGCGGCACATCGAAATCTCTGCCGAGATTGACAAGAGGGACAACGTCATCATCAATGTGAGCAATGACGGGCCGCCTATCAGCGCGGCAAGCCAGGAGGAGATATTCATTCCGTTCTTCACGACCAAGCCTGAGGGCAGCGGAATCGGACTGAGCCTTTCCCGTCAGATCATGAGGATGCACGGCGGCACCCTCCGCCTCACCCGCTCGGACTCCGAAGCGACTGTTTTCACGCTGATATTCAAGTAAAACTCATTAGCGGACCATGGGATGGAACATATTCATTATCAAGAATATAATAATTTACCTTCAGCAGTTTTCCACCAAAGGTACAACGCTTATTCACTGTCAATCAACAGGTTAATCGCCACTCATTGATTCCGAGCGAGTGGCAACTAAGTAGCTCATTATCAAACAATAAAGCAAGTACGTGGTGCCGGTTTATGCACCACGTACATGCTTATTATATTAGTTGACAGATAGTTATCTGCCACGACACTGCAATCGCATTTCGATGGTTGGTGAGCTGTCGAACCACGGGTTCAACGATGGCACGCTCAGCGACAGGGATAGCAGGACTACCCTACTCGTTCTTGAGGGACTCGACAGGGTTGGTGTGAGCGATCCTCAGGGAGCCGATCACGATGACGCTGACGATTATGGCCAGGACGATGATGTCGGCGGCGATGAAGAACAGAGGTGACAGGGTGATCTTCAGGGCGAACTGCTCCAGCCAGTAATGCGCCACAAGCCAAGCCCCGGCGTCACCGATAAGGACAGCGACAAGAGCCACTTTCAGCACATCCATCACGAGCATCGACACGATCTCCGAGGATTGCGCTCCGTTGACCTTGCGGACGGCGATCTCGGCGCTTCGGCGATAGTTCTCGTCACGGACGTAGGAGATCAGGCCGATCACCGCTATCAGCAGGGCGAACAACGCTCCAAGGGTGTAGGTTCTCTTCATCTGCCTCGTCGGATCGTATAGGCTCCTGAACGTCTCGGCGTAAGACTTCACCTCGGCGTCGCTGTCAGGAGCGACCTCCCGGATTGTCTTCTCCACCTTACGCATCGTCTCCGGAGTGACATCCGTGAGCTTCACGACAAGTGTCTGCATCAGCCTTGACCAGTCAAAGTCAGCCTTTTCCTCATCGGTGAGGAAGTCCTTGTTCCAGCAGAAACGCACGCTCGGACGGTTGTCCGGATCAGAGACGCTTCCGATGACATAGTCCTCATAGACTCCGCAGATCGTGACCTGCCCGTGCTCGGTGATGCCGACAATCTTTCCAACGGCTCCGTCAGACCAGTTGGCGAAAGCCGCCATCTTGGTCACAAAGGACTTGCTGACAGCGACATCATTCGGTCCTTTTGGAGCGGATCCCTCGACGAGCCGGAAGCCCATCATATTGAAGAAACCTTCCGTGGCGCCATATTCATCAGCGACATTGAAGAGTTCCCTGTCGTCACCAGGAAGGGTAATATTATTGCCGGAAGCTGACGCCAAAGGTGTCACGTAGGTCAGTTCAGCAGCCTCGACCTCAGGCAGCTGGCGAAGAGCACCGGCGATGGCTGTCATCTTCGTCTGATCGTAGGACGGGAATGTTTCATAGACAAGATTGCTGTAGTTGTAGCCCGGATCGGCGTTCAGCACCTTGCGGTACTGGAAGCTGACGATCAGCACCAGCGACACCAGCACGGCGTTGATGGCGAACTGGAAGGCAAGCAGTGAGATCTTCCAGCGGCGCTTGCTCTCCTTGTAGCCTCGGAAGGCGCTGGAAATAGGGATTTTGGTGAACATCCTCGCCGGAATGACGGCGGAGACAAGGAACACCAAGATCACAATCCCGACAATGATCCAGACGGAAAGCGGAGTGACAAGATCCTTCACAGGGACTCCCAACAGGGATTCAACCGCACCCCTGAACGCAAAGATCAGCAGGGCTGCCACGGCGAGGGAGACACCCAAATTCCAGGCGGTCTCCTTGAGCAGGATCTTGTTGATGTCCCAAGGCTGGGCTCCGTAGCATTTGCGGACTCCGACCTCGCGCGCCCTGCGGATGACATCCGAGATCGCCACAAGGACGTAGTTCATAATGGACACAAGCAGCAGCAGAGCGGCGATGATGGCAAGTATGAACACAAGGTTCCTGACCTCCGGCTTCGAGCTGTGCTCGGTGGCCAAAGGCGAAAGGAAGTACCAGAGAGTGAGTCCGCTCTTCTCCATTTCCTCCAAAGGCTGGTGAGCCTTCTGCATCTCGTGGATGGCATCCTTAAGCGACGCCGGATCAACCCCTTCGGCCAATTTGACGAAAGCAACGTACCTGTCGTTGCCGACCCAGTTGGAGAGGCTCCACTTGCTCATCGCCTCGATGGAAAGGATGACATCGGCGTGGATCGATCCGTTCTTAGGGAAGTCCTCATAGACTCCGCAGACAGTCAGCTTCAGATTCGGATTGTCCTCGTTGGCGATCTGCTTGCCGACAGCCGCTCCGACTCCACCAAGTTTCTCGGCGAAAGTCTTTGAGATGGCCACATCGCCGCTCCACGACCTCAACGCCTTTTCCGGCTCACCGGCGAGGAACTGGCGATTGAATATCCTGAAAAAGCAGGAATCCGCTAAAAGGTGCTCGGCCGCCACCTTGCTTCCATCGTCATCGATGATGAAATTCTCGCTGTTGAATATGCTGGTGAACCTTGTGGCCTCCAGCACTCCCGGCACCTCGGCCTTGAATCCCGGTGCTATGGCTCCGCTGACCTGACCGAAATCCTTGTCCTCACCTTGCATAACGGCGCCGGTGCGGATCTTATAGATCCTGTCAATGTCCTTATAGACATTGTCGTACGAAAGTTCAAAGCAGACCTTGGCGATCAGGATGACGGCTATCGCCATCCCGACTCCCAAGGACAAAACCTTGATGATCAAATCACTTTTTCTTCTCATACCCATTCCTCCACATGAAGGCTAATCTTTTATCGTTCAATATTTTGCTTGCATATCCTCCTCCCGATTCCAGCGGTGAGGACACATCATTATATTCCTAATCTTCAATCGTTTAGGCTCCACTGAATTATTACTACTCAATCCGGAAGGTTGCCGCAGCGAACCTTGGCCACCCGCGACCATAAGCGGGAGGGGCCAAGCCGTCAGGCTGGAAGGAACGGAGCGCGAAGCGCGGAGGGTTCGTCGCGACAACCATCTGGATTGGAGATATAGCATGCTATTCCTTCTTCAGTTCGATCGCCGGGTTGGTGCGGGCGGCGCGGACAGCCTGCCAGAGGACGGCAAGGGCGGCAATGACGGCGGTGAACAGACCTGCCACCGCGAATATCCACCAATGGAGACCGATGCGGTAGGAATAGCCGTTCAACCAAGTGTGCATCAGGTACCACGCCACCGGGACGGCGATGACGAACGCCACACCGATCATCTTCATGAACTCAGCCACAAGACCCCACAGGACAGAGTTATAGTCAGCGCCATAGACCTTCTTGAGAGACACAGTCCTGCGTTCCTGCTGCATGTAGTACGAACTCATCGCCACGAGACCCAGAGCCGAGACAAACAGCGAAAGGATTGTGAATATGACCATGATCTCCAACACCCTGTTCTCGGAAGCGAACACAGCCTTGATGTCATCCTCGACATAGCTGGCATCGAATAACTTATCCGGGTACAATTCGCTAAAGACCGCCTTGACCCTTGCGAAAGCCTCTTTGTGATCCGGCGTGGTCTTCACAAGAATCGTCCACGGCCACTTCCCGGCAGGATATTCATCATACTGGTAAATCAACGCAGGATGCTGCTCCTCCAGCAACGGCTTGATCTTGAAGTCGTAGTAGATTCCTCCTATCTGCCATGTGCTGTTGGACTTGGTTGTGAACTCCGTGGCGGTCTCGTCTATTTCGAGGATTCCGTAGGCATATTCATTAAGCCAATAGCAGTCAGGTGTGTGATTGTCCTGCTTCTTCCTGATGCCGAGGATGTTGAAGTAGGCGCTGTCGCCCTTCACCATCTGGAACGACGCCTCTTTTCCGCTTTCGGTGGACATAGTCCTGTTGTTGGTGTCGAACATCGGGTAGCCATCGCCGAGACCGACAGCCTCAACGCAGCTTTCCGCCTTAAGTTTGTTGATGAGCGGAGCCAATTCGCCCGCGCGGCCATATTCATTGCTGATGGTGATCTGATCCTCAGTGTTATAGCCCATCGGAGCGTTGATCATGGAGCGGATCTGAAAGTACATCGTGAAAGCGGTCACGAGCATCACGACCGTGATGACATTCTGAATCACAATGATGACCTTGCTGTAAAGGGTCTTTGTCTTGAGTCTGAGCGTACCTCGGACAATCTCGATCGGCTCGGTCTTCTGGATGATGAGAGCCGGAACCAAACCGGCGATGACTCCGACCAGAACAGTGAACAGGACGCAGACAAGCACGCTCACCGGAGAGATTGCCTTGAAGATAGAGATGTCATAGTTCAACACCTTCGAAGCCGCCGGGGAAATGGCCTCGCCAAGCAGGACGGCGATGACCATAGCGGCCGCGCAGATTATGGTGCTCTCGACAATCATCTTCATGAATATGCCGCCTTTCGTCGCCCCGATGAGCCTTCTGGTGGCCATCTCCTTGGCACGGAAGCCGGAGAGAGCCGTGGTCATATTCACATAGTTCAGGATGGCGAACAGAAGCAGCAGGAAGCACATTCCGGCAAGCAGCATCACTGTCGTCTTGTTGCCAAGACGCAGACTGTCATTATAGTCCTCATTGCCGTCCGACAGGAAATAGACATCACGTAAAGGAATGATTCTCACGTCATTATCACCTCCGCCGTAGTCTGACATATATCTCCAGAAATTCTCCCGGCACCATTTAAGAATATCATCGTGTCTGGCCGGAAGATCGGCGTTCGGATAAGCCATCACAAAGCAAGTGGATGATCCGGCGTTGGACATCCGCTCATCGTTCGCCTGGTTGATGATCGTCGTGATCTCTCCGCGAAGGAATATGTCGCACGGTCTGATGATGGAGTTCTCAATGTCCTTGAACACACCTGAGACTGTCAGGTTGCTTACCGTTGAGTCAGCGCCGTCGAAACGGATCTCACGTCCAACCGGATCCCTGTCCCCGAACTGAGCCTTGGCGAAAGACTCACTGATCAGGACTCCGCTTATCGAGGCCTTCCACTCACTGAAGTCGCCCTCCACGAGAGGGAAACTGAACATATCGAAAAACGACGAGTCAGCGTAAGAAGTCCTGGCGTTCACGATGTTGCCGTCGATCTTGTACTCCTGCATTCCGTTGCTGGAATATGAAGCTGACCTCTCAATCTCCGGAAAGTTAGCCTTCATGTGGCGGGACAGCCAGTAAGCGGACGAAAGGGTCTCTTTCTGTGCGATGACGTAGATCCTGTCGGCGTTCTTTTGGAACGAGTCAGTACTCAGCTGACTGGTGACGTACACGGCCAGAAGCAGGACAAACGCCATCGAGAGGCTGAGCCCCAGAAGGTTGACCGCGCTGTAAAGTTTGTTGCGCTTCAAGAAGTTAATGAAACTGTTCATAATCCATTCACGGCCTCGCGGAGGCCAACTTTTTGTTTTTCATTCTTTTGCTTCCCTATCCTCATTCCCGCTTCATGCAAGAGGACATCCAAGCATATTCCTAATGGTTAATCACTTATCCTCCACGGATTTTTACCCGTTTGGAAATTCCATCCAGAAGGTTGCCACGACAACCCCTCCGCGCTTCGCGCTCCGTCCCTCCCAGCCTGACGGCTGGGCCCCTCCCGCTTATGGCCGCGGGTGGCCAAGGTTTGCTGTGGCAACCTTCTGGATGAACCGAGACAAAGTATTAAGGAGTTTGACTATGAGATTCAGGCAACCTTCCGCCAATAATATCTTAAACGTGAGGGGCGGCGCTTATGGGTGGTATAATTACATTATCTACTGTCAAGTCCGTAGTGACGATTCATCAGCTATCGCCAAGTAATCAGCCGTCCCTCACGAGAAAGATTCAACGCTAAAGCTCGTTCTTCACGTCGGAGACGATCTGGCCGTCGAACAGGTCGATGGTGCGCTGTGCGATGGCGGCGTCTCTCTGGGAGTGGGTCACCATTACGATTGTCGTTCCCTCCTTGTTGAGCTCGCTGAGGAGATCCATAACCTCCTTACCGTTCTTGGAGTCCAGGTTACCGGTAGGCTCATCGGCGAGGATCAGCTTCGGACCTGCGACGACCGCACGGGCGATGGCGACTCTCTGCTGCTGACCTCCGGACAACTGCTGAGGAAAGTGCTGGGCTCTGTGGCTGATGGCCATTCTCTTCATAATCTCGGTGACCTTCTGCTTACGCTCGGCCGCGGAGATGTTCAGGTACCTCAACGGAAGCTCGATGTTCTCATAGACATTCAGTTCATCGATCAGGTTGAAGCTCTGGAACACGAATCCGATGTTGCCCTTACGGAACTTGGTACGCTCCTTTTCCTTGAGCTGGCTGACCTCCGTGCCGAGAAGTTCGTAGGAGCCTCCGGTAGGGTTGTCAAGAAGGCCGAGGATGTTCAGAAGGGTTGACTTACCGCAACCGGAAGGACCCATGATGGCGACGAATTCTCCGTCAGCGATTTCGAATGAAACTCCATTGAGGGCTGTTGTCTCGATCTCCTCTGTTCTGAAGACCTTGGACAGATTGTTGACTTTAATCATGGCTTTGAAAATTTTTATTTGTTATTGTTTATATTCATTAATCAATTAGAAGACAAGCACATCGCTGTCGCCGTAGTTGTCGTAGGAGGAGGTGATGACCTTCTCGCCAGGCTCCAGCCCTTCAAGCACCTCATAGAACTGAGGGTTCTGACGACCGATGCGGATCTCGCGTTTGACAGCCTTGCCTCCATCCTTGCTGACCACATAGATCCACTTGCCTCCCGTCTTCTGGTAGAATGTCCCGCGAGGGATGAGGACCGCCCGCTCCGGCTGACCGAGCTGAAGGTTCAGGTAATATGTCTGGCCGGTCCTGATGTTGTCGGGCTGCTGGCCCTCGAACTTGAAGTCCGCCTGGAACTTGCCGTCACGCACCTCCGGATAGACCTTGCGCACCTGCGCGTCGTACTTCTCGCTCTGACGCTCAAATGTGGCGTCGAGTCCCGGAACCACACGGTCAATATAGTGTTCATCTATCTTAGCCTCAATCTTGTAGCTACCCTCGGAGTTGATCTGGCCGATCTTGGTGCCGGCACCGATGTATTGGCCAAGGTTCGCATCCAACAGTCCGAGAACCCCGTCGATCGGAGCCTTGATCGTAAGGCTCTCCTTGCGGCGGCGTATGAGTTGCATGTTCATCTTCATGTTGTCAAGACTCTCGCGCAGACTCAGAAGTTGGGTCGAACGGTAGAGACTGTCCTGCTCCATACTCTTGAGAGTCAGGTCAAGGTTCTGCTGCGAAAGCTCATAATCCTCCTGGGCCTTGAGGTAATCCTCCTTTGAGATGAGCTTCTCCTTGTAAAGCTGCCGGTTCTGCTCGAATGCCCTCTTGTTACGCCTGGCCTCGGAGGCGTAGCGGAGACGGTTCTGCTCATGGGAGAGTTTCTGCTGCTCCATCGAGATCATCGTGTTACGAAGGATGTTCTCCTTTTCCGCAAGCTCAGCCTCGGCGTTAAGTATCTGAAGGTCAAGGTTATCATTGGACAGCACAAGAATCGGTTCCCCGGCCTTGACGGTGGAGCCTTCCTCGACGATGATCTTCTGGACGGTACCGCCTTCGAGCGGGCTGATCTGGATTGTGACCATTGGCTGTACCTGACCGCTCACACGGATATAGTCGTTGAACTGTCCGTCAGTCACCTGGCTGACCGTGATCGTGTCCTTGTCAACCCTGAGGGTCTTGGAATTATCTCTGAACACGAGGTAGAGCACGAACACTACCACGATGGCTCCAAGCCAGTAAGGCATCGCCTTTTTTGTGAAGGCTGATCTCCAGCCTTTCTTTTTCTCGATTATCTTGTCCATAATGTTTGTTATTATTCGTTGATTATTTCTGAGGTGGTCGCTTCGACAGGCTCAGCGACCGGCACGGTCATATTCATTGATTGATGTAATCCACTCCGTTATAGTAGTTGACCACGCTGCGCTTGATGAAGTAGGTCAGCAGCGAGTTGAGCCGCTGGGCGTTTGCCTCAAGGTAGTTGTTCGATGCGGTCTGGAACTCAATCGGAGAGATTAGCCCCTGCTCCAACTTTTTCATATTCAATGAATATGCTTCCTCCTGCACATCGGATTTTCTCTGCGCCTGAATATAGGCGGCCGACGCTCCGTCGCGATCCTGGACAGCCCTGCGCACCTCGGCGGAGATGTCCCTCATCTTCTGGTCGTACTCGGCTGAAGCCTTGGCGACCGCGTTCTTCTTTCTTGCGATGTTGCTGTGTCGCTGAAGTCCTGAGAAGATCGGAATATTCAGGGACAGCTGGACATATTCACCACCATTGTTCTTGAACTGCGTGCGGAAAGGGTCGGATGCCGAGCCGCTGCCAGGGTAAGTGAAGTAAGTCGTGGACCATCCTGCGTAGGCGTTCAGCGAAGGGAGAAGCTGCCATCTGGCTGTGCTGAGCTCACGCTTGGCGTTCAAGAGGTTATAGCGTGCCACACGCGCGGCCGGGTTGTTCGCCTGCGCGAAATCAACCATATCCTCCAGAGCCAAGGAATCGGTCAGCATCCTTTCGCTGTCAAGGGCCACCGGAAGCTCAGCGTCGATGACAAGCTCGTGATCCTCAGACCAGAACATCACGTCCTCAAGTGTGATCTTAGCGTCGTTGAGCTTGTTGTTGGCCTCAACGAGTTGGTACTGTTTGTCGGCGAGGTTGGAATCCATCTCCACAACATCCGCGTGACCCTTCTGTCCAAGTTCCTCCTGACGGCGGGCTTTTGTGAGAGATTCCTCGGCGACCTCGACCTGAGCCTTGTAGATGTCGGCCAGCTGGCTGTAATAGAGCACGTTGCAGTAGGCTTCCATCGTGGCGAGGCAGATGTCAGCCTCAATCTGGTCTTCCTGCGAGTTGCCAAGAGCGATGGAAGTCTTGGAGATCTTCATATTGTTCACGGCCTTGAATCCGTTGAAGAGAGCGATGCCGGCGCTTACACCATAACTGTTGTGGAACGAGGTTGTGGTGACGTAGGTGTTGGTCTTAGGGTCAACCGCACGTCCGAAGTTATAGTAAGCCGAGCTGCTTCCGCTTATCTCAGGGGTGAACGCATCGAAGATCGCATCCCTTCTCGCAAGCCGTGCGTCACCATTGGACGCCTGCTGGATCCTCACCTTGGTGCTGTTGCTGATCGCATATTCCATACAATCCTTCAGCGTCATCGGATTAGGAAGCGACTCCTGCGCGAAAACCGGAGCGGCGACCATCATCGCGAATGTTATGAATATTGTCTTTTTCATATTTCTTTTTCCTTTTCGGTAAAAGTCATAAGCATTAGGCGTGCCAAAATATTCAATTAATTAGTTATGAATATTTTAGCGATTCTGGCGATTTGGGAAAGTGTAAAGAAATTTAACACTGGGTGTAAAGAAACTTTACACTTTCACCGATCACTTCGACAAGCTCAGCAACCTGATCTTCCCTGCATTGACGTCAGATCGTGCACCAGAATGTGACGATGAACGGGATGGAGAATTCGAGGACGAAGCCATGGAAGAGGGAGATCACTGAATATTCCTTGCCGGAGGATGCCATGATGATCGGAAGTGTGGTGTCCATCGATGTAACGCCACCGGCGGCTATCGGAGCGAGCGGACCACCTATTCTGACAAGAAGCGGAGCCAGCAGAAGCGTGGCCATCTCCCTTATGATGTTGGACAACAATGCAACGGTACCGAGTTCGGCGCCACGGTAACTGGTTATGAATATGCTGGAGAGGGAATAGTAGCCGAATCCGGAGCCAACGGCCAGACAGTCTGTGGCCGACCTTCCGGGCAGAATCAGTGCTGCCGCAAGCGCCCCGGCGAATGTGCCGAGCATAGTTCCGGCTGGAAGCAAAGCCATTCGCACATCAAGGGACTTGAATCTGGAGACAATGTTCCTGTCACTTCCCACACCTATCCCCACGAAGAAAAGCAGGGCACACAAGGCGTAGAATGTCAGGTTCCCTTCCACAATTTTCTCCGGCACAATTCCGGACAGGCCGGCAAGGATGCCGAGGACGAAGAAGCCTACTATCACAAGACTGCCTTTCATGTCCTTTTCTTTTCGGATTTAAGATGACGCCACAAAAGCCAGGCGAATAAACAGCTACCAGCCAGAGACAACACAGCAATGAGCAAAGCGTCCAGACCAAGCGACGGAAGTGATGAGATTATCGTCCTGTTCCCTCCGACCTCAACACCCAGAAGAAACAGCAGAGACCAAATCAGAATGGTTGTCAACTTTGAGACCCACCCGCAGTCTCTGTTCCTCAAAAGCCTTCCGGCCGCGATTCCCGCAAACAAGAATAATATAACGGTAAACATTCTATTTGAGCCTTGTACAATTTTCTATTTTCTATGCCAATTTCCAAATCGACATCACACCACATTTCATTTGAACATTTCTATCATGCAAAACTAACAACTATTCTCCAAACATTCGGAATCAGAGAATAATATTTGATTCTTGATGGTCACTGGAACGGCATACTCCCGTACAAACCACGTCATATTACAATTTTGTCCACGCAAACTGCCATCCGCCGGATAAACGCGTTGATTTGCACAGTCTGTCCGGCTGAAAGGCTTCTCGCCGGACAAAACTTCAAGGTAAGATATGAATAAAGGGACAGTTTTACAGCTGGTTTCCCAAGGAGAGATAGTCCTTGAGCGAATCGACATATTCATTGAACGCCTCGCGGCCAGCGTCGGTCGCGCGGCAGGTGGTGCAAGGTTTCTTGCCTTTGAAGCCTTTCTCTACCGTGATGTAGCCGGCCTCGCTGAGTTTGTCTATCTGCACGCTGAGGTTGCCGGCCGTGGCGCCCGTCTGTTTTCTGATATAGACGAAGTCCGCCTCCTCGACCCCGATGAGGATCGACATCACGGCGAGCCTGAGCTCCGAATGCAGCAGAGGATTCAGTTTTCTGAACATATCCTACCTCTTTATGATTCTGGCGATGATGCCGCCGGCGGTCATAATGATGCCGCTGAAAAGCCATATCAGGCAGATCTGCGCGCCGGCATAGTCAGTGTAAAGTGCGCCGAGCAGAACCACAAGCGCTCCAGAAGCGATGATCGGCCAGCTCTTGATGACTATGCCAGTGGACAGGATGGTGAAACCGAACAAAGACGTGATGAGGTAGGTGTCAAGCACGAACGGGTTGACCGTGCAAGAGAGGATTGTCAGGCAAACGGCCGTGATTCCGAAAGCGCACCAAATCCAGCCTACAGTCTTGTGGAGATAGGTTTTCGGAGCGTCACTCCCCTTCTTTGAAATGAATATGGCCGCCGGAACTCCGATCACCGGAATGAGAAACCAGAGGTAATTCCAGACCGGATTCCCCGTGCCGTTCCATAAAAGATAGATGAGGGCGGAGACCACCGCCAGTATCACACCCCAAAGGATGTAGTAAGTTCCTTGATTCTTCTCGATCGCACGGCAATTCCTTGTCATCGTCTCGCTGATGATTTTCAGACTTTGCTCAGCCGAAAGATTGTTGTTTGTTTCCATAACATTTTGATTTACATCGTTTCCGTCATTAGCGGTCATGCACATTAGCCCTAACGGCATCACAAATATAAATAAGTTTACAATATAAACCAAATAAAATCGTCAAGCTATCACGAAAATCATATCATCAGCATTATCCGCCCCTCCGCCTTGACGAAAGTGTCCGGATAACGCATCACCACGGCATACACCTGCGCCGAGGTCACCGGCTTTCCGTCCTTACGAATATGCAATCTGCGGCTGTTGATGATCTCCGCGATTTGCTCCGTCCGCAGCCCGCCACCCCTCTCGGCAAGCACATAGAGTATAGCTTCTTCGATTTTCATTTCAATAAATCATATTCACCAGAGTTCTTCCGCCCCTCCGTAATAGTCATAGACATCTTGATAGTCAAGGTCAAGCTGCTCCAGAATCTCTTCCGAGGAAAGGCCGGTGACGATCTTCTTCCCGCCCGGGTTCAGCACCACACCATTCCCTCGCCTGTCATCCTCAATCAACGGCCTTCCCCTCAGCCCGACCGGATGGTTCAGAACCGTGTCCACCGGCCGGATGGCATAATCATAGTAGCGGACCGGCCTATTCTTCATCGCCTCCACCTCCCTCAGGCGCCTCTTCTCCCCAATCATCGCCACCACCGCCAAGGCCACCGGCAAAAGCAGCACCGCCGCCACCACCAGCTTCTCTTTCAATGAATATGTCTCCTCAGGGTCGTTGAACATATCCTATTTCTCTAATCACTATCTTTTACCGAGCCACTTCTCACCTTATCTAAAATAGCAAGAGAAGGTGATTGCTTCCATCTGAGAGATTTATACTCCTTTAACTTCACCGTAGTATCAGCTCCGTCCTTATATGCGTCATAAAGATCATCAACAGATATTTCAAATGATAGTCTGGGGTCATTATCGGGACCTTCACCCTCAATATAATCACCATTCAATTTCTGTTTATACCTACGTTTTTTGTTGTCTGGTATGAACATAGATAATTCCTTCCAAGCATTTAACAAACTCATTTTTGGTCAGCATAATATACTTATTTTAAGACTACTAACAATTACTTATTCCGCCCCGGAGCCGCCGTCCAGATGTCGTACATCCGGTCTTTGAGGGACTGGGGAGCGAGGATCTCGACGGAGGAGCTTCGGGAGAGGAGGGCCATCACGAAATCGTTGGTGATTTTCAGACGGAGGGTCACTTCCACATATTCTTTTATGCCGCTGAGTTTGTTCACTATCGCACTTAATCGCCTGATCTGATTCAACATATTCGGAAGCGTTTCCTGCAAATATAGCGAACCAAGGCGACAAAATCTGTCGTTCCTGAAAGAAATGTAAGGATATTACAAAACCTCCATCCATCCCTCCGCCTCTATGGTCTGGAGGCAAAGGAGAACACCATCTCGTAAAGCGCTGATTATAAAGCGGTGCAGCACCACCTTCTTATTCTCAATCAATTGTAAAACGCTGGCCTCTTATTTTGACCGCCAGCATTTTGCAACACACACTAAATAAGGTAATTATGTGTCAGCCAAACATTTGAAAGGGGGTGACTAAGATTTCGGTCACCCCCTACAATTGTTCTCGGACACAATATCCAAGAAAACCATTACTCACCTTCAGGCTCCATTGTGAATATAGCCCTGATTCTGGCCATGTCGAACTTCTCGGAGCGATCGTAGCAATAGACACCGTTCTGTTCCTGCTCGACATCGGTCAGCTGGGTATAGCAGAAACCGCAGATGCTCTTGGACATGGAGACGACAGCCTTGACCTGAGCCTCCAGCCTCTTGTAGAAGTCCTCCATCGAGACAACGCTCTTGCCGTAGCCCCAAGACTGGGTCGTTGAGTTAACGGTCGTGGCATCCTGCCCCTTGACCCATTTGATGCCGCCGAACTCATCAAGGATGTACGGAATCGAGCCGTCATATTCATAGAAAGTGTAAGGCTCGCCACCGTAGCGGGCAGGGTCGTTGAAACCGATGTTGTTGATCCGGCCCTTGTAGGTCTGAACAGGTCTGGTGAACAGTTTGCCGTCATTCCAGATTATCTCTTTCAGCTTCTCAGGATCCTGCTCATAGTGATGCTCAGTCCAGATGTCTGTCTTGACCTGGATGCCGCCGCTGCAGATGTTGATCGGACGGGTAGGATCCAACTGCTTTGTCAAGGCATAGATGTCCTCGCTGAAACGCGGGTACTGGACATTGTCTGGCCAGAACTCCTCATTCATCGGAGTCCAGGTGATTATGGAAGGATAGTTTCTGTCACGCACGACACATTCGGCCCACTCACTCAAGAAGTTACGGGCGGGCTCAACGCCATTGAGCTCGATGCCCCAGCTCGGGAACTCGGCCCATGTCAGGTAGCCAAGCTTGTCGGCCCAATAGTGGAAACGCTCCTCGAACACCTTCTGGTGCAGTCTCGCACCGTTGAATCCGGCGCTCTTGGAAAGTTCGATGTCATGCCTCAGCGCCTCGTCCGACGGGGCTGTCCACTGGCTCTGAGGGTAATAGCCCTGATCAAGCACAAGTCTCTGATAGTAAGGAACATTATTCAGGAATATCTTGTTGCCCTCAATGTGAACCTTCCTCATCCCGACATAGGACTTCACCTCATCAATGACCTTCCCATTCTTATCAAGCACCTGATAGTCAACATCATAAAGGAACGGATTCTCAGGACTCCAGGTTTTGAGTGTCTTGAACGGAATCACGGCCACACTGCTGTTGGTGGCGGAAACCTCCTTCTGAGCCACCGGTTTCTTTGGCGAATCCGGATCAGTTACCGTGATCTTCAGGCTCACCGCACCTTCTTTGTAGAACGCCGGACGAACAACGAGCTGCTTCTGGTCGATGTCAGTGTTGACCTGCACGTTCTTCAGACCGTTCTCCGCGATGGATTCCATCCACACGGTCTGCCAGATTCCGGTTGTACGGATATATTCACAATCGTGGGAGCCCAACATCAGGGATTGTTTTCCGGCAGGCTGGTTCATGCTCCTAAGGTCGCTCTGGGCGTACACTACAAGGTCATGCGAAGTGCCAGGGGCAGCGAAATCAGTGATGTCAAACGAGAATGATGACGAGCCTCCGAAATGGCGGCCGACAAATTTACCGTCAATGAAAACCTCTGACTGATAATAGACCGCGCCGAAGTTCAGGAATATTCTCTGTCCTTCCCAGGCGGCGGGGACATCCAATGTCCTGTGATACCATATTCCCGTAATGAAATCTGTGTAGCCGACTCCCGAAAGCTCGCTTTCCGGAGAGAATGGCACGAGAATAGTCCCGTCGAAACCTTTGCTTTCCGAATATCCCTTCTCAAGCCCGACGTGATTCAAATCGAACCTGTAGGTCCATTCACCGTTCAGGTTGACCCAGTTCTGTCTCTCAAACTGCGGTCTCGGATATTCCGGTCTCGGAATATTCTCTCCCGCCGCAAGGTTGACGGCCGCTCCGAAAACAAGCAGGGCGGCAATGATGTTTTTTTTCATTGTTTCTTTCATTAATATAAATTAAACACTTTCCTACTATATAATATTTATCGTAATATTTTCAAAATCCACGGCAATATATTTTCGCTTATTTTTGCCACCTATAAACTGACTGGCGTGCGCCCGGCCGAAAGCAACAATTTTCTTGCCTTACTGACATCGAATGGCACCTGCTTCAGCGTAAAATCTGGAGTGTTGTATGAATACGGAAGCTCAAGATAGTATGTTCGCGGATTTCTCTGTGGAAGAAGGAAAGCTTTATCGAACAGTTTCGTTTCAGGATTGAAGTGAGAGATGTACAGCCTGGTGTACAGACCGTCGTCCCTGCGGCTGCTTACCACCGCCCAATGCGAATTTGCGCTCCAATTATGGAAACTTTCAGTGTTTCCGCTGTTTATCCCACCGGCGGGATAATATTCACCGGTCTTCAGGTCATAAATCCAAAGATCCGCCTCCGGATGATCTATCAGAAAAGTTCCATAGTCCGCCACCGTGACAAGCAGGTAATTTCCGTCATAGGATGGTTTTACCGACACATGTGAGCGGTTTGTGCGGGAAGCGGAGACCAATGTGTCAACATGGTCTCCGAACAGCCCTGTCTCTGGATCAAAAGCCAGAGAGCATAGACTGTATTTCATTCTCATGGCGTCTCTCGGCAATTCTCCGGCATCAGCCACACTGAAAAACAACGTCTTGCCGTCAGCCGAAAAAGCCGGCATCGTCTCAAATTTGTCCTTGATGTTGGTTAGCGCCGGTCTAAGGATCTTATGGGTCTCTGGACAATAGACAATCACATCTGAATTCTCGTCATAGACCTCAAGTGTCCTGTCCGCCGACGAGTAGAATGACTGTCTTGTCTTGTTGACAGAATAGGCTATGTACCTGCCGGAAGGATGCCAATACGGGTAAACGAAAAAGCCTCCGGTGCTGTCGGTTGCGGTGTTGAGGCATTCATCCTGATTCTTTATGTGCATCAAGGTGGCTGAATGCTTGCCTCTGACATGAATGCTGAACCAATCCGGATCCGCCCGGTTGGCCGTGTGGCAGTTCACGCATCCGGATTCGATCATCCTTGAGTCAATCAATGTCCGCTGACGGAAATCCGAAAGTCTTCTCTCGTACAGTCCCATATGGCCAAAGGATTGGTAGCCAGGAGGAATCATTCTGTAGGTAAGGCCATAGTCAATCGAATCACGGCTTACATTGATGTCAAATGGGACATATCTGATCCATTTACCATCCACCTTGGCTGAAACTTCATAATGAAGGCTTTCGCCAGCGGAGGCGGCCAGAACCTTGCGCCACTTCCTTATCGGGAAACGGGCTGTCTTCCCTGCCGAAGACAAGACCGTTCTTCCATTCCGGTCGAACACGGAAACCTTCATCCCTGTGAATTCCACTCCATCAGCCATTCCAAAATCCAAAGGTGCGATGTTGATCGGAATCGTGACAGAAGTGTAGTCCGGCCAAATCGGAGGCAACTCGTCCGAGACATAGATGTTCGCGCTGTCACGGCACGACACAATGGCCAACATAGAGACCAATGCCAACAATACATTTCTCATACTTTACTTCCTGCTTGAAAAATAGTACCAATAAGTCTTGCCGAAATTGTCTTTCAGCCACTTCGGCGATCGACTGTCAATCAGTGCCCGTTGATAACAGTCAAAAGCCTCCTTGGTTTCCTGGCCAGCCAACTTCAAGACCGCCGGATCACAGTCCGACTCAAATTTGGACAAAAGGCAAACCGCCTCCTGGACATGAGCCGGAATCCCGTTCTTAAAACGAACACGGCCAAGATCCTCTGCAAGAGAGCGAAGGTCTTTGGCGAGCAGATCGTACGCTATCAAGTACTCGGAAGGGACATCGTAACTTCCTCTGTTCTTCTCAACCAACCGGCGGAGCATCAATCGTTTGTCATCGTCAGAGGAATCGTTGTAGAGGTACCGGGACGTGTCACGGCACTGCATGAGCGCGGAATATTCAACGTCAGAAGCGACAGCCTCCGGATCCTTCAAGAAAGTCTTTGCCCAGTGATGATAGAACAGAGTCTTGTCCAGATTTTTAAGATAGCGCCTGGCCACTTCATGATTGCCATTGATAAGATCGATCTCGGCAAGACGTTTCATGTGACGGGCACTCTGATTGTAATTTGGATACGACTCATATTCCTCAAACGCATAGTGCCTTGCGGTGTTGAGCAAGCCGGAATGGTAAACAGACTCTCCAGCCGTCAAGGCTACGACATAGCCGAGGGCATAGTCTGGGAAAAGAGCCTCGGGGCCTGGCTGAAGAAAACGAAACATCTCCGAAAGAAGCACACCCTTTTTCGCCATGGCAAGATTGACGGCCGAAATCTCAGCCAACGAGACAGGCGGCCGTGATTCGGCCTTATCAAGGATTCCGCACCAGTCTCGGGAGCAACACAACCTGTCATATTCATAGATTCTTTCAAGGTTCGGGTTGCAGTTCCGCACCACGAAGGTCCACCCGCCAGCAAAAACCAGAACCGAAAGGCATCCGAAAATCACCGAGGCCACGATATCTCCATGTATGCGGGGAAGTATCGACAGAAATGCGATGACCGCAGTCGAAGCCATTAAGACATAAAAAGTCAATGAATATTCTTCCGGAGTGCTCAGATAATCGATCCCCATGTAGAGTTCCTTTGGTGTGTATTGGACAAACATTGACCAGACCGCGGGAAGCGTTGCCAAAAGCAAGCCTCCGGCAAACGCCATAACCGCCAAATGCAAATCTTTGCCGGCCAGTGCCTTGAAAAGCATGAGCAAAGGAAACAGTAAAGAAACCGGGCCAGCCCCGTAATACAACAAGGCGACCATCGGCAAAATCAACCACTGTCTTCTTTTGACATGATTTGTGTAAACCAAGTAAGTTCCCAGAGTCACAATCAATGCTATGACGCACGTGAACATACTTCCAAGCTCACACATGAAAGCCCATGCTCCAAAAGCGACCACAAAGCTCAATGGGAACAGCGCGTCGTTCTTCCCATTAATGGACACCATAACTTTCCACATCAGAACCTGAAGCAGGCAGAAGGCCAGGCTGACGAGCAAAGCCGCACAGAGCCGGAGATGGAAGAATTGCACGAAGAATTCGGAGACATATTCAGAAATACCGCCAGGATAGCAGAGCGCCGCCGCAAGGTGCGAGCCTGTGTACGGAAAGAACTGTGTCGTTTCCAAAAACCACAAAGTTCCGAAAGCCAAGACACCCCAGAACCAAAAGGACACTGCGAAAAAAAGAGCTGTAAGAATATATTTCCCTTTACCTGTCAGCATACTCATCATTTATTTTTCAACGCCATCATTGCGCCTCGCCGAAAAACGGTACAGACAATGATGGTGATAGACCTGACCCGGGCGAAGATACGGATCCGGGAATGACGCTTTGTTCGGAGCGTCCGGATAATTCTGCGTCTCGAATGTGAGTGAGCCGTATCTCACCAATGGCCCGCCATATTTACCAATCTCGTTTCCCGAGAAATACTGGCCGCTATAGACTTGAAGACCAGGTTGGTCAGAAAAGACTTCCAGGAATATTCCGCTTTCCGGATCATAAGCGGTAGCGACAGACCTCATTCCAATGCCATTGATGCAATAATTATGGTCAAAGCCATAGTTCCCGCGACGGATCTGCTCATCTCCACTCGTGATAGCATCCCTGACAGGATGAGGCCTACGATAGTCGAATGCTGTACCATCAACCGGAATAGGAGTCTCTATGACATCCAGGCCATCTGTTCCAATAAAGGAATCGCCATTGACGCTTATTACATATTCCTCGCAAGTACCGTTGCCCTCCCCTGAAAGATTGAAGTACGGATGATTGGAGATGTTCACTGGACGAGTCGCATCCGTGGTGGCGGAATAGCTGATGTCCCAACCCTCATCAGAGGTCAAAGTGTAGGTCATCGTTATGTCAAGATTCCCAGGAAAGCCCTCCTGACCATCCGCATGGAGATAATGAAGTGTGGCAGAGCTGTCTGTGACCGACATCACATCCCAGACGACAGAATCAAGCCCTTTGAATCCCCCATGCAGAGTCCCGATGCCCCCATGGTTGGCCGACAGATGGTAGGTCTGCCCGTCAACCGTGAACGCGGCGTTACAGATTCTGTTGGCGACAGGGCCGACCACAGCTCCCAGAAAGCGATCACCGGTGTAGTGCACATATTCATCCAGTGTCTTGTGTCCTAGCACTACATCCCTGTACTTTCCGTTTCTGTCCGGAACAAACAATGACACTACCCTGCCTCCGTAGTTAGTAAACTGCATCGCGAGCCTGCCATTGGCGATTGTGTACAAGCCGACTTCACGGCCATCCACCTCCCCGTCAAACCCGGCAGGATCGACAAGGGATGGCCTTTCGGCACAAGAGGCCAAAACCAGGGCCGCCGAAAGCAGCCCTTTCAAGGTTTTTCTCATCATCTGGATTTTCTTAATGATTACTTCATTTTGATCTCTTTGACCAGTTTCTCAAGCTCGTCCAGGCTCTTTGCCTTCGATGCCGAGTCTTCGTCTCCGAATTTAGCATAGTTGTCATTGAGTTCCTGTCTCATCTCCGAGATGACATCCTCGATCGTCACTGACTTGGCTGGTGCCGGAACCTCAAGGTTTTCAGGATAGAGTGTCGCCAACCTGAACTCTTCCATGGCTCTCTTGTAAGCTTTCTTGTCAAGAAGTGATTTGCCTTTCAAGATATGAGACATCACGTAAATGTCGTGAATCTCTCCACCGCCTTCCCACAAATGGAAATGTCTGGAATCCATGATTTTGATTGCCTTGTTCCAGTTTCCAGTCTCATTATAGACCTTAAGAAGACGAATCACCGCGTCATCGTATTTCATGACAGTCTTCAGACCCGCCTCAAGACGTTTCTGACGCTGGATGGCCGGAACTCCGGCTTTCTCGCAGATCTTGTCTGATTCCGCGAACAGCAAAGGATCGCCAGGATTGTTTTTGATAGCCTTGTCATAGTATTCCAAAGCCTTCGAGTAGTCACCCTTCTGGCCCTCCCCAAAACCTACATTCCTGCAGGCAAGCGCTGACGAAGGATCCAGATCGGCGGCCTTGCGCCACTGTTCGAGGCCATGATCTTTCTGGCCGATATAGTAGAGAAGATTACCATACAAGTAGCGGATGACCGCATTCTCCGGGCAGATCTCGGCAAGACGGCCGAACATCCCGACCTCTTCAATCCTGAGAGGATGATTCCCGACAGAAGACAGACCCGAAGCAATGCCAATCTCTGACTTGGCGGCATCTTCGTCCTTAAGCAGATAAGCACGGTAGAGACGCACAAGCTGACTGTCCGAAAATGGATTTCCAATCTTAACAGCCTCATCAATGACAGCCAGGGCATCCTCGTCAGCTCCGACCGCCATATAGTTGCAGACAACCTCCAGAAGTTCCTGTATCGCGATCATGCCTTCGCTTCTTCGCGGTCTTGTCGATGCAAGGAAAGACATGGATCCCTTGTCCAGCATACTCTTCTCGAACTCGCTCCAATAGTCAAGAGGATCAATTGACTTTATCTCATTGAAAACCTTTTGCGCATCATCTTTCCTGCCTAGTTTTCTAAGAATATACATCTTCACGGTCAAAGCCTGCAAGTCATGCGCCCCTGTAAGCAATGACTCGTCAACCAGATGAAGGGCTTCGGAATATTTTGCCTCGCGCGCGGCGGCCACCGACAGTTGGTAATATGCCGGATGCTTGAACGCCGGAGTGTAAGTGGCGGCCCAAAGATTCTCTTCCGCCTCTGCCTTACGGCCAGTCATCGCATAGACATAGCCCAGATAATAGTCCGCCTCTGTGTTGAAGGCTCGTGTGTAGTCATGCTCCAACCTGGATTTGGCTCTTAGCAAATGCTCCTCGGCTTTACTCCATTCGGCCTGCCTGATGTAATGCTTGCCAACCTCAATGTTAACTCTGGCGTCATCGGGATCCCGCTTGAGAGCCTCATTGTAGAAATCCATGTAATCAAGTCTGGCGTTGTTGAACTGATCCACACGCAAGCCGGCAAGGTAAAGTTCCTCGACCGTCTTGTACTCGGAAACAGGTTTTGTACCGTCAATCACTTTCGGCAGTTCTTCGCCAGACTTTCCAAGTCCTTTGTCCGCATAGTTTACCGGACGGTAATCTACCATAAGGTTGCCCTCCGCATCAGTGAGAGCGGTGTACAGATCTTCCCTTTTCACATCAGAAGGAACAATGACGGTCTCAAGAAAGTACTTGTCGGGATTGATGTCGATTCTCTTGTCCAACAAGATCTTGTCTCCGGCGGCGAGTATGACCCTCGCGTTCCTCATCTCAATGGAGGCATTATAGCCCAGAAGCCATTTGCCATCCTCAAGGTTCTTCAAGTTGACTGCCGCAAACTCCGTGGCATTCTTTATTCCCTGAATTCCTTTAACAGGGAACCATGTCTGTTTGAACTCACGTATCTCACCTGGAGCAAGCCAGCTATAGTCAGGCTGATTGTCCGAATAGCCCCCCACCATAAGCTCAAGATAGTGACCGTCCTTGTCAGACAGAATCTTGTTCCACAGCATTCCTGCCGGGTTGTTCCCCCAGAGGAAGAATTTCTTGCCGGGGACCTGGAAACGGTTGGCGACATGGACCGTTCCGGCATCCTTACCATAGTCGTAGCCCCCGACAAAACCCATTCGGCTGCCCCAGGCAAAGATTGACCTTGAGTTCTGATCAAAGTTCTTCCACCAGGAGAGATCCACGGTCTTGTCATTGTTCCTGACAACAGGACCGTTCGGCCAGTCAGTGAAATAAACCTTGCTGTGGTCTGTACCGAATTTCACATCCGGAGGAAAAACGACCTGATACTGTTCGTCACAATGTACCGACACATTAGCCCAGTAAAGCATAGACTGCACCATTGGTGTAGGATTGATGACTTTAACCGAAGCCTCCACCCTTGAGCTGTTCGGGTAAACAGTTATCCCGACAGACCATTTCAGTCTGTGGCGAAGTTCACTTTCTCCGACCCAGACAGTCCGGCTGCCGTCAGGATGCTCTTCAGTCGTCCAGTCCACGAGCATATAGCTACTGGCCCTGTGATGGTCCGGGATGTCCCACTCGACCCCTCCGGACAGCCATGCTCCCAGCATACCGATCAGAGCCGGCTTTATGCCTGTCTGCGTATAGAAGAAATGATAATTGTTGGTCAGATCCTCGGCCTGGAAAATTCTGCCACCAATCTGAGGCAATATTCCTATCTCAATGTACTTGTTGCCCAGTTTGACGATCTGATAGTCCTTGTCCTCAACGACATCCGTCATCACATCGTAAAGAGAGTACGGGTAGATGTAGCCTTCCGCTCCCTGATAAACCCTACCGGTGAAGAAGATAGGGTCAATCTCAGGAGCTCCGACCTGATAGGTCGGAATAGTCTCATTGACAACTTTCATGTCCACGTTCTGCGCCTGCACGGACAAGGCGAGAAACAACGAGGATGCGACAGCTGTTGCTTTTCTCATTTTATCCTGCTATTTGATATAAAAAGCGGAAGCATCATCTGCGGCATATTTGTTTTCCGGCAGAATGAAATTCGTGATTTGGCCTTTGCCGCCCTTTTCCGCTTTAAGGAGTGTCAGTACCTGACAGTCTTTGTGGAAGCCAACCCGCAGGCCAGTGATCATGGACTCCAGCGTACCTTCACACTCAATGGCGGTCTGAAAAGGAACTTTACCGCTGTACCACCAGCAGAAACAGTCTGTAAGATTCACGTGAAGCCCCTTGCCAATCTTGAACCCGGTGGCAAACTGGTCACTGTAACAATAATTCAGGAAATTGTTCTCCGATGCGATCACAAAACCACAGCTGCTGTCATAAACCTGATCCTTTCCGAATATGTAAAGAGGATGGATGTTACGAAGACTGTTGCCTCCTGTTTTCAAGTGGACGCCGATGTGGACATCAGCAATACGCATGTTCGTGAACGTGTTGTCATGACCTTCGACAAGCAATCCTATAGAATTGACCTTTCCATTGCCGGTGATGTTCACATCGCTGACATCAGCATCGGACGAACCACTGTTAGCTCCGTATTTGATGTGAACTCCCACTCTCACGTGTTTGATGGACACGTTCTCAATCTTCGTTTCCCTTCCTCCATCGATTGATATGCCGTCAGCGACACCGGAGCCATCAATTATGCCACCATATATGCCATAATTACTGCCATTGACGTTGATGTTGTTCGCTTTCTCAATAGCCCCCAGACGCACAATTGCCTCACCCTCGACCCAAGACTCTGCCGCCTTGAGCACAGCATAATTGCCCAAAACCAAAGAAACACTCTTTGTCGGCTCGGCAGGTGTGTCTATAGGACGGGAGACCATGTACACTCCGTCAGGGAAAAATATAGTCTTGTTCGGATTGTCAACAATAAGCCTCTGAATGGCTTCCGCAGCATCAGTCCTGCCATCGCAAGGAACTCCGTGTTCTGTGGCCACAACAAACTGACCTGAAACATACGAATCAGTCTCCGCGCTTCCTTTGCATGCCTGAACCGTACCACTTGTGAATATAGACAAAGCCGCGATGGCGGTGGTCAAAACAGATTTTTTCATAATGATGTTCGTTAATTTTATATACCTCATTCAGTCTCATGAACAAAAAAAACAGGATGAGCGAGAATGGTGTCTCCATCCCCGCTCCTCCATCATAAACCTGTCATTAGTCAGAATATCCTGGATTCTGTTTGATTATGTCATGCGATTCATTTATCACCCGCGCCGGGATCGGCATAAGTTTATTCATGTCGCTCGCGCTGGCGTTCCTCTTACGGGCTGTCTCTACAAAATCCCCCCAACGAAGAAGGTCATCACGACGCCATCCCTCAAGATAGAATTCACGGAAACGCTCCTGCTTGAAATACTTCATGAACGCGTCCACACTCTTGGTGGCCTCATCAGGGACCTCGGTTCCGGCACGCCCTGCGACCTGTTTTACAAGATCGAGGGCTTTCTTGGTCACAGCGTTGTTGATCTTGACATCGCACTCTGCCAACATCATCAGCACATCAGCATAACGGAACACAACAGAATGGATGTTCCCGGAATAAGCCCTATCCTGTGAGTAGAAATACTTGCATGACAGACATCCGAACTGAAGGACGGATGAGCCAGGATTCTCTCTTGTGTAGGTGATGTAGTTACCGTCTTTGTCCTTGTCAAGAGACAGGAATCTGTCAGAGAGACCGCCACGGCGGATGTCATTCTCCTTAAACGCATCGTACAGATCCCATGTCGGACGGGTGCCTCCCCAATAATGAGTGGTCACAAATTCACCGGTGCCGCCGGTATGCGTCTTGTTCACATTCAGCATAGCCTGACAGTTACCAGGTGTTGTGTAGAAATAGAACTCATTGTCAGCCTTGGTCCCGGAAGGTATACAATAGATGTTCTCGGCATCCTGCTCTCCTTCCTCAGAGAATGGGAGAAAATAATCATCGGCCAGATGATAACATCCCATCTTGACAATCTCTTCAAGATAACCTTTTGCGGCAGAATAATCCCCTTTGCGCATGGCAAGCTTGGCAAGGAACATATAAGCCGTGGCCTTGTTGAGACGTCCCCAGTCCGGGGTATTGTTGGTCATGTCGTAAAGGTAAGGAATAGCCTCCGTGAAATCCTTTACCATCCACCCATAGTACTCTTCCTCAGACGGTCTCTCCTGATAGGTGATGTTGTCAAGTTCCTTAGGGTCAAGTGTCACATGAAATGTTCCGAAAAGATCGTGAAACACGTACATTGTCATGCCACGAAGAGCCTTGGCCTCGGCGACCATCTGGTTCTTCTTTGCCTCGGTGATTCCCGGAGTGTTCTCGATCGCATATATGATCTGAGTCAGACGGGAAGCATTCTTGATTATCTGGAAAGTCTGCATCCAGTCTTCGGAATTAAGTCCCCATTTGAAGTCAGCGATGTCGTCACCCGGGGAAGAATAGCGGCACTCGTCAGTAGTATAGAGATTAAAACCAAAGTAACCGATCGTGCCGATTGACCAGTATGGCCATCCCCAACCTGTGTTGGCGGTGGAAGACATATTGACGGATCCCGAGTTTGTCTTGAGATATCCATACATTCCGTCGAGAAGACTCTGTGCGTCAGCCTCCGTCTTAGGATAGTTGACCTCTGTCATCTCGGAATACACCACAGCGTCCAAATCGCAGGATGATAATCCCACGGCCACAGCCGCGGCTGAAAGGAATCCTATGATAATCTTTTTCATTTTCTGGAATATTATTTTGTTTTAAAAAGAAACATTCACACCGAACACTCCGATGATTGGAATAGGAATAGGAGACGAGTTCTGTTCCATCTCAGGATCAAGTCCTTCATAATTTGTGAACAGGACAGAATTCTGCAGATCAAGATAGACCGAGGCCGAATTGATTTTGGCTCCGCTAAGGATCTTCTCCGGGAGATTATAAGTCACCCTGATGTTCTTCAGTCGAAGGAAGTGAGTGTTCTTGAGTGTGTAATCGTTGTCCCCGGAAGTGTTGGCATTCGCGGTGTCGTCAGAAGCCACACCGGTAAGGAATCCGTCAGGATTATAGGTTGACCATCTGTCATAGACGTTGGTTGTGGTGTTAAGACCCTTATCAGTAGGACAGTATGAGTATCCCCAAGAATATTTTCTCTTCTGGAACAGGCGGCCATAGCCATCGATGTCGAGAGTCCAGTTCTTATAACGGAAACTTGTTCCGATACCGAACACGGCAAAAGGCGCTGAAGTGCCAAGATAAACGATGTCATCGGCATCCATCTTTCCGTCTCCGTTCTGATCAACATACTTAAGGTTTCCCACCATAGCCTTAGGTTGGAGAACCTGCCCGTTTGACGTCCAGTTCTTGATTTCCTCCGGATCCTTGAATATTCCTGCTGTCTTCCAGCCGAAAAGCGCGTTAAGATCATCCGTCTCACTCTGCCAAGGGTACAAGGCGACATCAGGATTTCTCTCCACCCACCTTGACTTGTTATGGCTGATGTTGAAGTAGCCGGACCAGTCAATGTCACGGGTCTCGATCATCTTTCCGCGTATGGCAAGTTCAATACCGGAAGATCTTGTGGCGCCTATGTTCTTTGCCTGCTGGTTCATCACATCATTGATTGGAAGAAGCGAGAAATCAAGCAGATCCTTGGCCTGGCGAATGTACCAGTCAACGCTACCGGAAAGCCGGCCTCCAAGAAGGGTGTAATCCACACCGGCATTGAATGTCAAGTCGGTCTCCCATTTAAGGTCCTTGTTACCCTTTTGAAGTTGGTAGATACCATTGGTAAGTTTGCCGCCGAAATAATAGAAGCCACCACTATTTGCCGAACCATAGGTTGTAAGAGTATAGTAATTGGAAGTGAGGATAGACTCGTTACCTGAGGTACCGACTCCGGCACGAAGTTTAAGGAAGTCCACCCAATTCACATTCTTCAAGAAGTTCTCATTCGAGATGTTCCATGCCGCCGAGATTCCAGGGAAGGTACCCCATTTGTGGTTGGTGGCGAACACGGACGAACCGTCACGACGAAGAGTGAGTCCAAGGACATATTTGTCGTCGAATGAATAGTTCGCGCGGGCGAAGAAGGAAAGTTTCTTGAAACCGAACTTCCTTGATTTGTAAATGACATCGTCAGTGTCAGAAGACAATTGCAAAGCATAGTTTCCCAGTGCGTCCGTAGGGATGTTGAACACAGTGAAGCCGTAACTCGTTCCCTCGACAGTATAGTAGCCTGTACCTGCGACAACATTGAGGGTGTGCTTGCCGAACTTCTTGTCAAATGTCAAATATTCCTCAGAGGAGATATTCTTGTTGTAGCCGTTGGAGAATCCACCATAGTTGTCTTGAATCTGCTGGGCAAGCTTGGCCTCGGTCGGAGCGAACAACTCCCTCCTGTCAGCGGTCTGGTCATATCCGAACTGTGCCGTCAGCTTAAGCCATGAAGTAACCTGAGCCTCAAGTTTCGGAGTAAACATAAGCCTGTTTGTGACAGACCAATCCTTGATAAGAAGATAGGCAAGTGGGTTGTTGGAGTTGCCATAGACAGGAGCGTTAAGTTTGCCGTTCTCATCCTTAAGGCTGAGGTAAGGAGCGAAATAGATCGCCGAGTTGGACAAATTCGCCTCATTGGCATTCTCACGCCAATGTCCACCAGAAGGGTTGTTGGCCTTGTTCTGGGTGTACATAGCGTTCACATTCAATTTCAACCACTTGGTGATATTTGCGTCAAAATTAACACGACCGCTGATTCTGTTCTAATCCGAACCTTTCAGGACAGAGGTGTTGTCGTAGTAGTTGAATGATGAATATACACGGAATTTCTCTGTACCTCCGGAAATTGACACATTGTGGTCGTGAATGATACCAGTCCTGAAGATGTCGTCAAGATGATGATAAGTCTTCGTGTTCTGCGCGATCTCCTCAGGGGTGTAGTTCACCGGCCAACCGGAAGATGGCGCGGCTGTCTCACCGTAAGGGAAATACTTGTTCTGATAAAGCCAGTTCTCCTTAAGTTTAAGGTTCTGCTGTTCCATCATGGCCTGGGAATCAAGAGGTTCGTAGTATTTACCCGACTTCTGCACAGAGACAGAACCTGAATACGTTACCCTTGGCTTTCCCGCCTGACCGTTCTTCGTAGTGATGAGTATGACTCCGTTCGCGGCAGCAGATCCATAAATAGCAGCGGCAGAAGCATCCTTAAGGACATCAATGGAAGCGATATCGTTAGGATTCAGAGTAGCGAGCGGGCTACGGTTGGCGTTGTTTCTTCCGGCATAGTCGGTCAGTCTGGAAGGTCCTCCTTTCTCCGCATTGTTGGAATTTGAGTTGATGACTATTCCGTCAATGACATAAAGAGGAGAGTTGGATCCGTTAGGTGAAAGCTCACCACGAATGTTGGCGGAGACCGCGGAACCTGGCTGAGCCGAGGACATATTCAGTGTAAGACCTGCGACCTTTCCCTGAAGGGACGCGTCGATGCTGACAGCATTAGGGGCTTTGATGTCCTTCTCCTTCACAGAGGAGATCGCACCCGTCACGGACTCTTTGAGCTGGCTACCGTAACCAACCACAACAGCGTCTGCCAGAAGTTCAGAATCCTCCTTCAGCGTCACATTGATCACCGTGTTCGACCCAACAGGCTGCTCAACCTTGACGTAGCCAATTGAAGAATAGACAAGCACAGCTTTTGGCCCTGACACTGTGATGCTGTACTTACCGTCAGCGTCAGTTGAAGCTCCGGTGTTAGTTCCTTGCTCCATGACAAAGGCACCTATTACCGGTCCATTGGCGTCCACGACCTTGCCTGTCACAGTTTTAGACTGTGCGAATGCTGTCGTACTTCCTAAAACCAACAGACCAACAGTCACCATGATCAGTGAGACTGTTCTCAATAGTTTTGATTTTAACATTTTGACATAAATTGTTGTTAAACTAATTATAGTCCTAGCTAATTATTTTTCCCCGCAGTGTAAGAGTCAACAGTGACAATCACAAACTACATATAAATAATCCTTGTGAACGAGGAATTCTCGATGTGGCAAATTCCAAAAACGCTGTAAAGGTATAAATCTTTTTAAGAAGAGCAACAGTTTTTTCTTAAAATATAATAAAAAAGGTTTTAATGTTTAAGAGAGAATTCGCATCCGCAGAAGGTCTGGTTATACATGTCCCATTCCTTTATCAAAGCGTTTCGGCGTTCCTGAAGACCGCCACGACGCCAGTTCTGATTCCACCACAAGACTTTATTACGTCCGGACAAAAGGGACTCCGGACCTACCTCAGAATCCAAATCGGTAACGGATTCATTATCACAAGCACCGTTGACAACATCGCAGGCCCAACGGCCGGCCGTATCGACCTGCTCCAGGTCCTTCCAACGGGAAGAGGCCAGGGTTGTGGTCAGAAGGGTGTAGCCGTTCACTGCGGCATAGCGGGCCGCCCGCAGAAGGCGGAACTTGAAGCATTCAAGGCAGCGAGGACCGCGCTCGGGCATGTCGGCGATGCGGATGACCGGTCCCTGAGCCTGCCGATGAGACGCCGCGCCACCGGAATTGGTCGCTTCGACAGACTCAGCGACCGGGATTGTCTCCAACCGACGGACAAAGGCCAGCCATGCGGCGTGATCATATTCATCATCAATCGTTTCAAGGCCATGCGCGGCGGCATATCGGATAAGCTCGTCGCGGCGGATGGAATATTCCCGGAAAGGGACGATGTTGGAGTTGCTGAAGAATATTCCGGGACGCAAGCCGGCGCCGACCATCCACTCGATGATGGCGGTCGAACATGGAGCGCAGCAGCAGTGCAGCAGGATGTGCTCTTGCGAGAGGTCACAACCTTCCGGCGGCTCTGGTGAGAATCCTTTTATATGAATATTCTTGTTCGGCATTTCTGTAACAAACATAACGATTTTTCTTGAGAAACAGAAGTTTCAGACACTGCACCTAAAAGATTGTTAATCAAACATTTGACCCAAGCATCCTCTACAGAGAACAAAGGGAGAACATCACATTAAGCAATTAATAATCAACTTATTACCCACCACGAAATTCAAATTCGCGATCCTAATCCGATTTTGTCGTAAGAACTTTTAATGCTAACTTTAACGGAAAGATAGACTGACTAGTTATCGGTCGGCCTCCAGGCGGAGCCAGACTTTACGTACCGGATTGCCACCGACAATCAGAAAGTTGATAGGAAAACCATTGACAAAACAGAAAGGCTAAGGAGCTATGATCGAAAGGGACGAGAGATTCACTTTGGCGGAGAGATATGTGGAAGAGACGGGGGTCTCCGTGTTCCTGACCGGCAAGGCCGGAACGGGAAAGACAACGTTCCTTAAGGAAATCGTGCGGCAGACATCCAAACGGTTCGCCGTCGTGGCCCCGACCGGAGTGGCGGCCATCAATGCCGGCGGAGTGACCATACATTCGTTCTTCCAGCTGCCGCTTTGTCCGTATCTACCTGACGTAAAAGAGCTTGTTACCGAATATCAGATGCCGGAGCGGATGCGTTCCCTGCGCAAGGAAAGGGTGAAGATCCTGCGGACTCTTGACCTTCTGATCATCGATGAGATCTCGATGGTGAGGGCCGACATTCTGGACGCGATCGATGACATCTTGAAGCGCTATCGGCGCAACGACCGGCCGTTCGGAGGGGTGCAACTGTTGATGATCGGGGATATTCAGCAGCTTCCGCCGGTCGTACGGGAGTCGGAGAGGCCGTTTATGGAGCAGGTATATTCATCGCCTTTCTTCTTCAATTCCAAGGTGTTGCAGCGGCTGCCGTACGTAACGATCCAGCTGGAGAAGGTCCACAGGCAGAGCGACAGGATATTCCTTGACATTTTGAATGAGGTGAGGTCGGGAAGGCCGAGTGAATGGGCTCTGAGCGAGCTGAACAAGAGGTTGGACCCTGGTTTCGTTCCGCCTGAGAATGAGCGATGGATCCGTCTCACGACCCATAACGCGCAGGCGGATTCGGTCAACGAGGCGAAAATGAACGCCTTGAAGACCGACGAGGCGACTTTCGAGGCACAAGTCGAAGGAATATTTCCGGAAAACGCCTATCCTGCTGAGACTCAGCTTCGTCTGAGGGTCGGGGCGCAGGTGATGTTCGTGCGCAACGACACTTCCGGCGAGGCGCGCTACTACAACGGAAAGATCGCGACTGTCGAGAAGGTCAAGCCGCAACTGATCGTAAAGGACGAAAGCGGTGACAGAATCGAAGTCACGACCGAGAAATGGGAGAACATCCGCTATGGACTGAATGAGGAAACCGGTGAGATTGAGGGGATTGTGGACGGCACTTTCGAGCAGGTTCCTCTGCGTCCGGCCTGGGCGGTGACGATCCATAAGAGCCAGGGACTGACGTTCGACCATGTCATCATCGACGCTGGAGCGGCGTTCTCGTTCGGCCAGGTCTATGTGGCCCTTTCCCGCTGTCGCACCCTCGAAGGTATCGTCCTGACCACCCCGATCACCCGGCGCTGCACGTTCACCAGCGAGGAGGTCACGGCGTTCGAAAGCAGCCGCGAGCCGGCGGATGAGGTGCGCCTGAAGCTGCCGGCGATGTCCAATGAATATTTCACCTCAACCCTTTGCGATGCCTTTGACCTTCAGCGGCTTCGCTACCTCTACAACAGGGTTAACCGAATATATCAGGTCAACCTGTCGAATCTCTATCCGGATCAGGCGTGCAGGTTCAACACGGTCGGTGCTGGAATATCGGAACCGGTTGGTGAGACAGCACCTCAACAGGACTCCGGCAAAGATAACCAAAAGACTTTCGCCGGAATCCGTTCGCTCAGCGACACGTCCCAGAAGTTCCAGAAGCAGATCCGCTACATCGCCGCGTCCATCCACAGCGGCGCGCCGGACGACTTCCCTCTCCTGCGGGAGCGCGTCACCAAGGCTTGTGAATATTTCCGGAAAGAGTTGAAGCCGTTGGCTTTGTTCGCCTCTCCGCTGACACTCATAGAGATAGACGACAAGGAGATCAAGAAGGCATTCAAGGCAGCGGCCGAGGAGTTCCTAAGCGAGTTACGGTTCAGGTTGACGCTCTACGAGACTATCCTGTCGGAAGGATTCAGCACGAAAGAGTACCATAAACTAAAGGCAGACAATGAGTTGTCGGACGAAAGGTCGTTGAAGGCGTTGGTCAGGTCACTTATTTCTCCGCAAGTGAAGTCTTCTGCATCTGAGACATCGCCTCGGCAGGCTCAGCGACCGGATGCGGACGGTGAGCCTGTCGAACCGTCCATCGCAAAACAGACCCAAAAACCAGCCGACAGACAGTCGCAGGAAGAATCAGACACCTACACCGGCAGCACCCATCCGGAACTGGTGCAGGCCCTGATTGACTGGCGACGGGAAAAGTACCAAAAGGACAACGTCCCCGCCTACATAATCCTCCACCAGAAAACCCTCCTGGCCATAGCCGACCTCGCCCCCACGACCCGTGAGGAACTTCTCACCGTCAAAGGCTTCGGCAAATCCAAGTGCGACAAGTACGGCGATGAGATCCTGGATGTCATCCGGCAAGGTCTCAAGAGCAAATGACATCAATTTTCTTATTGAAACCGTCTGTCAATCTTATAGCAATAGCCCATCAACCGATGATCGATGACGCCGGCCATCGCTAAAACAGCGTATCCCCAGAAAGGGCATAGGATTGTTTTTCAGCCTTTAACGCTTCAGAAATGTGACAAACCAAGCGTTGCTTTATCAAGACCTCAAGCTTGTAGAATTTTTCTATAGGTATCGCAAGCAACGTTTTATCACCATTATTAATTCCAATCCTGAAGCTAACCTCAAGTACTTTTCCACTATCCGGATCAACCACATAAGTCAAGAAAACACTTCCTTGACTTTTTGCATAAGTGTTAATTTCATCATCGCTAAAAACGTCCCTTACTATCTTCTTAAATTGGACCGCATCTGATGTCGCCATATGCCCCATTCCAGAAGCATAGGTATAATATACGGTTGGATCTGAGCCAACCTTATGGCGAGGGACCTCCCTCATATGGTTGGCGGTATTCCCAACATACACACTCCCTGGGTAATGTGTTACGCGATACCTTACATTATTATATTCAACATATTCTTTGCTTGAATAATAATCTTGTGCTTCCGTGTTTAACGAGAATACCGAAATAAGTACAAGTATACTTATTATATTAACTATCCGACTTTCTTTCATTACTTACTACTTTTTGGGAATACTTTATAATAGCTTTTTAATATTTCATCAAGATTTATAATTAGTTGACACTCTTGATAACTCTTCTTTCGAATTGTCAAAAATATCACGTGTCTCATCTACAGTCAAAAGACACTCTTCTTCATTCGGTGCGAAGTAATCCTTGCATTGACTATAATCCGACACACAAGAATACAAGGCTAAGAATAATGGTAGTATTAGTAAATGCTTCGTTGTTGAAATCATCTTCACTAAAACTTCTCTGTGAGTAGAATAATTCATAATTCGGCTCGTCGATTAAAATGTTTTAATATGCAAACTTACATAAAAATCTGCGATTTTTACGCCCGTCACATAAGAAAGAAACTGTTTTTTAGAGGAAATATATATATATTTAATTGTAAAATAGATGCAATCCTATATAAAAATTCATTTTAATGGTTCGTTAATTGCTATTTTGATATTGTTAATATATATTCAATGCAGAAGAGACACACAGACAGAGAACGGTATTTCAGGGAGTTGGCGCAGACTTCCAGGGAGTTTTACATTGACTATCTCCGGAAGTTCAAGAACGTCGGAGCCGGAACACGGGTGCTGGAGATCGGCTGCGGCGAGGGCGGGAACCTTTTGCCGTTCGCCGAAGCGGGATGCTGCGTGACAGGCATAGACCTGGCTGCCAACAAGATAGCCAACGCCAAGGAATATTTCGCAAAAAGGAATATGCCGGGCGAGTTCATCAGCGGAAACTTTCTGAATATGCCCGCTCGGGACGACCGTTTCGACATCGTGTTGATCCACGATGTGATAGAGCACATCGAGCCGGAGGACAAACCAGCCTTTTTCTCAGGTCTTAAAAAGTTCCTGAAGCCGGACGGAATCGTGTTCTTCGGATTCCCGGCCTGGCAGATGCCGTTCGGTGGCCACCAACAGATCTGTCGGAGCGGTGTCTGCTCGAAAGTTCCTTTCGCCCACCTCCTCCCGGCCCCCCTTTACCGAGGCTACCTGAGAATATTCAAGGAAGATCCCGCAAAGATTGAAGAGCTGCTGAGCATCAAGCGCTCCAAGATGACTCCGGAGAAATTCGAGCGTCTTTGCAGAGAAACCGGTTTCCAGATCGTGGAGCGGAAACTATGGCTGATCAGCCCGCACTACAAGGCCAAGTTCAATCTCCGACCGACCCGTCTGCGTCTCGGCCTCGACCACATCCCGTTCCTCCGCAACTTCCTCTCCACCTCCTGTTTCTACATCGTCTCGGCAAGGTGATGCGTTGAAATCAGTCTATGTCCTTGACGACATATTCAGTGGAGCCGAGACCCATTTCCTCAGCACGGTACACGATGCGGATGCCGTGACGCTGGCTGATCCTGTCGAGGAGGGCCCGTGTGTCCTTGTCTTTCGGAAGGTTGAACACCTGATCGAGGCAGAACTTGTCAAGGGCGACCGGATCGAGGGAAGCTGCCATTCCGATGTCCTTTATTGTCGGCTTGTGAGGATCACCGTCGCAGTCACAGTCAATTGAGAGATTATTAAGGACATTGATGTACACAATTCCTTTCTTGGCGGCGAAATAATCATTGACGGCCTGGGCGGCGGCGGCCATCGACTCGATGAACGGAGTGTTGCCCTCCGGGCTTTCGTCCCACTTCTCAGGAAGGTTCTGCCAAAGAAGCTGATAGTCCTCAGCCTTGCCAGCCGTGTGGATGTACGCCTTGCCGTTTCGGGAAGCCACACCGATGGAAGCGTTCTTCAAGGCTCCACCGAATCCACCCATCGCGTGTCCTTTGAAGTGCGACAAGTCGATCATAAAATCGTAATTGGCGATGTGAGAGCCGACTATGTCGTACTTGATCCATTTGTCATCCTTCACAGGAATCTTAATCTCGCCTTCCGAATCCATAATGTCCACCGGAGCGATCTTGTCATAGCCTCTTTCAGCGATCGCCTTGAGGTGATCCTCTGTGTTGCAGCGGTTTCCGCCATAGGCCGTGTTGCACTCAACTATGGTTCCGTTGACTTTATGCACGAGCGGTGCGATAAACTCTGGCCTCAGATGATTGGACTTCTCGGACTCTCCTGTGGAGATCTTTACGGCGACTTTCCCCTGCGCCTCAACACCCAACACCTCGTACAGTTTCACAAGAGCCTCTGGAGAGATGTCCTTCGTAAAATACACGACCGGGGTTTCCTGCTTACCCTTGTTGTTCCCGTTGCATCCACATAACATCATCGGCAGTGACAGCAGTGTCGCCATCATCATACTCTTAAACGCTAATCCTTTCATATTCATTATTGTGCTAAAAAAGTTTATCTCAGTCTTGGGCTTGCAAATCCAAACCACAAGATAAACATTTTCTATTAATTGGCGTGTATTTTGTTATAAATCAAGCGTTAAAACGTTATATTTAAGCGTTTGTGAATTTTCTTCAAAAAACTATTGCTTTATAGAAAAACATACCTATCTTTGCAGTGTATTAATAAACTAATACACAAAACAGGTGAGAAATATCCGGTCACAGAGCTTGTCGAAGTGACGGAAGACCAGTAAAGAAGACAAGACGATCTTCAAGAAGTATATGAAAAAGAAACAACAGCCCATAGGGCAAAAAAGATAACAACCAAATGCTGATTGAACTAAAAGACGTCAACAAGACCTACCAGGGTGCGCAGCCTCTGCACGTGCTGAAGGGCATTGACCTTACCATAGGAAAGGGAGAGTTTGTCTCCATCATGGGAGCTTCGGGATCAGGCAAATCCACGCTTCTGAATATTCTTGGAATATTGGACAACTACGATTCTGGTGAATATCGCATAAATGGCAACCTGATCTGGAATCTCTCCGAAACAAAAGCCGCCGAGTACAGGAACAAGATGATCGGATTCATATTCCAGTCCTACAATCTGATAGGGTTCAAGACGGCGGCGGAGAATGTCGAGCTGCCGCTTTTCTATCAAGGTGTCGGCAGGCAGAAGCGGCACAGGATGGCGATGGAATTTCTGGAAAGACTTGGGCTGAAAGAGTGGGCTGACCACTATCCTAACGAGATGTCCGGAGGCCAGAAGCAGAGGGTGGCGATCGCCCGCGCGTTGATCACAAAACCGGAGATCATCCTTGCCGATGAACCCACAGGAGCCTTGGACTCAAAGACTTCCGTGGAGATTATGAACCTTCTGCGGGAATTGAACGAGAAGGAAAATATGACCATCATCGTGGTGACCCACGAGAGCGGAGTAGCCAACTTCACCAACCGCATCATCCACATCAAGGACGGTGTCATCGGCAAGATCGAGCAGAACATCAGACACGATGCGTCTCCGTTCGGCGAGGGCACTATAATGAAGTAAGCGATGAGAGATCTGTTTGAAGAAATCTGGAGCAACATCCGGCGCAACAAGCTTCGCACCGCCCTCACAGGCTTCGCCGTGGCCTGGGGAATATTCATGCTCATCTTTCTGTTGGGAGCGGGCAACGGCTTGATCCACGCCCTTGAGAGCAACAACAGCGACTACATGACCAACACGATGAACGTCTGGGGAGGCTACACTTCCAAGCCGTACAACGGAATGCGGGAAGGCCGAAGGATCGACTTGAACGACAAGGACATAGACATCACCCTCGGTCCGGACTTCGCTGATAATGTGGAAAAGGCCGGAACAATACTCACCCAAGCGAGCCTCACCACAAGCTACGGCAAGGAATACATCGTCAAGCAGGTCAGCGGAGTCAGCCCTGAATATTCAGAAATGAACAAGCTCAGCCTTCTCTATGGCAGGTTCATCAACGAGATCGACATCAAGGAGAGGAGAAGGGTCATCGTGATGGACAGCAACGACGCAAGGGAACTTCTGGGTGTGACGGGAGAAAAGGAGGAAGGTCTTACGGCTCTCCAGAAAGCGGCAGCGGCGGAAGCGTTGGTTGGGAAATATGTCAAGATCAACTCTTCGATGTTTCAGGTCATCGGCATCCTCAGGCCGAACGAGAACGGTTGGTCCAGTCTCTACGCTCCGATCACCACCATCCGGACAATCTACAACAGGGGCAAAGATATTGATGAATATACTTTCTCGTTCCACGGGCTGGACACCGAGGAAGACAACAGGGCGTTCGAGGATCGGCTGCGCGCATCGCTGAACAACAACCACAACGCCGCCCCGGACGACAAGAGGGCTGTGGGAATATGGAATCTCCTGACAATGAGCATGGAGATGAACAAAGGAATGTCAATGATCAGGACAGCGCTCTGGATCATTGGAATCCTGACACTGTTGAGCGGAATCGTTGGGGTCTCCAACATCATGCTGATCTCCGTCAAGGAGCGGACACACGAGTTCGGGATCCGCAAGGCGATCGGCGCGAGCCCGTGGGCCATACTGAAACTGATCATTTCCGAAAGCATCATCATCACCGCGTTCTTCGGCTACGTCGGAATGGTGCTCGGAGTTCTGGCCAACGAGTGGCTCGATCATATTTCCGGAAATATGGTGATGGACTTCGGGCTTTTCCAGCAGACGGTCTTTAAAGATCCTACGGTCGGCCTGAACGTCTGCTTCGGAGCCACAATCCTGCTGGTCATCGCCGGCACCATCGCCGGCCTCGCCCCCGCCCGCAAAGCCGCAAAGGTCCGCCCGATCGAAGCCCTCCGTAGCGAATGATAAAATAAGGAGACAACTGAAAACCAATTGAATATATTCATAAATAATTGTAAGGGAATTATTAAATTTCATAGAATGAAATTTTTCGATATAGACCGATTCAAGGAAATCCTTGACACGCTGACCCGCAACAAGGGACGGAGCCTGCTGACCGGGTTCGGGGTGTTCTGGGGAATATTCATGCTGCTGTTCCTGCTGGGCGGCGGCGACGGGTTCAAGGTGATGCTGAACCAGCAGATGGGAGGGTTTGCTTCCAACTCGGCGATGATCTGGTCCCAGAACACGTCCAAGCCATACAAAGGCTTCAACAAGGGACGTTACTGGGAGATGAACATCAAGGACGTGGAGATTCTCAAGGAAAAGGTTCCTGAAGTGGACATCGTGTCGCCTCAATGCTTCAGTTGGTCCAGAGGCGAGGCAACCTACGAGGACAAGTCATCAAGGTGCAACGTCAAGGGGTTGAAGGCCGACTTCGCTAAAATAGAGACACCGACGATAGTTTACGGACGCTACATCAACGAGATGGACGTGGCGCAGAAACGCAAGGTCTGCGTGATAGGAAAGCAGGTTTACGAAAACCTCTATCCCAAGGGGGTGGACCCGTGCGGAACCAGAATCAAGATCGGCCCGGCATATTACCAGGTCATCGGAGTTGACTACAACGAACACAGTGTCATCAGCTTCGGAGGCAGGCAGACCGAGGCCATCGTGATTCCGATTTCCGTAGTGCAGGCCGTTTACAATATGGGTGACAAAGTACAGGTGATGGCGGTCACGGCTAAAGAAGGGATCGTGATGAGCGACATCATCCCGAAGATCAGAAAAGCCATCGCAAGCAACCACTACATAGACCCGACAGATGAACAGGCAGTCACCGTCCTCAACACCGAGATGTTCTTTATGATGATCGACAGCCTGTTCAAAGGTGTGAACTTCCTGATCTGGCTAATTGGAATCGGGACGTTGCTGGCCGGTGTGATCGGCATCTCGAACATTATGATGGTGACGGTCCGGGAACGTACCACGGAAATCGGAATCCGCCGAGCCATTGGAGCGACTCCGAAGATGATTCTATCGCAGATCATCTGGGAAAGCATCCTGCTGACAGCCGTGGCCGGAATGTTGGGGCTGCTGTTCTCGGTGCTGATCCTGCAAGGGTTGGAGCTGGCCTTCACGACAGACGGCATCCTTCAGGCTCCGTTCCAGATCAGTTTCTGGACAGCTGTCGGAACTCTTCTCGGGTTGACTGTTCTCGGAGTCGTGGCCGGACTCGCCCCGGCGGCCAGGGCTATGAGCATCAAACCGGTGGACGCTATGAGGGATGAATAAGCCGCTTCGGGAACAAGACATATTAAGGATGAGCAAACATATTCAAAGATAGATAGTCAAGAATCAATATTCGGAAATAAAAAGTCAAGCAATATGAAAAAGTATTTCAAGTACATTCTGTTCGCCGCCATCATCGTGGTGTTCGCTGGCACATTCTACTTCCTTTGGAAAAAGTCACGTCCGCAGGAGATCCGCTACGAGGAGCTTTCCGCCGAGATTGCCGACATCAAGAAGACCACCCTCATCACCGGCACCATTGAGCCGCGTGACGAGGTGAACATCAAGCCGCAGATCAGCGGCATCATATCCGAGATCTACAAGGAGGCTGGTGACCAGGTGAAGGAAGGCGAGGTGATCGCCAAGGTCAAGGTCATTCCTGAGATGGGTTCGCTGAGTTCGGCGCAGAGCCGTTTGCGCATCGCCGAATTGAACCTTGAGCAGGCACAGACCAACTTCGGACGTGAAAAGGCTCTCTACGACAAGCAGTTGGTGAGTGCTGAGGAATATGACCAAGTGCGTCAGGCCCTGGATCAGGCAAAGGAGGAAAAAGAGGCAGCTGAGGAGGCTCTGGAGGTTGTCAGGGACGGAGTGTCAAAGCGCAACGCCACGGCCAGCTCGACGCTGATCCGCTCGACAATCACAGGGTTGATCCTCGATGTGCCGGTCAAAGTCGGTAACTCGGTGATCCAGAGCAACACATTCAACGACGGAACAACCATAGCCACGGTGGCCGATATGAACGACCTCATATTCAAGGGCAATCTGGATGAGACAGAGGTCGGCAAGGTCGATGAAGGCACGAGGATGAGAATCACCATCGGAGCGGTGCAGGGCGTGGAAATGGACGCTGTCCTTGAATATATTTCCCCGAAGGCCGTGCAGAACAACGGTGCTAACCAGTTCGAGATCAAGGCCAGGGTAAGCCAGTTGGACAGCGTGAAGATCCGTTCAGGCTACAGCGCGAACGCCGAGATCACTTTGGAGCACGCCGACTCAGTTTTGGCAGTGCCTGAGGCGGCAATCTCATTTGAGAAGGATTCCACGTTCGTCTATCTTGCCGAGGGTGACGGACAGTATAAACGCCAGCCTGTCACCACAGGGCTGAGCGACGGGGTCAAGATAGAGGTGAAGAGCGGACTGGGCAAGGATCAGAAAGTCCGTGGTAATCAGATATTCACAGACAAGAAATAGCGCTATGAAAAGAATATATTCATTGATTATTTTTGGTCTGCTGACGGTGGGGCTTTCCGCGCAGGATGGCAGGCTGTGGACGCTTCATGACTGCATCGCGCACGCTCTTGAGAACAACATTTCCCTCAAACAGCAGGAGATTCAGGTCAAGCAGCAGGAAATTCAATTGAACACATCCAGGAACAGCAGGTTGCCGGGTGTGAGCGCAAGCGCAAGCGAGAACTTCTCGTTCGGACGAGGATTGACTGCTGACAACACCTATTCAAACACCAACACTACCAGTACGGGAGTCTGCCTCGGAGCTTCAGTGCCAGTGTTCCAAGGACTCAGGATCAACAACTCGATTAAACATGACGAACTGAACCTCAAGGCCGTGACGGCTGATTTTCAGAAGGCTCGCGAAGATGTCAGTGTCGCCGTGGCGCAGGCTTATGTGCAGATTCTCTACAATATGGAGCTTCTGGATGTGGCCAGGAATCAGGTCAGCATCGATTCGCTTCAGGTCGAGAGACTCTCGGCGATGGAGCTGAGCGGCAAGGCCAGCAAGGTTCAGGTGGCTCAGCAGAAAGCAGCGCTGGGACAGAGCCGACTGTCTGAGACTCAGGCCGCCAACAGTTTACGATTGTCGCTGTTGGATCTGAGCCAGTTGTTGGAGTTACCGAATCCTGAAGGATTCTCTATCGTCCGCCCTTCTGTTTCGGTTGACGGGCTGCTTCTGAGCAATCCGGAGGACATCTATGCGCAGGCAGTGGCCTGCAAGCCGTCAATCCAGGCGGAGCAGTTCAGGCTGGATGCCACAGAATATTCCATCAGGAACGCCAAGGGGGCCCGTCTGCCATCTCTTATGGCCAGCGGTGGTCTGGGAACCAATTACTACACGATGAGCAGTCATTCCAGCGATCCGTTCGCAGACCAGATCAAGAACAATTTCAGCCAATATCTTGGTCTTAGCCTGAGCATTCCGATTTTCTCCGGATTCCAGACCAGGAACCAGATCCGTTCCGCCGAGCTTTCGAGGACGAACCAGATGTTGCAGTTGGAAAACAGCAAGAAAAGCCTCTACAAGGAGATCCAGCAGGCGTATTACAACGCTGTGGCGGCTCATGAGAAATTCCGGTCAAGTCTGGACGCTGACGCCAGCGCGAAGGAGTCGTACGAGCTTGTGCTTGCGAAGTACGAGAACGGCAAGGCCAACATCACTGAGTTCAACGAGGCTCGGGACAGTTTCCTGGAATCAGAATCCAATCTGGCCCGCGCCCGCTACGAGTTCCTGTTCTCGGCCAAGTTGCTGGACTTCTACAGGGGACAGAAACTGATTTTTTAAGCTTTCGTGCGTAAATCAGATTTATCCACGCACCACTTATCCGTAAACCACCTTCTGTGCGTAAGGCTGATTCTTTCACGCACCGAAGGTTCTTTAGACAGGGCCGGTGCGTGAGCGGCAAGGTTATGCGCACAAAGACTTTCAAACAAACGGATCCGGTTCCGGAGCGTTCTTGTCGTAAGAAAGGATGGTGGCGTTGCCAGAAAGAATGTCGTACCCGTGTTCGGCAAGGCTTTGCAGCTCGAACTCTCCGGGATAGACCTCAACGGGGGCGATGAACTCCACCCTCTTGCGGATTCCGCTCACGATGTCCCGCCCATAGGCACCCCCTCCGGTCAGCAGGATTACATCCACTTTCCCACAGACATCAGCGGCCTCCGAAGCAATATACTTGGCGATGTTGAGAACAAAGGCCTCCATCCAGACCTTTGCCCGGACATCACCATCCTCTCCCCTGCGGACAATCTCCTTGAGGTCATTCGTCCCGAAGAACGCCACGGCTCCGCCCTTGCCCATCAGCTTCTTCTTTATCTCCGCTTTGGAATATTCACCGCTGTAGCAGAGGTCAACCAATTGGAAACCAGGACAAGAGCCGACTCTCTCCGGGGTGAACGGTCCGTCTCCTCCGACTCCGTTGTTGGAATCAATCACCTTTCCGTTCCTGTGAAGAGTGACGGTGATCCCGCCGCCGATATGGGCGACAATGGCGGTGATGTCATTCTGGATATACCCGTGATCTTTCAGATAGCGCCTGACGACAGCCCTTGAGTTGAGCGCATGAAAGAACGGTCTGCGCTGGAATTCCGGCAAACCTCCCACACGGCACTCCGGCAGCATCTCATCAGCCATCGGCGGGTCGGCAATGTACGCCCGGCAGACTCCGAAAGGCATCTCAACTCCTCTGGCAACGTTCTTTTCTGTTATCTCTTTCGCCAGATCGTCAGCGATGATCGCGCTCAGGTTGCAGGCGTGCCTCCCGTACTTGCAGCTCCGCAGCACCTCCCGCATGTCCTCGTTCACTGAATATATTCCCGTGACCACCGGATAGAAGAGTCCGCCACGCGCCATCACGATGTCGATGTCCTGTGCGTGGATCCCCTTGCCGCGCATGAATATTCTTACATCATCCCGCCGCAGCGTGTCCTGCTCCATCACATCCTTGAACCCGGCCAAATCCTCCGCCTTGTGCGCAAGATTCTCCTCGAACGCAAGTTCCCCGTCCACAAAGTACCCGATCTTCGTCGATGTCGATCCCGTGTCGATCGCCAGCAACCGCCCTTTTTGATTTGTCATGTCAGTTTCGTTTTCTTGGCAGGCATCCCTCACATGTCCCACGAACCGCAAACACGCGACAGGAGAACCTTTCCCACTTCAAATTTATCCGACACTTTCAACATCACGAAAAATAAGTGGTTATTCCCAGTCAATTACCGCCAACCCCGGAAATTCGTTGTGAAATCATGAATATGTTGGTGAAACTCCACCAAACAACCGATTCTTTAGCGGTCACGAAACACATCGCCCCCCCCCCCTAAAAGACCTTCGATGTCATGAATTGGAAGATTATCTCAACTCTGCCTCAATGCCTCGATTCGCTCAAGAGACAATCCCGTGGCAATCCCGATCCGCTCAACCGGGATGCCTAACGACAGCAAAGACTTGGCGCCTTTCTCTATGCCTTTCTCTATACCTCTCTCTATACCTCTCTCTATACCCTTCTCTATACCTTTCTCTATACCCTTCTCTATACCCTTCTCGACGCTTTCCGCCGTGCCCTGTTCGACACCGGCCTCAAAGCCCTTTCGATAGCCCTGCTGTCTGGCTCCCTCTATGTACGGGCGCATCTCTTTCTCTGTCATCATATCGTTGAAATAGTTGTCAATCTCCTTGTCGTCAAGACCGCTGACACGCATCGCCCGTTCCAACCTCACAAACTCAGCGTCTTTCTCCGACCTCGACTTCGCAAACATAGCGAAATTTCTGAATATCCGGCACCATGCCGCAACCGGACTGTCATATTCATCAGCCTTTCAATCAGCGACTTTCAGGAATATGGCCCCTTGGTTAATGGTAGTTTGGTCATCGGCATTCCGCCTGACGGCACTGTTTCTCTCTGTAGTCTCCATAGTTGAAGTGGTGATGATGAATGTTATTTGGTCACTGGATCCCTTACGGAACCCGCCCGCAATATCGGAATTGTAAACGTAAAAAACGAAAAGAAACACATGCAATTCATAAAAAACAGAAATTTCTTGATGATACCCCCGAAGATACCACTCCATAAGGCACACAATCTACGCTCAGAGCTCCCTGCAAGGCGCTCAACCCGACAACCCGCCTCGGTAATCCGAACAAGTTGATCCAGATTTCAGTGCGCATTGTATTAGAAAACCACAAGTCATCCCGCTTCTGATTCGTGGACATAACTGATAGTGACACCCCCCTCAAGTCCGGCCACCACTTGAAGGCATCGCCATTGGCCTTTATGAACTCAAGATCCCTCAGGCAACGCATTGGGTCATTTTCGTTCCCCAAGAGTGTTCCGCAACACTCTTGAGAGACATTTCAGCCCGAAAACGTTGCCCAAGCGCCCCTCCCCGAAAAATCACTGAGAAATTTAGACTCTTGACATCACCAAGGCACCGCCATCCCTCGTTTCGGAGAATCGGCGGTGCCTTGTCGAATTTACAGCACATTAAAATCATTCAGACATACGTGTCGACTCTTGTCAATCATCACAGTATGCCCCAAATTTTATCTGCTCTGGGTAAAATGATCGGAACCACGCAAAACGCTTGTCTGTCCTTACGACCTCCATCAAGGCTTCACTGACTTGATCAGCCGTCAAAGGATGATAATGCCATCCATAATCTGGATTCTTATTTATCGCCTCGGCAATCTCCTCGGCTGTCATCCATCCCTCTTCACCATGAAGAATCATGCCCCCGCTACGCCGCAAAGCCGTTTTTCTATTTTCAACCAAGACGTCATAAGCCGCTTGCTGGATAAATGTGTGAAATAATTTCATATAGTAATATTTTCGTAGATGACAACACCTGTGAGGGTGGCACCGGGGCAAAGTGGGCACGTGAAATGCGTGGAGGATTAGGTAATGATATTCAATGCATTAAAGAAATGCCTTTGGGTTGATTCGACTAAAGGAGAGGCGGCTTTTCGCTGATATTCAAGAAGTTAGACATCACCCATTGAGAATGAGGGCGTGGCAGATAAATGACTGGTAATCAAGGACAAAAGCACTTGCCTACTGGTTAAAGCAACACCAGGAACAACATCATAAGCCTAAATATCAATCAGTTAAATGCCACGAGCCCCACCACACACACATACCACCACCTTAACGTTCGCCACCACACACCGCTTTTCTTCACACGCCCTTACCTTGACAGGCTTCCGCACAACAGCGATAATAATCCCCAACACAAACGGGAGAATCCCCCTGTTTTCTACTGCGTACAAATTTTATCATAAAATGATAAAATGTCATATTGGTATCATAAGACATTGTGAATATGATAAATCCATTCATCACTACCGGTTATGACGGTGCCAAATACTTTTGCGACAGGGTCAAAGAAACAGGGGTCTATCAAGTTTATGACCTGTTTCTTGATATTTGGATCCGAGAGCGTTATTTAAGGTAATCGCTCCTCCAGGATAGACATCGAAGTTACGGCATAGCCGGGGCGAGGATCTCGGCGATGGCGGCGGTTTCGATGAGGAAGCCGTCGTGGCCGTAGGGGGTCTCGATCTGGTGGTAGCGGGAGCCGGGGATCAATTCCGAGAGGGGACGCATATCCTCGGGCGGAAAAAGCTCGTCGGAGGACATACAGATGAAGGTGCAGTCGGTTTTGATCTGGGCAAGGGCTTTGGCGACACCTCCACGGCCACGTCCTACGTTGTTGCTGTCAACCTCGTCACAGACATATAGATAGGAATATGCATCCCAATCCTTGACGAACTTGGAGGTCTGGTGACGGTAATATGAGCCGACCTTGCCGGCGAAGATGGTGTCGTCACTGTCCTCGTTCTGCTTGAAGAGGCCCTCCTCACAGCGATATGTCAGCAGGGCGATCGCGCGGGCAGCCTTGAGGCCTTCCATACCGCCGTTAAGGTCACGATGCTCCTTGAAGGTCGGGTCAGCGAGAAGGGCGAGGCGGCTGGCTGCGTTGAAACCGGCGAGCCAAGGGGTCACGCGGGCACCGGTGGCGATGAAGAATATCTTTCCGAATATGCCGGGACGCATCACGGCCCATTCAAAGGACATGAATCCGCCCATCGAAGTACCGACCAGCATATCTATTTTCTCTATTCCAAGATGCTGACGAAGAAGATCAAAGGCTCGTACAGTGTCGCGCACGGTCACTCTGGGGAACTCGAAATAGTAGGGCTTGCCGGTTTTCGGATTGGTTGACGCCGGGCTTGACGAACCGCAGGCCGAACCAAGGACGTTGGCGCAGATGACGAAATATTTCCCGGTGTCGATCAGTCTGCCGGGACCTACCAGAGCTGGCCACCAACTACCCTCCGGATCAGAATCCGCGGTGAGGGCGTGGCATAGCCAGATCACTTTCTTGTCCGGTGAATATCCAAACGGCGATGTGTGGTAGGCAACCTCCAGATTGTCAATGCTTCCGCCGGACTCAAACTCGAACTTTCCTTCAATCTTATAGATGTGCTTGATCATTGTCTTTCAATGGTGTGAATGAATATCCTTTACGACGCAACTCCCTGACCAGCCCAGGCAGTTTGTCGTAGAATTTGTCAGTCCTGGCCGGATCCGTTCCGAAATGGATCAGCATGATGTGGCCGTTCAGACCATTGGGATCCGTCCTTTCATATTCCCAAATCCTGCCGAGAATCTCCTTGCTGCTAAAATAACGCTTCATTTCGGGGGTGGTGTAGTCGCCGTTGGTGAGGGTTCCGGGGGTGTAGTTGATGACCTGCAATCCAAGCTGTCTGGCCCAGGAGGAGATTGTCGCGTTGTAGTGCTCGTACGGCGGGATGAAATACGGTGCATTCGTGATGCCGAACTCCCGCAACACTTTGTAGCTCTTGAATATATCCTCGTTGAACTCTTGCCTTGTCACCAGAAGAGAGTCACGGTTGCCCCAAGGGGCGTAGAGCAGGTGGCCGTAGGAGTGGCTTCCGACGTAGTGTCCTTCGGCGACAAGTCTTCTGACAACATCAGGGTACATCTCGAAGAACTCTCCGGTGAAGAAGAATCCGCCTTTGATGTTGTATTTTCTCAATGTGGAGATGATTCTTTCCGCTCCGTCGGCCTTGTCGGCAGCGGTGAACACAAAGTCTATGTGCTTGACTGACGGGTCGGTTCTGATTATTCCGCCGTCTTGGTAGATGTTATTGTCGGGTTGGGTATTATTGGTGGGGGCGTCGGTGGCAATAGACACCGCGGGCCTATCGCTTCGCGACCCTATCCGGGTGAATTGCCCGCGGCATCCATTGCCACCGACGCCTTCGCCCGAAGAGCCGAGATTTTCATTCACTATGCCTTTGGTGGAAATATTCTCCTTCATTTTGGAGTTATCACCAAAAGAACCAGTATTTACAACAGCATCTTCAGTTGCAGAGCCATCACTTGCATTTGCTACTTTGCCGGCAGAAGCGTCAGTTAATTCAGCGGCTCCGTCAGCGGAAAGCGCGGCAGCATTGGATTTTGCCGTCCATTCGCCCGGATAGGGTTGCGTAGCAACAGGACGGCAAGGTCCAATGCCGCCGCGCGCCTCCTCCGAACAAACCCTTCCCTCACGCTGATAGTAAGACAACGGAAATGTCAGCGAGGCCGTGCCATCCATTGTCGGCTCGTTGGTGGAATAGTCGTGAGTGCTGTCGTGGTAAACCAAATCGCCCGGCTGGAACTCCTCGTAGTTGACTCCACCATCGGTACGGATGCCCAGAAGACTTCCGAATATCGTCGCATAGACAGGACCGTCAACCAAACCACCGGTGGTGTTGCCCATCTTGTAGTTGATGATGAAAGAATGAGGCTGGGTCGGGAATATTCCACCTTTCGGAAGCTCAACGATCATGCTCACACCCCACGGATTGCACCCCAGAAGCCAGTCACGCAAAGAACCTTCCATCTCCTGATAGGTCGTGTCACCGGTCAGTTCACGGTAAAGGATGCACTGGGTCAGCATCGCCGAGGTCAGATTGTTCGAGCACCATATTCCCGGAATGCCGAACATAAACGGATGATCCTTGCCGCGCTCATAGACACGCTGGATGCCCGAACGGATGTTCCTTATGAACTCCGCCGAGACCTTGCCGCCGAAGTTCTTCGCGATGCGGTAATGCCCCATATTCATAAAAGGATACCACTGGTAGTGGCGGGCGCTGTCGGCTCCCATCCAAGGGGTCACCGGCTCGCGGCGGGCATATTCAATGGCCTCGGTTCTGTACTTCTTGTCGCCGGTGCGGCGGAACATCTCGTAGGCGGCCAACTCCATATCATCCACCCAGTTATCCTCCTCGTAGATGTAAGGGGAAACCACCGAGGCGGTCTGGCAGACACCTGGCTTGGCTACTCCGGCATCGTAGGCGGCCTGCGCCTTGGCACCTATCTTCTCCGCAAACTCAGGATAGAAAGGCTTCAGGATCTCTGCGCCAAAGGCGAAGTCCGAAGCGAACTTTCCTGCGGTGCTGGCCACTCCGGTCGTCTTGTTCTTGTCCCCACGCTTGCCTCTCTGCTGAGGCTCACCGGAGCAGAACCACACCGGCCTGTACTCGCCTTTTCCCCAACCATAGTCAGCCTGGTCGTCATTCGGGACACGCATTCCGACATGGTCACGGTCATCCGCGATCTGATTGTACATCTCACCCGGCTCAGGGTTCATCTTGTCAAGCCATTTGAGTCCCCAGTAAATCTCATCTATGATGTCAGGAATCCCGTTCCGACCCGGCGTTCCGTCAGCCAGATGATTGTCCGAGAATGCCTCCGGATTGCTCTGATAGGCGAACATCATCTGGTAAATCGCGTTGGCTGAGGTGGTTGTGTACTGGAGGCAGTCCGAAGCGTCGTGCCAACCTCCGGTCACGTCAAGGAAAGTGCTGTCTTTCTTAGGATCCGGATGCCCGACGATGATTCCGTCCTTGCGATGACAACTGTCTTTGAAGAAAGGGTTCCAACCGCAACGCTGCTGACGCATATAGTTCAGCACAAAATCGGCCGCTCCGTTATAAACCTTAGGATTTATCGGGAATATCTCCGAGCGGGTCTCGCCTCCTGATGACAATACCTTAATATAATAGGCACCGTCGGTCTTCAAGGCACTGAAATCCAGGCGGCAGGTTGTCTTCATCTGCCCAAGCGCCCCCATCGGCCTCACGGCGTCAGACCTCCAGACGGCCTCACCGGCAAAGGCATCAACCAACTCGAAACCATTGACCTGGACAGCCTCATTACTCATAAAGACCGCCACCTTGGTGGCCTCCGGCAGATAGCCTATCTGGTTGATTCTGACCCAAGATCCGGCGAAAGTCTGGACGGCGGCCAAAGCCAGGAGCGCGATGGAAACTAATCTTTTCATTATCCTGTGGTTTATGCGATTCTTTTCAAAAAATTAATGAATATATTCTTAAAGACGCAAATTTAGGAAAATTAACCGTCCAAAATGTAGAAAATGCTTACTTTTGCGTAAATAGAACTGCATAATGGAATATTCCAATATAAGAATAGGCAACGGCTACGATGTCCACTCCCTCAAGGAAGGGCTGCCGATGTGGCTCTGCGGAGTCAGGATCGAGAGCGAGACGGGATTCGTGGCGCATTCCGACGGGGATGTGGCCATACACGCGCTGTGCGACGCTCTTCTCGGAGCGGCCGCTCTCGGGGACATAGGACTACATTTCCCGGACAACGACGACAGATGGAAAGGCATTGACAGCAAACTGCTTCTGAAAGAAGTGATGTCGATGGTAAGGGCCAAAGGCTATGAGCTCGGCAACGCGGACATCACGATAGCTCTACAGGCTCCGAAACTGCGCCCGCACATAGACGCGATGCGTTCCAAGCTCGCGGAAGTGATTGGAACAGACATCGACAACATCTCGGTAAAGGCCACGACCACAGAACGTCTCGGCTTCGTCGGCAGGAAGGAAGGCTGCGAGGTCTGGGCCACAGTTCTCATATTCAAAATTTGAATAATCCAATCATGATGACTGATTTCAATGAATAATGAAATAAAGTTATCGTGATTTGCCTTCAAAAGCTTACTTTTGCATATAATACCCTATTGATAGCACAATATGAGCCCTTTATCAGTAATAATCACAGTTCTGGCGTACTTTGCCGTGATGTTCACGGTGTCTTGGATCTCGTCGCGTAACGCGGACAACGCAGGATTCTTCAACGGGGGACGCAAGGCTCCGTGGTGGATCGTGGCGATCGCGATGCTCGGTGCGCCCATGTCAGGAGTGACCTACGTCTCCGTGCCGGGAATGGTCGGCGTGGGAGGCACGGCGATGGGCTACATGCAGATGGTGCTAGGATTCTTTGTCGGCTACATCATCATCGCCTTCGTCCTCACACCTATATTCTTCAAGATGAATATGGTGTCGATCTACCAATATCTTGACGACCGGTTCGGAGTCTCCTCGCACAAGACGGGAGCATGGTTCTTCTTCATTTCCAAGATTTTGGGAGCCGCGGTCAGACTATTTCTCGTCTGCGTGACGCTCCAGTTGATGATTTTCGAGCCGCTTGGGCTGCCATTCATCCTGAACGTGATCGTCTCCGTGGCCATCGTGCTGCTGTACACGTTCCGTGGCGGGGTGAAGTCCGTGATCTGGACAGATACATTGAAGACAGTCTGTATGATTGTCTCCATCGTGCTGGCGATTGTGTTCATTGCCAAGGATCTGGGTCTTAATTTCTCCGGCGTGGTGCAGGCGGTGCGTGAGAGTTCATATTCAAAGATGTTCTTCTTCGATGATGTGAACCACCCTGAATATTTCTGGAAGCAGTTCCTGGCGGGCGTGTTCACCGTGATCGCGATGACTGGTCTGGACCAGGATATGATGCAGCGCACGCTGAGCAGCCGCAACGCCAAGGATTCGCAGAAGAACCTCATTACCAGCGGTTTGTTGCAGATTCCAGTGATATTCCTGTTCCTCTGCCTGGGGGTGCTTTTGTACATATTCGCAGGTCAGAAGGGCATCTCCGAGGTTGGCGACACGCTGTTCCCGGCCGTTGCGACAGGTGGCTATCTGCCTGCGATTGTGGGCGTGCTGTTCGTGATCGGGCTTGTGTCATGCGCGTTCGCGGCGGGAGGCTCGGCCCTGACCGCGCTGACAACGTCGTTCACGGTGGACATCATAGGAACTAAGGGGAAGAGCGAGGAGCAGGTCACCACTATAAGAAAGAAGGTGCATCTGCTGATGGCGTTCCTGATGGGTGTGGTGATCTTTGTCTTCTATCTGCTGAACACGAAATCGGCCATTGACGCGGTTTACAAGCTTGCGAGCTACACTTACGGGCCGATCCTGGGAATGTTCGCGTTCGGGATATTCTCGAAAAAGAAGGTCAACGACAAGTGGGTGCCGCTGGTGGCCGTCATCGCGCCGGTGCTTTGCTTCATTCTGCAGAGCAACTCCGAAAGGTGGTTCGGCGGGTATAAATTCAGCTACGAGCTGCTTCTTTTCAACGCTTTGTTCACAATTTTGGGACTTTGTCTGCTAATTCGAAGAAAAAAGTCGAATTAATTTTGTCAATTCAGGATAAAGTTCTATTTTTGCAGTCCAGTTGCGAAGAAACGCAGCACATCATTGAGATATGGTGTAATGGTAGCACTACAGATTCTGGCTCTGTCAGTGAGGGTTCGAATCCTTCTATCTCAACAAATCCGGCTCCGGCCGGTTTGTTTTTATGGCTCTTGCCAACAAGAATGGCGGGGTAGCTCAGCTGGTTAGAGCGTCGGATTCATAATCCGGAGGTCGTGGGATCATGCCCCACTCCCGCTACACAACAATAGAAACTAATTAGACGATAATGGCGAACGCATTTCACTATTCCATCGGAAGGAAGTTCATTCAGGCAGTCAGCGGAGCATTTCTTATAATCTTCCTGCTGCTTCACGTGACTATTAACCTGTTCTCCGTCATTGACTCTTTCACAGGCAACTACAACGGACTTGACGGCCTTTTCCAGAAAGGCTGCGATTTCATGGCCCTGCCTATCGTGACCATCATGGTTCCGGTTCTTGCCGCCGGTTTCATCATCCACATCATCTACGGATGCTGGCTTACTTGGAAGAACATCAAGGCCCGTGGCGGCTACAAGCGCTATGAGGCTTCAAGCGTCGCTGCCGCCGACTCCTGGTCAGCAAAGAATATGTTCGTGCTTGGCATCATCATTCTCGGCATCCTTGCATTCCATCTTACCCACTTCTGGGCCAAGATGCAGCTTGCGATGTTCACCGGCGCCGAGGAGGGCAACCCTTACGAACTTCTCAATCTCACTTTCGGACGATGGTGGGTGCTGGCATTGTACCTCGTCTGGTTCGTGGCTGTATGGTTCCACCTTTGCCACGGTTTCTGGAGCATGTTCCAGACAGTTGGCTGGAACAACCAGACCTGGTTCAAGAGACTGAAAGTGATCGGCATCGTGGTCGCCACGCTGATCTTCCTTGGCTTTGCGGCTGTTGGCATCAACGCATTCCTTCAGGCAAACGCTTTGATTTAGTCAAGGATTAAAAATGAAAATTCAAGGGTGACCGTGTTCGGTCGCCCTTATTTGTTATACGCCACCCGGTCGTGGAACCAAGAATCCGGTCACTGAGCTACACTTCCGGTCACTGAGCTACACTTCCGGTCACTGAACCTGTCGAAGTGACCATATAAAAACAGGACAACAAATAAGCCGCTTCGACGCTTCGACATGCTCAGCGACCAAAGCGTCAAAAATCAGACAAATTGATTTATGAATAATAGTTAACATTTTAAAAACGAACTGAAATGAGACAGAAAAAGTTCCTGCTCCCAGAGAGCGACATCCCGACAGCATGGTTCAATATGCAGGCAGTCATGCCCAACAAGCCAATGCCTATCCTCAACCCGGCCACTCACGAGGCCTTGAAAGCCGAGGATCTCTACCCTATCTTCTGCAAGGCGTGCGCCGACCAGGAGCTCAACACGATAGACGAGTGGATTCCTATCCCTGAACCGGTCCGTGAACAGTACGCCGGCTACAGATGCACGCCTCTGGTAAGGGCTTATGACCTTGAGGCCGCGCTCGGCACACCGGCACACATCTATTTCAAGAATGAGAGTGTCTCTCCTGCCGGATCCCACAAGCTGAACTCTGCCCTGGCACAGGCCTACTACGCCAAGGAGCAGGGCATCACCAACATCACCACCGAGACCGGAGCCGGACAATGGGGCGGAGCGCTATCCTACGCCGCAAAGAAGTTCGGTCTGGACTGCGCCGTCTACATGGTCAAAGTCAGCTTCCAGCAGAAGCCTTACAGAAGGTCGATCATGCAGACTTTCGGAGCGGCGATCACCCCGTCCCCGTCAATGTCCACAAGGGCCGGAAAGGACATCATCACGGCAAATCCTAACGATCAGGGATCCCTTGGATGTGCGATTTCCGAGGCCATAGAGCTTGCGGTAAGTACCCCTAACTGCAAGTACACCCTCGGATCCGTCCTGAACCATGTCTGCCTGCACCAGACCGTCATAGGACTTGAGGCCGAAAAGCAGATGGAGTTGGCCGGGGAATATCCAGACATCGTAGTGGCCTGCTTCGGTGGCGGCTCGAACTTCAGCGGCATCGCCTACCCGTTTATGAGGCATAATATTCAGGAAGGCAAAAAGACCCGCTTCATCGCAGCCGAGCCATATTCCTGCCCGAAACTAACGAGAGGAAAGTTTGAATATGACTTCGGTGACGAGGCCGGTATGACTCCGCTCCTCCCGATGTACACCCTCGGTCACGATTTCAAGCCGGCGACCATCCACGCAGGCGGACTTCGCTACCATGGAGCCGGCGTGATATTGTCACAGCTGATGAAGGATGGGTATATGGAAGCAGTTGACATCGAGCAGCTTGACGCATTCAAGGCCGGAGTTCTCTTCGCTCAGACCGAGGGCATCATCCCTGCTCCGGAATCCTGCCACGCCATCGCCGCGACAATAGGCGAGGCACTCAAGTGCAAGGAATCCGGCGAGGAGAAAGTCATTCTCTTCAACCTTTCCGGCCACGGTTTCGTGGATATGAGTGCCTACGATCAATACCTCTCCGGCGAGATGCAGAACTTCCACGTCTCCGACACCGAGCTCGCAAAGTACATCAAGTCGGCAGACACACTGAACAAGTAATCGATTAGATATAAGGTGGAATATAGTCAAGAGGGCCTCTAACCTGAATTTTGCACGTTACCAAAATTCAGAACAGAGGCCCTCTGGACTTATTAGGGTAACCTAATATTTCAATGACATCATACTGCATAGTGCATAGTGCATAGTGCATAGTCATCGTACATAGTACATATTTCAATGGCACCATACTGCGGTTGCTGAGCTTGTCGAAGCAGCGAAGCAGCTGAACCCACGGATGTACTGTGATGTGCCGTGGCAGATAACTATTTGATTTTCATGCAAAAGAGCGATGTCCTGGTGAAGAAGACAGCACCAGTACATCGCTTTTTATATTCATTTTCAAGCACTTAAGTGCCACGAGATACCACATTAGATCGGCAGCGTCTTCTGACGAAGCCAAGAAGCGACCTCTGGAGTGAGACGTGGGGAAAGGGTACGGTAAACGTGCTCGTTGTAGGCGTTGAGCCAGTCAATCTCTGAGCGGTCGAGAAGGTCTTTGACAAGGATCGACGTGTCGAAGTGGCAGAGGGTCAACGTCTCGAATCTCAGCCAATGGCCGAAATCGTTCTCTCCGGCATCAACGCAAAGGATCAGGTTCTCGTGACGGATACCGAACTTGCCCTCCCGGTATATTCCCGGCTCATCACTTGTGATCATTCCCGGAATCAAAGCCTGACGATTGAAGTTCTGACGGATGTCCTGCGGCCCCTCGTGGACATTCAGATAGAATCCGACCCCGTGGCCGGTTCCGTGGCCGAAATTGCGCTTTGCGCTCCAGAGCGGTTCGCGGGCCAGGACATCCAGCTGGCAACCAGCCGTCCCTTTAGGGAAAACAGCCTTTGCCAATGCTATATGCCCTTTCAAGACCAAAGTATAGTCCTCTTTCTCCAACTGGGAACAAGGCCCAAGCGGAACAGTTCTGGTGATGTCAGTGGTACCGAACAGGTACTGCCCGCCGGAATCGCACAGGTAAAGTCCTTCCGCATAGATCTCAGCGGAGCCCTCCTCCGGCGTGACATAGTGAGGCAGAGCGGCGTTCGGACCGTAAGCCGAAATCGTCTCGAAACTCTCGCCACGGAAGCCCTCGATCTCACTGCGGAACTCGTGCAGTTTCCGTGAGGCTTCATATTCATTGACCGCATCTCCCGCCTCGACGGAGGTTTGCAGCCAATGGAGGAAGCGCTCCATAGCAACGCCGTCCTCAAGATGAGCCTCCCTCATCCCAGCGATCTCGACTTCGTTCTTGACCGACTTGCGAAGCCCGACAGGCGAGGTCCCCATGATGACATACCGAGAGTTCAGAATACTGAACAAACTGAAATTCAAAGTCGCCGGATCAACAAACAAAGCCTTGATGTAATTGCCGTCCACAAGATTTGAAAGCGCGGCCTCGACATCTGAATATTCCTGAATATTCACTCCGTCAGCAAGGAGCTCGTGGAAACTGTCCTCGGTCTCTCCGTCATCATCCGGAATCTCACCCTTACGTGCGAACCAAAGCACATTATCCTGAGTGACAAGAAGATATGACATCACCACAGGGTTATAAGCGACATCCTGCCCACGGACGTTCAGCATCCAGGCAATCTCATCCAAAGCCGTGAGAAGAATAGCATCGTACCCTTTGTCAGTCAGCCATTTGCGGATCCAACGCACCTTTTGCACCCTTGACCAGCCAACCTGCTCAGGTCCAAGAGTAATGATCGGGGTCTGAGGTATTTGCGGACGGTCAGTCCACAGGACTTCCAGCATATCCGGGGCGTTGACAAAACGGGTCTTCTCTCCAACAGTTTTCTGAATATCCTCAACGGAAGATACTGTCATGCAAAGCCCGTCAACCGCGACGCAGATCTCGTCAAACTCCGCGAAATGATCCGCAAGCCATTCTGGAATAAGCACTTGGCCAGGGACACGGGTCTTATGCAATTCCACTCCGGCCTCCGGAAGCTGCCGTGAAGCCTGAATGAAATAACGAGTGTCAGTCCAAAGACCGGCGCGATCCTCTGTGATGACAAGGTCACCCTCCCCAGTGTAGCCGGAAAGCCATGCCACCTGATGCCAGCGGGCTGCTGAATATTCACTGTTGTGCGGATCATTCCCCGTCACTATGACGGCATCCCAACCTTTCGAGCGCATCATCGCCCGAACAGCCTCGATTCTATCTTTGAATATGCTCATTGCCTCAACTGGATTATATGGGTATTCAATGCTTACAAACTTACATAAAAAACTGCGATTTACGCCCGTCACATAAGAAAGAAACAATTTTTTAGAGGAAATATAGAATAATCCTGATAAAACGCCAAAATGTCTGTTTTCATGAAAAAAACAAAAAAATGTATCGATTTATACATTCCTGCATTGATTTATTAAAAAAAATAAATATCTTGTGCAGCACTTGGTTAAAAAATCGATTTACGGAGATTCTGAAGATCGCTGGAAAAATAATAATACAACCAATAAAAACGTACTGTATGAACAAAAAAATCGCAGCAATCCTTGCTTTGCTTTTTCTAAGCGCAGTTGTCGCCTTTTCTCAAAACATACAGGTCAAAGGAACAGTCACCGACGCGAACGGCGACCCCGTACCTTTCGCCTCTATTCAGTTGAAAGGCACAAAAACAGGTACATCAACGGACGAGAACGGTAATTACACTTTCTCTGCCCCGAAAAACGGAACATTGATCTTCAGTTCCATCGGTTACCAAACCAATGAAGTCCACATCAACGGCAAGCTCATTGTTGACTGTGTGCTCCACCAAGACACCGACTATCTTGACGACGTTGTCGTCGTGGCTTACGGTGTCGCCAAGAAAGAATCCATCGTGGGAGCAGTCTCCCAAGTAAATTCAAAGGACATCGAGAAACGTTCCACATCCAGTGTATCTGCCGTTCTGGAAGGATCCGCCCCTGGTATCCGCGTGAACAACTCCTACGGAGAGCCAGGAAGTGACGCCAGCATACGTATCAGAGGATTCGGTTCCATAAACGGAACAAACGCGCCTCTCTACGTGATGGACGGTGTGGTTTACGGCGGCAACATCTCCGACCTGAACCCTCAGGACATCGAGAGCATCTCTGTCCTCAAGGACGCCTCTTCGGCAGCGCTCTACGGAAACCGCGCCTCCAATGGTGTCATCCTCATCACTACCAAGAAGGGAAAGGACGGAAAAGTCTCACTGACTGCCAACATCAACCAAGGTGTTTACCAGAGAGGTATCCGTGAATATGATTCCATGAACGCTGACGAATGGATGGAGACTATGTGGACCACCTACCGCAACGGTATGATGAGCGACCCGGCGCTCAACAAAACCCTTGACGAAGCCACGGCTCTGGCACGGAAGGATTTCCTTCCTGTTATTGCAAAGTACAACTTTAACAAAAACCGGGACCCTTTTCAGGAATCCCGGTTTTTCTTTGCTTATGGGTTTGGTTATTTTATGAGCTTGTTATAGTCAGTTTCTTTTGATGGAATCACCCATGTCCAGTTGTTCCTGTCCTGAGGACTGTAAGAAACGGCGAGGGCTGTGATGTAGTTGCCTCCCTTCTCTGTGGAAGTTCTGTTCAATGAATCACCCCAGCGCTTGAGGTCGAACCAGTTGAAGCCTTCGCCGAAGAGCTCGATCTTGCGGTAAAGTTTGATCTCGTCAAGAAGAGCGGTGCCGGTGGCGGTGCAATTATATTCCTTGTCACGTCCGCTGTCCCTTGTGAGGGCATTCAAGGAAGCCTGAGCCGCCTTTTCGTTCTTGAGGAAATAGTTAGCCTCTGCCTCGATCAGATACATCTCGGCGGAGCGGAAGTTGTTCAGGTGTCCGACGCCGGGTTGGGATGAATTGGCGAACTTGAAGTTCATGTAGGCATAAACCTTTGCGCTTGCTTGAATATCAGGATACAAGGATCTTGCATAAGCATCCAATTCCTTGCCGCCTTTCTTAGGATCTGCCAGACCTGTTGACTTTGTGTAGGAATAATCTTTAGGATCGAGGAACATTCCGCGACGGATGTCTGTCTCAGGAATCTTATCGTAAGTGTCCTTGTTGATGCATTTAGGATAGGTTCTTACGGCGGATGCCGAAGAATTATAGCTCATGTAGGCGAAATAAGAGTAGAAGAACAGAGTTTCATCGGCTGAACCATAGCAACTCCATATCCATTCCTTGTTAGGGGCGTTGAACCCGTCCTTGTACTCCGCGTTTGACATCAGAGGATGATTGGCGCGAGCCTTGGCGGCCTTGTCAAGAGCCTTGGCGTAATCCTGTCTGTTGAGGGCGGCACGGGCGTAGGTGGCATAAGCCATGTCGATGCTCGGAGAGTAATTGTCCTTGGAATCCGGTGCCAGTCCAGACTCTGTGTAAAGACGGATGGCCTCGTCTAGATCATCGTAAATCTGCTTGTAGCAGTCAGCCATAGTGCTGAGAGGCATCTCGTCAGTTGATGTGTCGAGACGAAGCACAACACCGTCAGACGCTCCGTTGCTGGAGTCTCCCCAACGCACGCTATAGACCTGAAGCAGCATCATATAGCTGTAGGCCCTGAATGACAAGGCCTGTGCTTTGATGAACTGTTTTTCTGTCTCGTCTCCTTTCGCATTGTCGATGTTGAGTATGATGGCGTTGGCGTTGCCGATCAACATGTAGTAGTAATACCAATTGTAATAATTGTAGATGCTGATCTTGCTGTCATGATTCGTGCCGTTGATGACGGAAGCCCAACCTGGCAGGTTTACGACGAGATTATCTCCAGGATATTCACCGGTATATAACTTGATTGTTCCCTCTCCGTTGAAACCTTGCGAACTGAGATACTGCCTTGTCATGAGTTTGCAGATGCCATTAACCGCAAGGGCCGCGTTTTCTGTGCTCTCAAAGATAGTAGGTGTCGCGGTGGAACTCGTCGGGATTGTGTTCATATAATCCTTTGAACAGGAAGCCAGAAGCATTACACCTAACAGTGCGGCGATGGATATTTTAAGTATGTTTTTCATTTTGTCCGTGATTTAAAGTTTTTTACAGTCTGATGTTGAGCCCTAACGAGAATACACGCGCGGTGGTGAACTTGTTGCTGCTGTCTCCGGTGAAGTTCTGCTGAGGGTTCATGCCTCTGAGAGTTGTCATGGTGAAGAGGTTCTCGGCGCTGAAGTTCACGGAGGCTCCGGCGATGTCAATCATGCGGGTAATTCTTGAAGGGATGTTGTAAGAAACGGTGAGGTTCTTGAACACCAGATAGTTGGAACTCTGAAGCCAACGGGTTGACATCGATGAGTTGTACTGGTTGTAGTAAGAGTTGAGTCCAGGAAGAGCGTCAGGATTGATACGGTTTGAGGATGTCTCTGTCATTCCGGCAGGAGCTGCTGTCCAGGATCCGAGCAGATCTCTATGGAGCTGATGCACGTTCGTGCTGGCGGACATCAGGGATGCATAGGAACTGTCGTACATCTTGCCTCCCAAAGAATAAGTGAAGAGGGCGGAGAGAGAGAAGTTCTTGTAGCTGAACGAAGTTCCGAAACTTCCGTAGATCTTAGGAAGGGCGCAACCGCTCCAGTCTCTCTTGGCATAGGTCACATAGGTAGTGTAGTCTTTGCCGTTGATGTTGACGTGATGCTCTTCAGGAAGCGGCTTTCTGGTCTCACCTTCTGCAGGTGTCCCCACATAGAAGGCCTCGTCATCAATCTGATAGAGGCAACGTCCGGTCATCATGTCCACACCTTCATACTGATACGTGAAGAATTCGTACATGCTGTGTCCCTCTGCATACTTGAAGTTCCCTGAAAGGATGCCCTCTTCCCTGTTCTGCTGAGGAAGAGTGATGATCTTGTTTCTCTCGATGGTGGCGTTCATGTTAAGGTTCCACTTGAAATCCTTCGTGCGGATTACATCGAAATCAGTGGCGATCTCTATACCTTTGTTGGAGACAGAACCAAGATTCTGTGTGATGGTGGAAACTGCGGAACTGGTTGAAGTCGCACCTGCGGAAAGTGGCTGATAGACACTGAACAGAAGGTCCCGGGTGCGCTTGTCGTAATATTCAAGAGACAAATTCCAGCAGTCGAAGAAGCGTCCCTCAAGAGCGGCGCTCCATGAGGCGGCAGTTTCCCACTTGATGTTGGTGGCGTCATTCTGTGACTTGTAGGCTCCTCCCTTTCCTCCATTCTGAACCATGGCGTAAAGGGCCATGTAGGCGTAGTAGCCGACACCCTGGTCATTTCCTACTTCTCCGTAGGATGCTCTGAACTTCAGTGAGTTGATTTGATGGATGGCCTTGATGAAGTCTTCATTTGAGAGAACCCAGCTGCCTCCCACTGACCAGAAGTTACCCCAACGGTGATCAGGATGGAATCTTGACGATCCGTCACGGCGGAAGGAAGCCTCGGCGAAGTACTTGTTCGCGAAGTTGTAACGCGCGCGGGCCAGATAAGACTCACTGCGGACATCATTGTAGTAGTCCGTCATCGTGGTCATTTCAGAGAAGTTGTTGAGGGTGGTCTGTCCCGGGAATGTCTGGTTTGTCTTGTAATTGTAGAGATAGTTGTAGTGGTAGTAGTAGTTCTCGTGGCCGAGGAGGGCATCTACATTATGCTCTCCAAAGGCACGCTGCCATGTCAGCTGCTGCTGGAAAGTATAGTTCATGTAGCGGTATATGGTTCTGGAGGCGCGTCCGTTACTGCCGGCTCCGTCACCTATCAACGCATTGTTGTAGGTCTGAGCCTCACTGTTGCGCAGACTCATGTCTCCCTTGATGGAGAATGTGAAGTCCTTGAGGAACTTGATGTCGGCGTAGAGCTGTCCGTTTAGTGTTGTGCGGTAGGATTTGGCCAAATTGTCCTCAAGTTCCCATGCGATGTGGCGGTTCTCATTTTGTCCACGGCTGTTGCCATCGTCATACTGCTTGTTGCCAGCCCCGTCCAGTATATAGTCTCCGTTCGCGGAGCTGAGATCGTGCTGATGGACAGGATAGATCGGAGCCATGAAGCGAGAGTAGTAGAACGGGTTGATGTAGGAATTGTTACCGTCCGTGTCGGTGAAATTGCTCTCCTGATAGGATCCGGCCAGATTCATGCCGACCTTGATCCATTTACGAGGAGTCACGCTCACGTTGGCACGTCCGTTAAAACGGGAAAAATCGGATGATTTTACATAACCTTTCTCATCAAGGTAAGCGGCTGACAAATAGAAACTTGACTTTTCGGAAGCAGCGTTGGCGCTCATGTTGTACTCCTGCCTGTAGCCAAGCCTTTCAATCGGCTTGAACCAGTCAAGGTCTTCGGCGATCAGAGGCTTGACGGTGCCGGTGAGTTTTCCGTTGGCATCGAACAATTCCTCATCACCCTTGTTGTAAATGTTGTACTTTAACAAAAATCATTTGAATATCCTACGTTTGAATATTCTTATGGCCACAAGAAGCAATTTTTCCACTGGAAGGAAAGCCGAAAGACCTCTCAGGCCAGAGAGCAGCAGATTTGAAGGCGTGAATGCCTCCTTGACATCAGACAGAGACTCGCGCAGGAGAAACTCTCTGCGGACCAAACGCTCGCGGACATCATTCTGAGCCGACTCCAGCTCATCCATCGTCTTGATTTCAGAATACCTCATAGCCTATCTGTCCTCGTCAAAGAAAAGTTTGATGAACATCGGAACGAACGTGTTGCGGAACAGTCTCTTCCTAAGCAGGATGACAACCGCAAGAATCACGGCGAAGACCGCGGCCACGATTCCGGCTCCGGCTGCATAACTGCCTATCAACTCACCTATCCACATAACACCTCCGATGGCGAGAGCAGTCAGAATCACGGACACGATGAACAGGACAAGCAACATGTAAAGCAATTTGCCGAGCGTCAATGACAATCCCTTAGCGGTTCTTAATTTGAGGTCATCAATCCTTGCCTCGACATAGTCCGCAGTGTTCTTGCCAAGGTCCTCAATCGGTTTTGTGAACTCACTCATCGTCAAGCGTTTTCCGACGGCCTTTCGGCATATTCAATGTCCTTCTGAATCGCGCTTTCGAGTTTCTCCAAGCGCTCGAAAATCTTCATCCTGACATCTTCCTTCAGATCCTCGGCCTGATCCTGAAGTTCCGCCCTCAGGTCGTTGAGTTCCATTCTTGCCAACCTCGCCCGTGCCTTGGCGGAATCCGCCGCGTCACCGACAGTCTCCTTAATCTTCCGACGCGTATCCTCGCCCTTCTCCGGAGCGAACAACAGCCCAAGGGTAAGCCCGGCGGCTGCCCCCGCGACAAACGCTAATAATGAATCACCTTTCATAACATTCGATTTTCACAAACTTACATAAAAATCTGCGATTTTTACGCCCGTCCCATAAGAAAGGAACAGTTTTTTAGAGGAAATATAAACCATACTGATCAGAAATCCAATTCATCAGCGCCGATTTCTGTCTGCCAACACAAACGGAACTCCTCGTGCAAGTGACAATAAGGCCATAACGCAACCCGTGAGTGTCCCGCAATCCTTCCGGGCGACAGAAAAGGGTTCCACAATCCTCCCGTGCGCAAAAGTGACCCTCTCACGTACGAAGGCCTTATTTTGATCCTCCTCGTGAGCAGGAGGGCCAGGGCTGCGCACGGGACCATAGACATTATTTTCTGACAGGCACGCACTGGACGCCGAGGAGTTTCAGGGCGGAGACGAGTTCGGTGGTGACAGCGACCTTGAACTTGGTTGAGTGGAACTCGATGTTGTACTTGGTCTGAGGGTCGTAGAGGAACATCTTGAGAGGGACGGTGCCCCGATTGGCCTGGATCAAGGACACGAGATCCTTGCGGAATTTCTCGGTCAGCATAGGCGTGGTGATGCTGATGGAGAAAGCGTTCAGCATCGTCTCGTTCACGTTGCCAAGAAGCATTATCTTCTTTACCCTGAAAGCATAAGGCGAAGTCTTGCCTTGAGCGCGCTCCTCAGGCTTGATGAAATATTTCTCCTCGATGTCACCCTCGATGTAAAGGTTCTCGTGCGGCTTCATATAGCTCATAAAAGCCTCGTGGTCACGTCCGAACAGCGCCAGCTCGTAGGCTCCGCTGTAATCCTCCAGCTTCGTCTTTGAATATGGCTTGCCGGTCTTCGTGGTCAGGGTGCTGTACTCGGTCACCAGGCCGGCTATCGCTACCTTCATCTTCTTCTTGGAAGCCTCACACTCCGCGACTTTCTTATTCAAATCTGCCAGTTCGCAGTTGGTAAAACTCTCTATCTCAAACGCATACTTATCCAAAGGATGTGAGGAGATATACATCCCGACATATTCCTTTTCCTTCTGGAGCCACTCGAACTCGTCGTCCGTCCCGACCATTTCAGGAATATCCGGACGCACAGGCTTCATTTCTTCAACCTCGCCGAAAAGCGACGCCGCCGAATTGGCCGCATCCTGGCTGTAAAGGTTGGCGTATTTTGCAAGCTCGTCAATGAACAGGTTCCCGCTGCGGCACGGCAGGAAAAACTGTTTGCGCTGGATGCCGAACGAATCGAAGCCTCCTGAATATACAAGGCACTCTATCGCCTTTCTGCCCAGCGAGTTACCAAGCCTTTCGATGAAATCGAACACATCGGCGTAGGTACCGTTGGCTGCCCTGTCGGCGATGATCGCGTCCGCCACATTGGAACCGAATCCCTTGATCCCCTTCAGGCCAAAACGGATGTTGCCTTCCTTGTTCACGGTAAAGTGTGAATATGACTCATTGACATCCGGGTTCAGCACCTTGATCTTGTGAGCCTTGCAGTCGGACAGAATCTTCTTGATCTCCGGCATGTTGGAGAGGTTGCAGGAGAGGTTGGCGGCGAAAAACTCGGCGGGATAGTGGCATTTCAGCCAGCCGGTCTGGTAGGAGACCCATGCATAGCAGGTGGCGTGGGACTTGTTGAAGGCATACTGCGCGAATTTCTCCCAGTCCTTCCAGATCTTGTCCAGCATCTTCTCCGGATGGCCGTTGGCCTTGCCGCCCTCCATGAACTTGTCCTTGAGCTCGTTCAGAATCGTTATCTGCTTCTTGCCCATCGCCTTGCGGAGCTTGTCCGCCTGACCCTTCGTGAAGCCGGCCAGCTTCTGGGAAAGAAGCATCACCTGCTCCTGATAGACGGTCACACCGTAGGTGTCCTTGAGGAACTCCTCCATCTCCGGGAGGTCATATTCAATAGGCTTGAGTCCGAGTTTTCTGTCCACGAAGTCCGGGATGTAGTCCATAGGGCCCGGACGGTAGAGGGCGTTCATCGCGATGAGGTCCTCGAAACGCTCAGGATGCAACCTCTGAAGCCAGGTCTTCATGCCCTCGGATTCAAACTGAAAGACGCTGTCCGTGTCGCCGTGTCCATAGAGTTCGTAAGTCGGCTTGTCGTCAATCGGAATCGCCTCGATATCAATGTCCGTACCGAACCTCAACTTAATGTTGTCCAGACATTTGTGGATTATGGACAGGGTGTTGAGTCCCAGGAAGTCCATCTTCAGCATGCCGACTTCCTCGATGTAGTGGCCGTCGTACTGCGAAGTCCAGACATACTGCCCGGATTCCTTATCCATCGAAAGACAGATAGGAATATAGTCGGTCAGGTTGCCTCGTCCGATGATCGTGGCGCAGGCGTGCATTCCGACCTGACGGATGCAGCCCTCCAGCTGACGGGCATATTTCAGAACCTCCCTCACCTGCTCTGTTCCGTTTTCCAACTCTTCCTTGAACTCAGGCACAAGACGATAGCAGTTCTTCAGGGTTATCTTGACATCCGTGTCCTCCATGCCCCTCTGATAGGTCTTCTTGACCGTTTTCTTCTGACCCGGATTGTCAGGATCATCAACCTCGACATCCTTTTCCACCACCTTGAATCCTGGCTTCAGATCATCCAGATCCGGATTGAAGAGATATTCCTTCTCCACCTTTTCACTGAGGCGGTCAGGCACCATTCCGGACAGGCGGTTGGACTCATCGATCGACAGGTCATGGATTCGCGCCACGTCCTTGATGGCTCCCTTGGCGAGCATCGTGCCGAAGGTGATCACCCGGGAGACGTGATCCTTGCCGTAGGAGTCCTCGACATATTTATGCGCCAGGGACAGATCCTCGAAATCGACATCTATATCCGGCATCGAGATTCGGTCCGGATTCAAGAAACGCTCGAACAGGAGCTGGTACTTGATCGGATCCAGGTTGGTGATTCCCAAGCAATAGGCCACCACGGATCCGGCCGCGGAACCACGGCCTGGTCCCACCATGCTGCCCTTCGCCCTCGAAGCCGCGATGTAGTCCTGCACAATCAGGAAGTAGTCCGGGAAGCCCATACGGCAGATGGTCTTGAGCTCGAAGTCTATCCTCTCGGACTGCTCGGCGGTCAAAGTCTCCCCATAACGTCTTTTGGCTCCCTCGTAGGTGATGTGGCAGAGATAGGCCACCGACTTGCAGAACTCGTCGCCACGGTAATTGCCCTTCTTGTCGCACTTTCCGACCTCGATGACATCCTTGTAAATGTTCAGATAGTTGTCCAGGTCGTCAAGGAAGGCCTGGTCGATCTGATACTTCGGAAGCACATGGTCGCGGTCGATCTGATATTCCTCAACTTTGGAAGCTATCTCCAGAGTGTTTTCCAGCACTTCCGGATGGTCTGGGAACAGAGCGGCCATCTCCTCCTCGCTCTTCAGGTACTCCTGCTGGGTGTAGTGAAGGCGCGGCTCCTCGTTGATCTTCTTACCGGTGTTCAGACAGATAAGATGGTCGTGCGCGGGGCCATCCTCCTTGTTGACGAAGTGGACGTCATTCGTGGCGACCACCTTGACACCCATCTCATGAGCCAACTGGAATATTCCCTCATTGCTGATCTTCTGCTCCTCATAAACATCCAGCGACAGCCCCGGGACCTCCGTCTTGTGGAGCATCACCTCAAGGTAGTAGTCGTCTCCGAAGACCCTCTTGTGCCACTCTATCGCCTTTCTCGCCTCGTCCATCTTTCCGGCGACGATGTTCTTGGGGATCTCGCCGGCAAGGCAGGCGGAGCAGCAGATCAGATTCTCGTGGTACTTCTCGATGATCTCGTGCGAGACCCTCGGCTTGCCGTAATAGAGACCTTCGATGTGACCCTGCGACACGATCTTCATCAGGTTCTTGTACCCGTCGAAGTTCTTGGCCAGAAGGATGAGGTGGTAATATGACCTATGCTCGCTGTCCTTGATCTTAGGGTCGTAGTGGCGTGTCACATAGACCTCGCACCCGATGATCGGCTTGACCTTGAAATGCCCGGTAGCCTTGTCCACATGCTTGCCTGCGAACTTGAAGAACTCCTTGACACCGTACATGTTGCCGTGATCCGTGATGGCCAGGGCCGGCATCCCCATCTCCTCGGCCCTGTCGAACAAGGTCGAGATGGAGGAGAATCCGTCAAGAATCGAATATTGCGTGTGGACGTGAAGGTGTACAAAAGCCATGGTGACAAGTCAAATTTTCATATATCCGCAAACCGTTCGGGAACGAAGCGGCCAGCACCCGAACCCAAGCGAATTGCGACAATACAAAGATACCGAAAAACCCTATCCCCACAAAGCCGCCCCCTCCGAAAAGTTTTCAACATCTGGAAAAAGTCCCGGTTTCACCCACATAAAACTCAGAATTATTCCCGAAAATAAGAGTAAATAGTCGGAAAAAGTCCCGATTTTAACCATCCAAAACTCGGAATAATTCCCGATACTATTTGTTATTCAATTGATTTATTGTAAATTCGCAAAAAATATAAAAAGAAGCCATGCTATATAGAAAATTCGCAGCCCATCTGGAAGACTTTCTCCGGAACGAACCTCGTAAGATAATGCTCGTCAATGGCGCCAGGCAGATTGGCAAATCGTACCTGATAAGGCACGTCGGCAACAAACTTTTCAAGAATTATGTGGAGATAAACCTGAAAGCGGACAAGGAAGGCTCCGGAATATTCGCGTCTGTCCGCAGTGTAGAGGAGTTTTTCCTGCAATTGGGTGCGATCGCCGGGAACAGATTAGGCAATCGGGACGACACGATTGTCTTTCTTGACGAGATTCAAAGCTATCCGCATCTGATGACGATGCTCAAATTCCTGAACGAGGACGGCAGGTACAGGTACATCGCCAGCGGCTCGGAATTAGGTGTGGCATTGGCGCAGACTCCTTCCGTCCCTATCGGCAGCATAGCCATCGAGCAGATGTATCCGCTTGATTTCGAGGAGTTTCTTCTAGCGATGGGATGCAGTCAGGACACTATTGACGGGATGAGGGAATATTTCCACGACAGGAAGCCGTTGAACGATTCCCTGCACAACTATATGCTCCGGCAGTTCAAGATCTATCTTTTGGTGGGAGGAATGCCCGACGCCATAAACAAGTTCATCAAGAGCCGTAACATCGCCCAAGTCCGTAAGATCCAACGGGACATACACTCCTTGTACAAGTTGGATGCGTCGCAATACGACGAGGAGAGGAAACTTGTCATCCGCAAGATCTATGACATGATTCCGTCCAACATGGAAAACAAGAAGAAGCGTGTCATCGTGAAGAACATCGAGCAGACAGCCGGTCACAAGCAGTTCAGCGACTACTCCGATGAGTTTGACTATCTGGTCAACTCCGGTGTTGCTCTCTCGGTCCAAGCCATCAGCAATCCGAAGTTCCCGCTGAAGGAGTCCGAGAGCAAGAATCTTATCAAACTATACCTCAGCGATGTAGGCATTCTGACTGACCTTCTTTACAGGACAAACATCAATGCGGTGCTTGGAGACGAACGCAGCGTCAATCTCGGCTCAGTCTATGAATCCGTAGTGGCACAGGAACTCCACGCCCACGGATTCACCCTGCACTACTACGACAACAAGCAGCGTGGAGAGGTTGATTTTCTGATTGATGACTACGACAATCTCACAGTCCTGCCCATCGAGGTCAAATCAGGCAAGGATTACAAGGTTCACAGCGCCCTGGACGCCTTCCTTGACACCCCCGACTACCACATCAAGAACGCCATAGTCCTAAGCAACGAACAAAACGTCCACAAGGAGCATGGCATCACCTACCTCCCCGTCTATTACGTGATGTTCCTAAAGCAAGACAACACCCCGGAAGAAGATCTCGTCATCCCGAATCCGACTTTGCAAGCCTAGTGGCGACCGTGGCACTTAACTAACTGACAGTGAAACGAAAGGGCATCCTCGTGGTTCAAGTATTCAGACCACGACAGTGTTCTGTCCGCTGATTATCAGGACATTATCCGCCACTGATTTCTAATACGCCCGGCCGTACATCTTCGGGGAGTTGAAGGCGGGGGTGTGGCCGGAGAGGCGGAAGAGTTCGGGGATGGTGACGAACTCGTAGCCTCGGGCTTTGAGCTGGGGGATTATGGTCTTCATCGCCTCGACGGTGCGCTCGTTCGTATCGTGGAACAGGAGGATGCGGCCATCCTCGACGCGGGCGAGGGTCTTGGTCACACGATCCTCGACCGGCATGTCGGCCCTCCAATCCTGACAACTGAGGCCGGAGATGAATATCTTCCCGCCCACAAGGCCGGCGACGTGGGCGTTGTGTGCCGTGAAGGGAGGACGGAGGTACACAGGCTTCGCACCGGCGTAAACCTCTATCAGGGAATCGGTCTTGGCGACCTCCGCAAGAATCAGAGAGTCAGGAATCTGCGTGAGATTAGGGTGGGAATAGGTGTGGTTCTCCACGTCGCATCCCATCCGTACCATCCGGCGGATGATAGGGGCGGTCTCCTCCGTGACGTTCTGACCGATAAGGAAGAACGAGGCCTTCACTCCGTTCTCCTCCAGCACGTCCAGCATCAACGGGGTGTACTTCAGGCTCGGCCCGTCGTCAAATGACAAAGCGACGTATTTCGGTTTGGAATCCTCCACGCAGCCGGAGTCGCAGCCGCAATCATCCTGAGCGTAGGCGATGCCGGCGGAAAGCGCCAAGGCTGCGGCCAGCATATTCAAGTATTTGAAAATATTCATTTTAAAACCCTCTTCCGAACATCAGCCAGTACTTCGCCTCAAGCTCCTTCCAGCGGGCGGCGCACTTGTCGTGGATGGCGGCGGTGTAGGCGTTCAGCAGCCTCGCCCTCTTGCGAGGGGTGGCCTTTGAATATTCAGCTTCAAGCTTCGGCAGGCCTTCGAAGGTCATCGCCTCCATCTCCAACACATTGTCCGTGAACTCCTTCTTGGTCTTCTGCCACGAAAGTGTCGCCAATTTGTTGGCGCGGCGGAACTCCCACAGCACGCTGTTCGGGTAATATTCCTTCTGCCCGCACTTTTCAAAGGCAGCAGGGAGTTTCGTGCTTCCGCAGAAGATCGGGATGCGAGGGCTCTGAGCCGGATTATCGACAGCGTACCAGCACACTCCCCCGATGCCGTCCGGAAGCCAGTCTCGGCTCTGGATGACCGTCGAATATGAACACCAGGCTACCGCAAGCGTCCTTCTGAAATCGATCACGCCCGGAGCGATGCTGTTCAGCGTGTTGCGCATCGGAGTGGTCAGCCAAGGATTGGCCAGAGGACTCATCTCCTTATGCGCCGGAACACCATTCTTCTCAGGCACATCAATCGTCCAGTTCTTGCACATATCCCATTCCGTACCCTCGTAAGTATCTCTCAGCAACGCCATTACCTTCCTGACATCGACCAAGGAGTCCGGCTTTACGGAAAACGGAAAATCATCCATTCCATACTTCAGACCGAGCGACGGTGCCAGCAGATCGAACACCCTGAACTCCCTCTCACGGTAGTTCCTGCCCTGTGCGTATGAGCAGACGATCACCTTCCAAAAAACGAAATCGCCCTTACCATCCCAAAGGCCGTTGTCGATAGCCACCTGCTCAAGGTTATCGGAAGCCATAAAGTTCTCTGTATCAGAACGGTCAATCTTTCCGATTCTTGGGATATTGGCGGAAATCCCGACGTGCTCGTCCGGAATCCTCTGCGCAGCCCAAGCCGCCCCGAGCTTATGCTTTCCGACTCCCACGATCTCAAACTGCCAGACCTCCTTCGGATCGGAGACCGTAAGACATTCACCACCATCCCCGTAGCCATATTCCTCTGCCAAAGAGCCCATCACCTTGACGGCCTCACGGGCGGTGGCGCTCCTTTCCATCGCCAGACGGCAGAGTTCCTCGATGACCAGCGGCGCGTCGTGGTTGATCAGGGTGTCCGGCCCCGTGAACGTCGTCTCACCGATGCCCACCTGCTTCTCGTTCAGCGATGGATAGCCAGTGTTGACGTAGGAATATGTATGCGCGACCTGCGGAATCTCTCCCACTATCTTGATCCCTGCGGTGTCGGTCACGAACTTGGTCTTGCGCCAGTTCTTGCGGATCGGAGTCACGGAACCCGGCTTGTGATCCTTCGCTGGAACGATATTCACCCAAGTGTGCGAAGTGCCGTCGCATGTGTGCGAGGTCATCACCGACCCGTCCGTGCTGGCCAGCCTCCCGACCACAATGCTGGTGCACTCCAGCCCCGAATTCTCATCATCCTGAGCCCAAGCTCCGAATCCCGCGGCACAAAACGCCGCCACCATCACAAGAATTTTCTTCATTACAATCAAACTTAATCCTTGAATATTCAAACGATGTCTAACAATCTATCAAACTTACACAAAAATTCTCAATATGTCAATTCCACCAGTCGCAATATGATCTTAGAATATATAATCTCTCTCAGACATGTCAAGATCATGGTTGAAGAACATCACAAAATATATCGGGAAATATGTGATACCATCCTTTTCAAAAACCTTTGATCCATTGGACAACACACACGCCTGCCTGATCGCATAATCCCTGTTGGCCACAAATCTGTCAAGAGCACTGTGCGTCGTGTAGTCTTTTCCCGATTTTACCTCAAGTGGTATTGATGACATATTCCTCACATCATCAATCAGATAGTCCACCTCACCGTTTTTCTTGTTATCATAATAATACAGGTCAAATCCGTGCGCCTTCAGTTCCTGGGCGACAACCGTCTCGTAAACCGAACCAAGATTGACAGAACGGATGTCTTCAAGAACCGGCCTGATGTCGTTGCCATATAGTATTCCTGTAAACAAGCCACAGTCATTAAGATACAATTTGAGAAGATTCTTCCCGGCATTCTGTCTGAGCGGATAAGCAGGCTGGCTTATGGCATCCACCTCCAATGCGACCCCGGAAGACACAAGATAGTCAAACTCGTCCTGATAGTCACTGGTTCGTTTACCTTTTTTTCCTTCGATGTCCTTGACCTTGACACGCTTTTTCTTGTTTTCAAGATTTGACGGAATCATTTCATATATTCGTAGAATCTTAAGCTTACGCGATGACTCCTTTTCGTATTTTGAAGCGTCAAGACCATAGAGTTCCAGAATTTCCCTGTGCACATCGCGCACTTTGACGATGTTATGCTCCTTCACATAAGTATTCACAGCATCAGGAAGACCGCCCACAAGAAGATACTTCCTGAACAAGTCCAACATTTTCCTGTGTATGGATTCGTTAGGCGAGACCCTCTCTTCAAAGCACCGACGCAAGTCTTCTATAACGAGTCGCCCTACACCGTTGGCCCAAAGAAATTCCTCGAAATCAAGTGGATACATATGCAAAGGAGTTATGCTTCCTATCGGGATGGATTGTGTCTTCTTCAATGTGACCCCGAGCAGAGATCCGCTCGCTATGTAGGTAAAGCGTCCTTCTTCCATGAGAAACTTAACCAAGGTAAGCAGGTGGTCATAGGCCTGGATCTCATCGATGAACACGAGCGTTGATTTCTTGTCGGACATCCTATCCCCTGCGACAGCACTCAACGCAAGATAGAAATTCTCTGTTGTCTTGGCTTCCGCAAACAGCCTGTCACCCTGCTTGTCTTTCTCCATATTAATCTCAATGAAGTTCGGGAACAACCGGCTTCCGATCTCACGGATAATGAAAGACTTCCCGATTTGTCTCGCTCCATCGACAACAAGCATTTTATCGCCGCCGGAATTTAGATAGTTTTCTATTTGTTTTGAAATCTTACGATCAAGCATATCTCACACATTTATTCCGAAATTTTACATAGGCAAATATACATTTATTCCGAAAAATATGGAAGCCAATAACGCATTTATTCCATAAAAAGAAAAAATTTTTGTAGCAGACGCGAAAAGCACGGAGAATTCGCGCCGAGAAGTAGAAAAGTGTTCCGTGCACAGATCAGGCTCTTCCGCTCACGAAGGTCCCCATAAAGGCCTTGTTGTGAGCAAAAAGGCTGATCTGGCTCACGAGGTGTTCACAAGGAGCAAGGTGGTGTGCAAGAAAGGGGCGAATCACGCGCGAAGATCACGCGTGTGTCGCAGACGGTTCAATGTATTGGGTCAAGACTGGTCAAGTGCCTTGAGAATCTCGGCGGCGAGGGCCGGGGAAACGAGTTTGGAGAGGTCTTCGAGAGGAGCGGCTGCGATGCGGGCGACTGAGCCGTAGTGCATAAGAAGGCGTTTCTCGGTCTGCTCACCGACACCTTTGATATCCCTTAAAGCACTCTGGATCTGGGCTTTGCTCCTGAGGCTGCGGTGGAATGTGATGCCGAAGCGGTGAGCCTCATCACGAATGTGCATCAAGACTTTAAGAGCCTGCGAGTTACGGTCCAGAAACAGAGGATAAGGATCGTTCACCCTGATCACAAGTTCCATACGCTTGGCAAGGCCGATGACCATCAGCCTGTCCATCAGTCCGAGTTCGGCCAGAGCCTGGCGGGCGAACTCCAGCTGGCCTTCTCCGCCATCGATCACCACCAGCTGCGGCAGGTCGTCCGGAGCCTCCACGAGCATCCGGGAGTAACGGCGGTTGACGACCTCCTTCATCGAAGCGAAGTCATTGGCCCCGATGACCGTCTTGATCTTGAACTTACGGTAATCCTTCTTGGACGGCACTCCGTCACGGAAAACCACACAGGAAGCCACCGGATTGGTTCCCTGGATGTTGGAGTTGTCGAAGCACTCGATATGGGTCGGAAGCTCCTTCATTCCCAAGGCCTTGCGCAAGTCCTCAAGAACCATCCTGCGATATTCGTCAGGATCGGTGTGCTCCCTCTGCTTGATGGAGTTGAAAAGATATTCCTTGGCATTCTTGACGCTCAGTTCGAGAAGGGAAAGTTTGTCGCCGCGCGCCGGGATGCGGAAGTCGATGCCGTCTATCTCCACATCCGGCTTGAACGGCACGATGACCTCTTTCGCCAATGCACCGAACTTGGATTCGATCTCGGCGATGAACGTGCTGAGTACAGATGCCTGCTCCTCCTCGATGTTCATCTTGAAGCCCAGGTTCAACGACTGGATGACAGATCCGCCACGAACACGCAGGAAGTTTCCGAAAGCCTCCTGGCCATCGAAAACCAGAGAGAACACATCACAGGAAGTACCTGCGACAGAGGATATTATCGAATGTGAATAGTGCTTCTTCAAGGACTCTATCCTGTTTTTACAGACCTGCGCCTCCTCGAAACGGAGCTCCGCGGCCGCACGCTTCATCTCGGCCTCATATTCACGGATTATCTCATTCACGCCGCCTTTCAGCAGACGGGTGATCTCGATGATGTAGGATGAATATTCCTCCTTGCTGACCGCGCCAACGCAGCAGCCTTTGCAGCGTCCGATGTGGAAGTCCAGGCACGGGCGGAATTTGCCCCGGAGGATCGCGTCGCCGGTGATTTTCAGGTTGCAGGAACGCAGAGGATAGTTCTTGCGGAAAAACTCCAGCAGGTAGTTTGCGTGCGAGACCGAGCTGTACGGCCCGAAATAGGTGCCGTTCTTCCTGTCCACACGCCTGGTCAAATAGATCTTCGGAAACTCGTCGTTGGTGATGACGATCCACGGGTAGGTCTTGGAATCCTTCAGCAGGATGTTGTAGTGAGGCTTGTACTGCTTGATGAGGTTATTCTCCAGCAGCAATGCGTCCGCCTCGGAATCCACCACGGAGAACTGCGCGTCGGCGATCTTCGAGACCAGGATCCGAGTCTTCACGTTCAGCCTCTCCGGCGGCACAAAGTACTGAGCCACCCTCTTGTGCAGATCCTTGGCCTTGCCCACATAAATCACCTTCCCCGAGGCATCGTAGTAACGATAGACCCCCGGGGAATGTGGAAACAGGGCGATTTTCTCCCTGACTGTAAGACCCTTCTCGCTCAAAGCGTTTGAATATTACTTCTTGGCGGTCACGTACTTGGCGACCTCCTCCTCAATGCCTTCACCGCGGAGATCCCTCTTGACGATGGTTCCGTCAGGTCCGAAAAGGATGATGTGAGGAATGCCCTGGATGCCGTAGAGATCGGTAGGAACAGCCTGCGCGTTGATGATCTCGTTCCAGTTCACGCCATAAGCCTTGGCGGTGTCCACGGATGCCTGAGGCTGATCCCAAACAGCGACGCTGAGCACATCGAAATCGTCACCGACGTACTTGTCATAGACCTTCTTGATGTTAGGGATCTCCCTCTTGCAAGGGCCGCACCAAGATGCCCAGAAGTCAACGAGGACGTACTTGCCCTTACCTACATAGTCGGAAAGCTTAACGCCGTCGATGTCGAAGTCGGTGAACATCGCCCCCTCGGCGGTTGCCTTTTTTGCATCGATAGCTTTCTTCATCTTTGACACCACAGGAATCTCGGAAAGGGATGGATCGAGCAGGTTAAGCATCGAGTCTACCTGAGCCGGAGTAAGGTCGTACTGAAGGGTACTGAGCACCATAGCTCCAATGATGTTGTCCTTATTGGCATCGAAAGCCTTGTCATTGCATTCCTTTACGGCAGCCTCATAGTCATTATAAACCTGTTCCTTGACGGAATCCTCGGCCTCGTCGCCAAGTTCCTCAAGTCTGGCTCTGGCATCCTTCTCGAACTGAGCCATCGCGTCAGCGTAGGCTTTGTACTTCTCCTGTACAGAGACAGACGGAGTCTTGGAAGCGATCTCGCAAGTACCGTCTTCCTTGACAGTGACCGTCAACGGAGTACCGTCAGAAATGAATCTGGCTCTTACTCCTTCCCCGGTCAGCGTGGCGAGCACGGTCTTGGATGCAGGAAGCACAACGGCGAACTTCCCGTCCGTCACAGTGAGGGTAGTGTCAATTCCAAGATCGGAAATCTTGATGCTTACCTCTTCAGGAGCATTGCCCTCGAAAGCACCTTCGATGGCTGTCTTGTCAGAAACCTTCGGGCCGCAAGCTACCGCGGCGATGGCAGCGAAAGCCGCCAGAATGAATGATTTACGTCTCATATTCATGAATATTAATGTTCAATCTTTCCTGCCTCGGAGTGGCACCGCAAAAGCGAGCCGCTTTTCCGCAACAAATGTAAAGTTATGAATATTTTCGAGAATATGAGTACCTTTGTTATACAGAATCAAATAATTATTGAATATGACGCTGAAAGCCAGCATAAAATCAATGAGACTGAGGACACTTCCGCTGTCCTTGTCCGGAGTGATCCTCGGAGTGACGCTCGCAGCGGACAAGGCAGATGTCAGTCCGTGGACAGCCGCGCTGATCTTCCTGACAACGGTATGTCTGCAGATCCTCTCAAATCTGTCCAATGAGCTCGGCGACACCCTGAACGGCACCGACTCTGCTGACCGTCAAGGCCCCCAGTACGCCCTCGGCAGCGGAGATATGACCGTAGGAGACATCAAAAAGCTCATCGGAATATTCATCGTCCTTTGCATCGTCTCCGGTCTGGCGATGATAAGTGTTTCCTTCAGGAGCATATTCAAAACTGAGTCAATCTGTCTGGAAGTGCTTGGCGCGGCGGCGATTGTGGGTGCGATGAAGTACACGCTCGGAAAGAATCCTTACGGGTACAGAGGGTTGGGGGATATGTCCGTGTTCATATTCTTTGGCCTTGTGTCGGTGCTCGGTGGGTATTATGTCGCGGCTCGGGAGTTGCCGCCACTGATTATGCTACTGCCTGCCTCCGCCATCGGGTGTTTCAGCGTGGGAGTGCTGAATGTCAACAACATAAGGGATATGAAGACGGATGCGGTGAATCGTGTGACCGTGGCCATCAAGCTCGGGATGAAGGGGGCAAGAATATACCAGACCATCCTGGTCACATTGGGCTGGGCCTTGATACTGGTGTTTTGCGCGGTCTATGATTTCGCGCCGGGACATTACATATTCATCATCACTCTTCCATTGTACATCAAGCACTTGCAAGGTGTATGGACCCGGAGCGAGCGTGCTCTCGACCCGATGCTGCCGATGCTCGTGATCTCAACTTTCTTCCTCTCCATCCTCGCCGGAGCGGGATTTTTAATTTTTTAGGAATATGCCGACAAAGACAAAAGTCAGGAATATGTTCGACAGCATTGCTGGCGACTATGACGCTCTGAATCACATACTTTCACTGGACGTGGACAAGATCTGGAGAAAGAAGGCCCTGAAACAGATCGTGGACGCTCCGGCTCCGGCCCAGGTTCTAGACCTGGCCTGCGGAACGGGAGACTTCTCGATCGCCATCGCCAAAGCCTTGAGTTCAGCGACCGGAAGTCACGTGACCGGCGTGGATCTGTCGGAGGGTATGCTGGCGGTGATGCGCGAGAAAGTCCAGAAATCCGGCCTGACCGAAATGATCTCCATAGAGGAAGGCGACGGCGAGAACCTCCGCTTCCCGGACAACACCTTCGACCGGATCACCATAGCCTTCGGAATCAGGAACTTCGAGAATAGAGAGAAAGGCCTAAGGGAAATGCTCCGCGTCCTCAAACCCGGCGGCCGCCTCGTGATCCTTGAGCTCTCCCGCCCAGAGAACAAGATAATCCGCTGGTTCTACGACCTCTATTTCCTCCACACCCTCCCGAAGATCGGCGGCAAGGTCTCCGGTGACAAGGCCGCCTACGCCTATCTCCCCGCCTCTGTGGCCGCCTTCCCCGGCAAAAAGGCGTTCATGGCCACGATGCGCGAGGCCGGCTTCCGCACCGTCACCCACAAGGCCTTCACCCTCGGCATCTGCAGGATGTACACGGGCGAGAAATAGGGAAAAAAGCGAGGCATCTAAATTATTGAATATCAAGATAATAAACTATATCCTGGTGGGAGACATCGCACCAGGACATAGCGTTTTTCCTTGATTATAAAGGAGTTATCTGCCACGATGATTTATGGAATAATCATCACTTCAATGTTATGTTTTTGATTTCCTGTCCTGATTTGACTGAATATTCACGGGTTTTTCCATCATAATTGACCGTGACCTTGATTCTTTGGTCGTCCAACCTTCGCGCGGCGATGTTGAAGTCTTTGCCGAAAGCCTTTATGTGGTCAAGAGACATCGTGTTCCAGCCTGAGGGCATCTGAACCTTCAGGCTGAATGAATCAAATCCAGTCGGACGTATTCCGAACAGACCTTCAGTGATCACCCTGCAATACAGTCCGCTTTCCGCGGACAGGTGCCGCTGCGACCCTTCAGGATAAGCCTCGACCGGATATGGGACATGAGTTCCGAGAAGCCTGCGCTCAGAATAATCATGAAGCTGCACAAGCGCCTCGTCGGCATAGCCGGCGGCGAAAGCTCCTCTCAGAGCATAGAGGGTTGATCTGTCCCAGAAGGTTGTGCTGCCCTGCTGAGTCAGGATTCCGTCCCTGGTCATCATTTCCTTGGAGAACAGAGCCACGAGCGTACCCTCGGCTCTGTCATTGATACCGAAACACAACGGAAGACATATCCATGACCTCAACACATCGTTACCGTCATAGTAACGGTAAGTGTCATAACCGCTTACATTGCCGCCGAAATAATTCTCAATCGCCTTTTTCAGGTCAGCGGCCCGCCTGCGGTATGTCTTGGTGACCGATGAAGGCTCTCCCATCAACGGGGCAAGATATGTGGCGGAAACGAGGCCGTCATAGTAAAGACAGGCGGTCGAAAGGTTGGCGTCCCCGGCAGGGAAACGACCCTCCAACTCATCGGAATCGGATTCAGGAACACCTTGGGCATTGAGCTTTCTGTGGCAATATTCAAGGCACCATTTTATGAAAGGCCAAAGTTGTTCCGCCTCTTTTCTGTCCCCGCGCGCCAGGACATAACGTGGCGCACCGTGGGCGACCATGGCAGCGTCTCCGCGGTCACCGGCCCCGTCCCAGATGTCGGTCCCCTCGGCGATTATCGAACTTGGAATCGGCTTGAACTCAGGATTTTGATACCTGGAGAACAGACTGTAGCAGTTAAATGAAGATTCATTGCCGGTCGCATAGCCAAGGAAAGGATAAAAAGGCGAGACATATTCGCATTCATCGTTACACCATAGGGCTGCATAATAAGACTCACCACCAGGCCCGTGCATCAGACCTCCTTTTGTCCTGAATATGCTCTCCGACGCCCTGATCTTAGCGAAACGGAACTCTGCGTCGATGGCCGGATCCGGAGTCCTTAGAATCAAGGAAGAATCAACGTCCTCCCGGATGAAGGACATCCTTGCGGCATATTCAGCGTCAATGTCAGGTACGATCATCCTTTCCGTGCCGGCCCGATAAGCCTGAAAGGCCGCATGGAACCTTATCTCGTTCCGCGGCACAAGGACATAAGTCCCGCTTCCGAATATATCGGCCCTGATCACATAACTGCCGTCCAGCCCTTCTCCGGCCAGGGTCCTTACCACTTGGCTGAACTCAGGAACGCTTACCGTCAATGGCTTGTCCGAAATATTCCTCAAGACATAGATCTCGCAGACCATTGGAAGGGTACGGCTGGGAAAGATTGTCTGGCTCACTTCCGCGACAGGCCTCGTGTAGTCACCGCGGGCGCCTCCGACATTGGCCTTTCCGACACCATATTCATTGACAACGGAAAGGCCTCCGTTTATGGACACTTTCTTAGTGGAAAGCTGCCGAGGGACAAGGGAGTTGATCCCGACCAGCGACATGACGTCCGTACCCATCCTGTAAAGCAGGCTGGCGTGCGTGTCATTAGGGACACGGCGAAGCATCGGGAAAACCAACGATCTTTCCTGGCTGAACAGGCCTTTTTCGTCAACCATCCATCGAAGGACGCAGGAAACCTGTTCCCCGCTCATCTCGATGTGGTCGGAATATGGCAGGACGATCCTTTCGGGATTCAGCTCTATAGAACCGTCCGTTCCGATTGTCCAGCACGTCTGCGAATATGCCGCATTGGCGCTCGTTACCAGTGCCAGAATGGCCCACAGAATCCTTTTCATCACGTTTTTATTTTATTATTCCAACATCTTTGACTTCCCAGTCATCCGTTCTGAACGGAGCGAAAGGCTGACCGGAGGTTGTCATCACGTTTGCGTCCTCGGGATAGTTTCTGAAAGCATAGCGAGCGGCTACAGGCTCGGGGACATCTTCCGACCAGACTTCAATCTTATTCTGCCACCAGCGGAAGTTGACTTTGGCCTTATGCCAGACCTTGTCCGCCCCGGCGATCTCAAAGCCTCCCGGAGCGTAGTAGCCGTCCGAGGCGAAACCGAGAATGCTGTCGGACTCATTGAACTCATTCTGTCCGGAAAGATTGTTGAAACTCAGGACAAGCTGGTTGCACTTGTGGTAATCGTTGTACTCCTTCTCCATCGACTTGTAGGTCGGAGCAGGAAGCGGCACTCCATCGACACCATAGTCATTACGGAGCGCGAGCCATGCAAGCCTGGTGCCCACCTCCATCTTCTTCCGAGGATGTATGCAAGTACGGCTGCCGATGTCTGTCGTTGCGGCAATGCCGCTATGAGGGATTTGAGCCATTGCCTGGTACTGTGCCTCCACGACCAGAGGCAGAGAGCGCAGTCCCTCGCCGTTGTAGGGGTAAGGGGCAAGCTGAACGAAATAGAACGGCATTCCCTCATCCTCCCAGATATTCCTCCACAAGTCAACCATGGAAACCATAAGATTCCTATAGTCAAACCAGTTGATCCTGTTCGACTCCCCTTGGTACCAGATCCATCCCTTGGCCGTGTAATGGCGCAGAGGCCAGATCATCGAGTTGAACAGCCTGTGGGGCTCACTGGTGACCCCTTCTCCGGAGAGGGCGAACTCATGGTTGATCCCCTCGGTGGAGAGGATTGCCTCATCGCTCATCCAGCATTCGATGCGTGTGCCTCCCCAGTTCGAGGAGATCAGACCCACCGGCACACCTACGAGAGCCTTGGACAACGCCCTGCCGAAGAAATAACCGCAGGCGCTGAACTGACTCGCGTTCCTCATGGTAGGCAAAAGCCATTCTCCTCCGCAGGTGTCCGCCGGTTCGTCAGCCGGAACCCGGGGAACCTGGAAAAACCTGATCAAGGAGGCCTCGGTAGGGACATCCATCAGGTACTCGGGATAATTTTCGACCGGCTGCATCATGAAACCGCAAAGCGGCATCTCCATGTTGGACTGCCCACAGCAAAGCCAAACCTCGCCGAGCATGATCCCCCGGACGGTGACCGGCTCGCCGTCGGAGATGGTCATGGTGTGAGGGCCGCCGGCGTCAGCGGTCGCTACCCTGACACGCCAATTCCCGTCCGGATCAGCTTTGGTACGATACCTTTCCTTGCTCCATGACACAGACACTGAGACCTTTGCCCCGGCCTTGGCCTTTCCCCAGACATTCACGGAAGTGTTGCGCTGAAGAACCATGTTGTCACCGACGAGCGATGGAAGAGAGACTTTCGCAGACACGGACAAAGCAGTCAGCAACACCGCCGCCATCACAATAAGAAACCTTTTCATATCATTCAAAATTTTAATGCAGACATCAAGTGATCATTGAAAAATAACTTAAACTAAATCTGACACAAATTTAGTTCAACTTATTTTTTAACGCTTACCAAAAATAACAAAAATCATCGAATAGGAGCCATAACATAACAGGCACCACCTCCCGGAGCAAGCGGAACGGCATTCTCGACAAGAGAAAAATGATCTGGGACAGTTTCAGCAAACGTCCGTACGCCCCGTTAAGAAGCACCGTGCAGGGTAAAGGCGACGAGCAATTCCTTCAGCAAATCAGCGAGATAGTGTCTGTGAGATTTACCGACATGGATTTCTCCGTCGATGACTTGGCGGAGCAGATGCACCTGAGCCGTTCCGTCCTGTTCGAGCGTACCAAGGAGGCCTGCGGCATGACTCCTAACAATTTCATCAAGGAGATGCGTCTGCGCAAGGCCGCCAGCCTGCTGGCCGAGCAAAAGTACAAGATCAATGAGATCTGCTACATGGTAGGCTTCAACACCCCGTCGTACTTCGCCAAATGCTTCTTCAGGCAATTCGGTGTCCTGCCAAAGGATTTCGTCGGCTGAGACGACCCAGATGTGCGGGAATGCGATTGACGTCACAGATCCGAGATTGTCTCGTTCCGCAGATCGGCGATGAGCCTGTCGATCGAATCCTTTGTGACATGCTGCATGACGACAACATGCGACAGCTTTCCGCCAAACGCCGCGTCCTCGCCGCAAGCGAGATTATATTTCCTTACGACTTTGGCGGAAGGACGGCGGAATATGACTGTGTTGCTATATTCATTGTTCCAATAAGGCCAACCTATCCTTTTAAGCTCAGACTTAAGGTATCGCGTGTTTTCAAAAATCCTCGCGGCCTGCTCTGTCCAGCCTTCATCGCCGACCGTTTTCATAAGCCACCAAAATTTGAGTGGCTCGATTCCTGATCGTGAGCAGTTTATCATGCGCATGTTGGCGTTCAGATAAGAGATGTCGTAGGTTGACTGATTGTCGTAAACGTCGCGGGTTGTGATGAAGAGTCCGCAAGGGCTGTCGATGCCGAAGAATTTATGACCGCTGACGCTAATGGAATCAAAGCCGGTTTTCCTGCGGTCAACCAGGTCCTTATATTCGGTGAATGGCAGATAGCCACCGAACAGAGCCGCATCAACATGACGATATACAGCCATCCCCTCGTGCCTTGCCAGTACATCATCAAGAGCCTTCTGATCATCTATGGCACCCTTGAAGGTGGAACCCATCGCATAGACTATCAGGCAAGGGCGTGTAGGGTCAAGGACTTTCTCCAACGAGTCCGGCACCATCCTGCCCATGGAGTCACTCTTCACAAGACGGACTTCGAGGTGCTGAAGATCACAAAGGCGATAGTTGCTGTAATGAGCCTCATCAGAGACATAGACGACGGGCATCTTGCCGGTCTTCCTCTTCAGATAATTGACTCCGAAATAAATACCGTGGTTGTTGCCGTCGGTTCCGCTCATGGTGACAATGCCCCACAGGTCATTCCCGTCAAATCCGTATTTAGGAGCGAAATACTGAATGACCTCACGCTCGAAATCCAATGAGGAAAGAGTGTGGTCTCCCTCCTCGAACGGATCTCCCGCGTTGTTGATGATCATCGACTCCAGATTGTTTCCTGTGTACCAGCGGTAAAACTCCTCCAGTCTTATGTCATTGTTGCCTGGATAACCAAGGGTCATACTCCTTTCGGCAAGGCACTCGGACGCCCATCTGTCAAGTTGTTCAAATCCTGAAGAAACCACAACCTGAGCCGACAAAGCCAGACTGCCTGACAGCGCAGTCAGGCCGATCATCAAGCCCCTCATCAGCATGCTGTTCATAACTATTCAATACATTATTGAGTCAACTTGAAAAAGTACCATTCGCCACTTTTTACCCCCGTTGGAAGTACCTGTGTGGCACATATTTTTTCAAAAAAAGACTTTTTCAAGTGGACTCATTATTGGTTATTATAATCGTTCCTTAACCACATAGAAGAGTCTCGGAATCAAACACAAAAATAATGAATTATAGTCATTTCGAACATTTGGATCCATGAGCCCACTTGAAAAAGTGCCATTTGCCACTTTTTACCCCTTACAGAAGTATCTGCGAGGCACATGTTTTTCAAAAACGACTTTTTCAAGTGGACTCATCCATTGCGGATTGAAAGAACCGCACCAATGATTTTGCCTTTTCGGCAAAACGAAGTAAATTTGTGTTCAACAAAACGGACGGACGGTTTGCCGGGCTTCTTTGGCCGGGCCTCTGACGAACAGACGATAAACAGTGATATTCAAGAATATGAGAAAGTACCTTTTGATTGCGGTTCTGGCGGTGCTGCCGTTTTTGGCGGAGGCGCAGAACGGGCCGGCCATTGCCAGGATCGTGTGCGGGCCTTACCTTCAGAATGTTACCACGGACAGCTTCACGGTGATGTGGATGACGGATGTAGATGCCGTGGGGTGGGTGGAGATCGCTCCGGACAACGAGGAGAATTTCTACTACAAGGACAGGCCGAAGTACTACGACATGCGCGGCCACGGGCTGAAGCCTATCGGCAAGATCCACAAGGTGACGATTGGCGGGCTTAAGCCCGGCACCAGCTACCGCTACAGGGTGATGATGACGGCGGTGCAGGACTACCACAACAACTACAATCCGGTCTACGGGAAAGGCTCCGGAGCGCCGGCCTACAAGGTTGACCTGCCTAAGGCCACCACTCTCAAAGAGGATTACAGCGAGGTCAGGTTCGCCGTTGTCAACGACGTGCACGCCCAGGACTCGCTACTGCGCAGATTGTTCGCGGACAAGGAGAAGAACAAGGAGTTCGACTTCGTTCTGTTCAACGGAGACATGACCTCCGACCTGGCCTACAGCGAGAAGATCGTCCGGCACTACCTCAAGCCGGCCAGCGACCTGTTCGCCGACCAGACTCCTCTCTTCATGACCCGCGGCAACCACGAGTACAGAGGCAAGGAGGCCCTCCGGATCTCTGAATATTTTGACTTCCCTGAGCACGGACCTTACTACACGTTCAAGTACGGCAAGTTCTTCTTCCTTGTGATGGACGGCGGCGAGGACAAGGTGGACAGCGACATCGAGAACCAAGGACGGCTCTGCTCGGAGCCTTATCTGAACGAGGAGGCCAAATGGCTCAAGGGCGTGGTGGAGAGTGATGAGTGGAAGAACGCCGAAAGAAGGATCGTCTTCAACCATATTCCCCCTCAGATCAAGGACGCATGGCACGGCAATCTGAATATGTCGGAGAAGTTCCTGCCTATCCTCAATGGTGCCGGAGTCGATCTGATGCTGAGCGGCCACGTGCACAAGTACTCTTTCCGCGAAGTTGGATCAACCGACGCATCCTTCCCTGTGATCACCAACGGCCAGTGGCAGAGGATGGAGATTACCGTGAACGCCAAAAAGATCGCCGTCAGGATCTACGACACCGACGGCAAGCTTACCCACACAGTGGATCTTTAGTAACCTTCAAAAAATAACCTGCCTCATCTTAAGGAATCTTTTCGGTCTAGATCTCTTTTTCTCATCAGTCATGTGCCACCGGCACACTCCTTCTTCGAAAATAGATCTATCCTCGAAAATCTTCTCCTAATCTGAAGCAGGTTATTTTTTTCACGTTACTTAGAGGTCTTGTTCCACAAGGACTTCAGACGGTCAGGGAAGTGAGGGAATTCTTCAGATTAGCACACAGCGGATCTTTAGAGATCTTGTTCCACAAGGACCGCAAGGAAGTGCGGAAGGCTCTGAGCCTAACCGAGGATTCCTTTGAGTAAGTCCGGGATCACCAATTCCTCACAGTGGATGGAGGCGAGCCGGATGCGGCCCTCGTCTGTAAGCGAGAAGATCATCCCCCGCTTGTCAGCCGGGTTAAGTTTCCGGCTGATGAGGGATGTTTTTTCCGCCGAGGCAAGAACCTTGGACATATTCGAATGTGTAAGCCCCAACTCATCTGATAGTTCCGATGCCGAAGCGCTTCCCTGCCCCGCAAGGAAGCAGAGAAGCATCGCCTCGTTCAGGTTCAGCCCGAATTTCCTCTGAAACTCAGCGTCCAGCCCGGAGATCGCCCTATGGATCTCGCGAAGGCGGCAGATTGTGTTCTTCTTATTCTCCACGACCTACCAACTACAGCTCAACTTTAAGAACATCCTTGATGATTCCCTTGAGCTCCGTCTTAGACAAAGCCCCGAGAGACCTCTGCGGCTTACCCTTCATCGGAATGAACAGAAGCGTCGGAATCGATCTTATGCCGAAAAATGTAGCCAGTCCCCTCTCATTGTCCACATTGACCTTGTAGATGGTGAGTTTCCCTGAATATTCCTTGGCCAGTTCGTCCAGCACAGGCGACAGCTGCCTGCACGGCCCGCACCAGTCCGCATAGAAATCGACAATAGCCGGCTGAGATCCGAGGTATTTCCACTCATCGGGGTTCTTTTCGAAGTCGTAGATCTTCTTAAGGAAATCAGCCTTGGTGATGTGCACCACCTTTGTCGTCGGCTTTTCCTTCGCCGCCGTCTCCTCATCTGGCCTTGCCGCACCCGTCATCTCAACACTCTGCTCTTCCGCCGGTCTTCCTGCACCCGACAGCTCTGCTTTCTGCTCTTCCGCCAACCTTTCGGCATTCGGCACCTCAGCATTCTGATCTCCCTCCAACCTTTCGGCATTCGGCACCTCAGTCGTCAATTCATTCCCTTTCAGCGTTTTAACTCCAGAATTTTCCAGATCCATCTTCTCAATTCCCAGCTCAGCAACCCGAGTCAGAGCCACTTCGACAGACTCGGCAACCAAAGCACTTCCTATTCCCCACCTTTCTGTAGCCTTGGTCTCAAAAGAAGAGAACAGAAGAAGCCCACCGACAGCCACCCCGCTGATGCAAAAGAGCGCCTTTAACGTAATTGCATTCATAATAATCAGTGTTTTAAATAATTAACAAGCATTTATACAATAGTTTCCAACGAAAACTTTCCCAAAGTACGGAATTAATTTCCAATAAAACAAATTTCCAAAGGAAAATATTATCAAGAACTATCTTCGGTCATTCATCGCACCTGCGCTTAGAAAGCAGAGCGACCAAGCCCCCCTTCAGAGATAGCCTCGTGCGCAGGAAGCGCCTTTCCGCTCACGGGAGCCCCCCGCTGGCCTGCCTCGTGCGCAGGAAGCACCTCTCCGCTCACGGGAGTCCCCCGCTGGCCTGCCGGGTATCATCATTGGCCGCCTGTTGGACCTAACCTTGGTGCTGTTGTTAACCGCATTTCGTAAAGAAACTTTACAGTTCCCGGATTTCGCGAATCTGTTTCGCGGCGGACGATTCTCTTATGCCAGCCGTTTAGAGGCTATTTTTGATTTGTTTGCTATAGATTTGCACTCCGGAAGGCCCAGCAAAGCCCCACACATATAATTCCTCTGCAATTCCGTCGTCAAAACAAGCCCTTTCGGCGGTTTTGCCCGACAGAATTGCAGTCTATGCATTTTCAAAGACCTTTTTTCTGCAATTCTTAGAAGCTGTTTTGAATTGTTTATTTGAAGGTTTGAGAGTGAAAAACTTCAGTTTCGACCGCTTCTTCCAAGGAAGATAGCGGTGCTATCTGACTGAAGAAGCGGGAAGAAAATGAAGATTTTTCACCTCAAAGAACATTTCAAACAATTCAAAACAGCTTCTTAGTAACATGAAAAAATTAAGTTGCCTCAGATTAAGAGAATATTTTCGAGGATAGATCTATTTTCGAAGAAGGAGTGTGCCGGTGGAACATGACTGATGAGAAAAGATAGCTAGACCGAAAAGATTCCCTAAGATGATGCAGGTTATTTTTTGAAGGTTACTTAAGTAAGCGTTAAAAAGTAAGTTGAACTAAAATTTGTGTCAGATTTATGAGGATAGATGTCTTTTTGAAGAAGGAGTGTGCCGGTGGCACATGACTGGTGAGAAAAGATAGCTAGACCGAAAAGAGCGGAAAGCCTCTGTTCTGAATTTTGGTTACGTGCAAAATTCAGGTCAGAGGCTTCCCGCTCTTTCTATGGCACTGGACCTTCAATGTTCCTGCGCTTCGACAAGCCCGGAAACTCAATGGTCTCAGAACCAATAGGTCTAAACAACCAGAGGGACTCAGCGACCGAGACACCGGCGAAGCGACTACCTTCTTTCCAGCTACTATTTGTCGCCGAGATCGAGGATGCGGACGTTGCGGATCTTCAGACCCTCACCGTGACCGCAGAATGAAATGTAGCCTTTCTTGTTGAACATTCCCGGATGGTTCTTGTGGTCAACGGTGTACGGATTCTTCTTGCCGCCGTCAGGAGCCACATTGTGACCCTTGCAGGCCCTGCGGATGTTGCCGTCCACAATCACCTCACCGTTGACGGTCACCTTGATTCTGTCGCCCTCGACACGGATTTCTTCGGTGCTCCACTCCCCAAGAGGCTTGTGGACGATTCTCTTCGCCGGAATCACACCATAAACAGAACCATGAACTTGATATTCACGAAGTTTCGCGTACATCGGAGCATCGTGGTCAAGAATCTGCACCTCGCACATTCCCTGATATGCGGCGTCAACCCCCATCGGAGTCCTGACACCGACACCATTATTCACTCCCTCACGCAGGAAGCAAAACTCGAAACGATAGACGAAGTTGCGGTACTCCTTCTTGGTGTAGAGATTGCCGGTGCTGCCGTAGTTCGCTGACACATAAATCGTTCCGTTGACAGGAGTGTAACCTTCAAGGTCACCCTGCCACTTGTCCAGATTCGTGCCGTCGAACAACATCTCGAAACCCTGCTTCTTTTCCTCATCAGTCAGCTGTGAGACAGGTGATGGCTCAGCCTCGCTGAGGATCTTGTTGATCGCATCAACAGCATAGCCGTCATCAGCCTTACCGGAAGCCTTGAAGATCACGACAGCCTTGTCAAGATTGGACTTTAGGTCAGCGTAGTTGATTTCCTCCTTGGTCTTGGAAGCGATTGTCCTTACGCACTCGGCGGCAGAATGCCTGACACCCTTATCACTGTCATCCAAGTACTTGCCGGCAAGCAGGAACGCTTTCATGGTAGGCACGGAAGCAAGAGACTTGAGTATGGATGTCTTCACAGCCGGAGCCTGGGCAAGCTCAAGTGCCTTGGCGAAGTCAATACGCTTCTTGTCGATGTTGGTCTCGTACTGAGAGACGAGAGATGAATATCTCTTCACAGCCTTGTCAGCCAGACTTGCGTCCGAACCGGCAATCTTGATGAGAGTCGGAGCCACCTTGAAATTGTCAATCTCCAGCAATGACGCGAAAGCGGACTTGTCACCGGCCTCGTAGGCGGCGGCCAGATCGTTCACGGCCTCGTCGGTGCCTGTGGCGGCAAGGACCGGATAGTAAGCGAAGACGTTCTTGGACTTCTTCATCAAAGCGCTGACCTTGGCGTACTGCTCGGCGGGGGCAAGAGTGTGCACAGCGGCGATCAAAGCGTTCTGGGCGGCCTTCTGATCAGCGGCGGAAGCGTTGTCAAGCAAAGCGCCGACCTTGTCAATGTCCTGGACACCAACGATGTCCGCGAGCGCGAGCTTGGCGAGAGACGATGCCTCGGCATCCTTTGAATCTATCAATGAATATACCTTCGGGGCGGCGGCGGTAATCCTTCTGGCCATCACAAGGCCGAGAATATTTCCAAGAGTCTTGTTGTCCTTGGCTCCGTCAAGAGCGGCAAGAAGCTCGTCCTGATAGTTGCCCTTGAATGATTTCAAAGCGGCGATCGCAGCGGCGCTGTTCTCGCCTCCGAGCTGTCCCACGAGTGCCTTCGCGGCCTTGTCACCGCCGATCTTTCCGGCGGCAGCGATAGCGGCGGAGGCAACGTCTCCACCCTCGGAGAACGAACCGAGCACGATATCGGAGACAGACGAGATCTTGTTGTTACCGAACCAGTTGAGAAGATCAACCTTGACCGGAGCAGAGAGTTTCGCGAAATTCTTTGTGAAAAGAGGAACGAGATTTCCGGCGCCAAGAATCGAAGTGGCGTTGTCAATCACGGAGTTCCTATACTTCACATCCTCGCTCTTGAGAGCGGCGGCAACGACCTTGACAGCCTTTGCAGGGTCGTTTTTCATCTGAGCCAAAGCACCGGCGGACTTGTAAGCGGACACTTCTGAAGCCATGAGATCCTTGGCGGCCTTGGCGACAGCCTTGCTCTTGGATCCATCCGCAAGTCTCACTGCCAGAGCGGCATAGTCAGGAGTCGAGTTCTCTTTAAGAATATTCAGGGATGACTCTGAGCCGATAGCCGCGAGAGTGGAGAAGTAAGCGTTGTCGTGCATTGTGGAGTTCAGGGCAGTCGGGATGACCCATTTCTGAATATAAGGCTCCGCGGCGGTGATTCCTTTCTCCGCGGCGGCCGTCGCCAGCAATTTCCTGTCGGCGGTTCCTTCCTTCACAAGGTCAAGAATCAAATCCTCTGTTCCCGGAATATCCACGAGAGCGCCAACGGCCGTGGATGCGAGGGCAGGGTCATTGACATATTCCTTGAAGAACTGAGCGTCAGCAGGCTTGGCGATCTGACGGAAAAGGTTCAACAAGAAAGCCTTGTTGTTGCTGTCTGTCGTGGCTTTTACCGCCTGCGCGAATCCCTCGCGGACCTTGTCCACGCACTGAGGATTGGCCGAGGCATAGCTCGCAAGACCTGTGAGGGCATATTCATAAAGATTGTTCTTCACGCCTTCGCCGGCAGGCTTCATCATTTTCGCGGTCTCCACAACTGATGCCGGAGCGGCGGCTGCGAGATCGGCAATCTGTGTGTTGAAATCCGCAGCATTGTTGGCCGGCATAGCCGCAAGCACGTCAGCCACAACTGTTTCAACGGTTCTCTGCCTTGCGTCCTGAGCGTTGATCGTAAGGGCAGCCGCAAGGAATAATATAGACGTAAGTAATTTCTTCATATTCAAGAGCATATTAAAGGATCATTGAACCCCAAGGGGCGCGCATCGGCTGGTTGATGAGCTGGTTGGCGGCATCATCACCTATAAAGAGCTGCTTGTCAGGATCGAAGTTCAGGGTCCTGCCGAGCCTGAGGGCGCAAGCGCCCATGTTGACTATCGTGCAGCTGTGGTGACCGTTGTCCTCGGCCAGCGCGAATTTCTGACGGGTCCTCACGCACTCCAGGAAGTCAGTATTGCGTGGTTCCGGATCCGGAAGCGAGTTGATGACATCCATCACATTAGGGATCGTGCACTCGAATCCCTTATAAACCTTGCCGTTAGGGCCTTCGATGTAAGGCACCTTGCCCTTGCTCTCGAAGCCTTCGCCCTCAAGGATGATCTTGCAGCCGTCAGCGTAGGTGTAGGTAATGCTACGCCATATTCCCACAGCGTCCGGATGCTGCTGAGGAGCGTCCACCTCGACCTTAACAGGGAAGGTGTCGTCCTTGCCGAGGATGTACTGCACAGGATCGATATAGTGTTGCCCCATGTCCCCGAGACCGCCGGACTCATAGTCCCAGTAGCCACGGAAGGTCTGGTGCACACGATGAGGGTTGTACGGCTTGTAAGGAGCAGGTCCGAGCCACATGTCGTAGTCCAGTTCAGCCGGAACAGGCTGAGGCACAAGGTTTTCCTTACCAGTCCAGAAGAACTTCCAGGTAAAGCCCGTGGCTCCGGAGATCCTGACAGTCAACGGCCAGCCAAGAAGACCGCTCTGAACGAGCTTCTTAAGCGGCTCGACGGTCGTTCCGAGACCGTAGAACGTGTCCTTGAAACGGAACCAGGTGTCCAGACGGAAGATCCTGCCGTACTTGTTCACGGCCTCCACAACCTTCTGGCCCTCACCGATGGTTCTGGTCATAGGCTTTTCGCAAAATATGTCCTTTCCGGCCCTACAGGCCTCTACAGCCATAATTCCGTGCCAATGTGACGGAGTGGCGATGTGTACGATGTCCACGTTAGGATCGTGCACAAGATCCCGCCAGTCAGAGTAGGCCTGGAGCTTGGTTCCGAACTTCTCGACACCCTTCTTCAAGGCGTTGTCGAGGTGGTTCTTGTCCACATCACACACGGCCACAAGACGGCAACGCTCATCGCTGACGAAATGCAGATTGCCCATTCCGATGCCACCAGTGCCGATAATTCCACGTGTAAGCTGATCGCTCGGCGCGACATATTTCTTGTCACCGCCCATAGCGCCCAACACATTTCGTGGCAGGATCGTGAACAATGCCAGTCCCGCCGCCGACTTCTTCAAAAAACTTCTTCTGGATTCACCCATAGTGCTATTGTGATTAAATATTTTCGCAGATGCAAATTTACATCATTTTTCGCCGCATAGTGTTATAAGCCACTCTATTTTTGCAAAAAGCGGGTCAATGATTTTCATTTTTGCGAAAAAAAGTGTGGCCAGTATCTTTTCCCGTGAGACTGCCCTTTACAACCTGACATCCACGAACACAGGAAGATGATCAGAAGCGATGGTGACATCCCCGTCCCGGAATTCAGTAGGGACATCTGATCCCACCACCTCATACTTCGCCCCATTCCTCAACGCAAGGATGAAATCTATGCATTTGCGAGGATTCTTAGCCGAAATCGAAGGCTTGGTGCAGGAAAGGACAGTCCATTCCTTAGCCAGCTCCGCCAGCACGGAACTTTCAGGGGTGGAGTTCATATCCCCGCAAAGGAACACCGGCTTCTTAACGGAGCCGTATTTCTCCTTCAAAGCAGCGTTGATGATGCTTGCCTGCTCCAGCATAGCCGGCTCAGAACGGTAGTCAAGATGGGTTGAAGCGAAGACATATTCCTTTGTCTCCACAACACAGCAAGCCCTTGGTTCTGAACCTTCTCCCTTGGGCAAATGAATCGTGAAACTGTCGATGATGTCTTCCGGCACAGCCACGCCGATTCCATAAGCGCCGTCACGATAAGGCATAGCCCGGCTGAAACAATAGTTCCAGTTTCCCAACTCAGCCGCGAAATCCGCAAGCTGGAAATTAGAATGTCTTGTATTGCAGCTATCCAACTCATTGACGGAAACGACATCAGCCCCGAGCTCCTTAATCATCGCCGCGATCATCGGAATGCTGTTCTCTATCTCCTTGGAAAAAGCTCCGACATTATACTGCACCAGACGGGTCACCCCGGATGCTTTCTTGTAAGTCTCACTTGTGGCCGGACGGGTAGTCTTTCCCTGTCCGCAGCCTAAAAACAGGGCGGAGCAAGCCGTTATCAAAATAATTGTATGAATATGTTTCATTGTCTGTTGTCTGATTTTAAAATGTGACATCCACATACACCGGAAGGTGGTCGGAAGCCTTCGCGACATCCCCGCAATAGGTTTTGCTTATCGTATGGCTTCCGATGACCTTCACCGAAGCGGATTTCTTATAATGGAATATGTAGTCTATGCAAGTCGTGGCCGGAGCTGTCCCCCCTGCCGTGTTCTCCTTGCTTGAAATGACATCCCAACAGGTTTCAAGAGACTTTATCGCAGCGGATGACGGAACAGAATTCATGTCTCCGAGATAAAATACCGGCTTGCTGTAATTAAGGTATTTGGACTGTACCCAAGCGTTCACGGCCTGAATCTGGCTTTGGATATATTCCTCGGAGGAATGGTCCAGATGCGATGCCGCGATCACATACTTGTCTGTCTCCACCACGGCGATGCTTCTTGACTCGTAGTTCGTCGTGTTAGGAAGTGACACAGTGTACTTGTCCACAATGACTACTCCTTTAGGCACAACGACGCCATTGCCATAAGAGCCTCCACGATAGTCGATTCCTTTCCCGAAATGCCATTGCCAGGCACCCAGCGTCTGAGCAAGGATGGCAACCTGATTGACATTATGGCGGGTGTTCATGCTGTCAAGCTCATTCAGCCCGACAGCATCAGCGTCAACCTCCTTGATGATCTTTGCGACAAGGTCGATGTTCTGGTTCATGGCAGTGATGTATTTGCAGAACGCACCCACATTGTAGGTCATTATTCTGAAAGAGCCTTCCGTCTTGGGGTAGAAGGACTTGCCATCATTGCCAGGCCCATCCTTTCCACCACCACCCCACTCATACGGATTGTCCGGATCTTCCTTGGAATATCCATTACCACCGCACGAAATGATGGCAACAGCGCACAGAAGAGTTATCAGCAATCGTTTCATACTATTTATGAATATGTTACTTCAATTTAGGCTCGTCACCGGACAGATCCCACACATCCTCCGGCCAACCGATTGATCTGGCCACGGACGATATTGTGGATCCTACCGGAGCAGCAATTCCATGATATGGATAGTAATATGACTTAGCATCCACATAAGGAAGAGGGGCGCTCGGAGAAGCATCGGCGCAGTCAAAGAGCGTCTTTCCATCTGTATCGTTCAGGACCATATCAGGTCGACGGTAATTGCCTGTCAACGTGTTTACGGTGTTGGATACGGCGATGATTCCACCGGAACTCCAAGTTTTGCCGACTTTGTTGGTCAGTGTCTTGTTCCAAGCTATGCAATACTCCATCTTGAAGTTGTTGTCATCCGTCAGTTTTGATGATTTGGCGAATCCAACCAGACCACCTGCAACCGATGTCAATGTAGATACATCTCCGGAAGCATAACATCTGCGGACGGTAATGTCAGTCTTGTTCTCGATGTCGCCTACCAGACCACCAGCGATACGGCCTTTGGAACCTGTCAATGTAACATTGCCTGCGGCATAGCAGTCTTCGATTGTCGTGCCGCCATCCATTCTGGTTGCGTTGCCGATCAGACCACCGATATGGTTTCCTCCTTTGGCGTGCACATTTCCGGCGGCGTAGCATCGGCTTACAATCGAGAATCCGGCAAGAGATCCTATCAGACCTCCGGCATAGTTCCCAGTGTTGGTGACTTCACCGGATGAATGGCTGTCATTCACCGTAAGATGCTCACCCTCGGCATAGCCAATCAGGCCTCCGGCATCATTTCCGAAAGAGTTTATCTTCATGGATGACGATGACTTGTCGATAGTGACATTGTCATTTCCTTTGGCAATGCTTCCGACAAGACCTGACGTGCGCTCGCCTCCGGTCACGGAACCAGAAGTATGGACATTTGTGAACAAGGAAGGAGCATCCGAAGCGACACCGACTATTCCACCTACAGAGCCAGGAGCCTTTCCATCATTGTCCGCATCCACAATGTCCGCCGAAAGTGTTATGTCGGAGAACGAGGTAGCTATCGCGCGACCGGCCAGGCCACCGACTCCAGCTGTTGTGCCATTCATGTTGATGGTCAGATTATTGACCGTAACGTTCTTGACCTCAGTTGGCGTTTCAGATGTGCCGCACTGTGCTCCAAGAAGGCCAGCGCTTGAACTTCCGACAGTGATGACAGGTCTGTCAAAAGTCACGTTGCGGAATGATCCCGTCAGCACTCCGAACATACTCGGATAGGTCGAAGCGGAGCAATTGAACCCGGAGATCGTGTGGCCGCAGCCGTCGAAGTCCACAGCCATGTCATAAGGTGCCACGGCGTTCAGAGGAATCCAATCCTCATAGTCAGACATATCCACGTCGGCGTCCATCTTGAAATAAGTCTTTCCGCTCTTCATTCCTTTGACCATACTTATCAGTTCCAATTGGTTGCGGATGATATACGGATCTGTCTCCGTTCCGGAGCCAAGCTCAAAGCCAGAGGCCGGAAGAGCCTTGCGGCGGAAAAGGATGAACACAGTACTGTCAGAAGCCGACATATTTATGTTGTCCTTTCCCTCTATCTTAGTAATGGAGAGCGCCAACACCCTCAAAGTTCCGTCCTCTGGCATGGCAGAGCTCTTCAAGGTCAGCTGCATCGTGGTAGAGACCTTGTTGTAGCGAGGGAGCATAAGCGTGCTTGATGAGAGTTCGAAAGCATCTCCTGGAACTGCGTCAAGGGATGTTCCGTGAGCCTTGTTGAAGGCGGCGACACGGGAAGGATCAACCGCCACTGTGAGGGACAGCATCTCATCGGCTATGGCAGACGCGGTTACATTAATGGTGTAGGATTTAGTCTTCGGCGACATCAAGGCCACGGTGTCTTCGAGATTCAGGACATTGAGCGAAAGTTCCGCAGGAGTGGAAATCCGTTCCTTTTTCTCGTAGTCATATTCCTCGCTGCAAGAGACTGCGAACAGAGAGGCCAGCAGAGCCACAATTATTATTTTCTTTGTTTTCATTGAATATTATCTTTTAGAACTGCACATCAACATAAATCGGCAGGTGGTCCGAAGCCATCGTCACATCGCCCTTGTAGAATCTGGTCATCGTGTGCGCGCCAACCAGCTTGACGGGAGCGGAATTCTTGTAATGGAATATGTAGTCAATGCAAGAATTCGCCACTCTGGAAGGGAAGGTATTCTCTGACGAAGAGAGCATATCCCAGGTTTCCTTGAGCGTAGAGATGGTCTCGGAATCAGGCGTGGCGTTCATATCTCCACAGAAGAAGACAGGCTTTGAGGATTTAGCGTAGCGTCCCTGAGCCCAAGCGTTCACCACGGCCACCTGCGCCAACTGGGCGGCAGTCGAAGTGTGGTCCAGATGGGCCGCGCCGATGACATATTCATCAGTCTCGATGACTGCGATGCTTCTTTGCTCCGCCCCGGAGTCCTTTGGAAGAGCGACCGTGTACTTCTCCACAATCTTCATTTCCTTAGGAACGACGCACCCGTTCCCGTAAGCACCATTGCGGAATGCCATAGCCCTGCCGAAATGCCACCGCCATCCGCCGAGTGTCTCGGCAAGAAGAGCCGCCTCATTGACATTATGTCTGGTGTTGACACTATCAAGCTCATTGAGTGTCACCGCGTCGGCGTCAACTTCCTTTATCATTGCCGCAACCATCTTGACATTGTCGGTCACTGACGTGATGTACTTTCCGAAACTTCCTATGTTGTAAGACATTATCCTGAAACTTCCGGAAGCCTTAGGGTAGTAAGTCTCGCCATCGGATTCCTCGTCTTTCTTATCGTCATCTCCCTTGTTCCAACCCCAAGGGTCCTTGGACGGATCATCAGGAGTCCCGTTGTCTCCTCCGCAGGAAGAGGCTATGACAAGCGACAAGGCCAGAATGATCCCATTGATATACTTATTCATAACTTACTGATTTACTTTGCCCAACCTGGATTCTGCACAAGATTCGGATTGAGGGTGAGCTCATCCGTCGGAATCGGGTAGAAGTAGTCACGATTCTCGTTCCAGACACCTGGAAGGTTTGGGGTGACATCCACATAACCGTGGTCTCCTTCGGTAAAGAAGATTCTTTCTCCAATCTTGAATTTCACTACGTTAGCCGGAAGTCCAGACGGAGCTGAATCTGTGTAGAAGCAGACATCAAGGGTTCCGTTCCCGTCAAGGTCATACGCTCCAGGAGCCGGGAAATACATTCCAAGGAACTTATGGGTAATGGCTTGGCCATTCTTCCAACGGATCAGATCATAGAAACGGAAATTCTCGTCAAAGAGCTCGACCGTCCTTTCACGACGGATCTCCAGAATCACACCGGCATTCGCACCGGTAACATTAGGATAACCTGTATCTTCCGCCATAAGATACGGATCCGGAGAGGCGTTGGCTACGGCCAGATCAATGTTCGGCATTCCGACACGGTCGCGCAGGAGTTTGATTGATTTATCCAGATCAGCCTGCGTCAAGGTTCCAAGTTCCGCCTTCGCCTCGGCGAAGTTAAGGTACACCTCTGCGCTTCTGAAAAGAGGAAGATCGTTGTAGGAAGCTCCGTAGAGATCCACTCCCAGATCCGCGCCCTGCATATACTTGGTGATCATATAGCCAGTCTCCGTGTGGCCGAAATCTGGAGCCTCGACCTTATCCGAACCGATTCTCTTGTAGCCAGGGGTCCTGATGGACTGTGAGAGTCTTGGGTCGCGGTTCTTGACCTCATCCACGAAAGACATTATCTTCCAACCATCCTTGTCCGTGAACCTCGATCCATCCTTCATCAAATAGGAACAAAACATCTTACGGGTCATTCCAGGATTACCGTAATTACCCAAGGTGTAATATGTTCCATTATGCTTTATAGACAAGTTCTTGTCATAGTCACGAGCCAGGATTATCTCTGTTCCGATAGCGTCCTCGCTTGCGAACAGATCACGGTAACTATTCTCGACACCACCTCCGGCATAGACAGAGTAGCCACTAGTGGAAATGAACTCCTCTCCTGCCGCAGCGGCTTGCTCCAGATACCATTCCGCGGTGTGACCGTCCAGTTTGAATCCGTGATATTTCCTGAAAGTTCCCTCGAACAGGCAAGCCCTGCTCTTCAAAGCGAGAGCCGTCCATTTCGTCACCTTGTACACAGAGTGTTTGACTGGAAGATGCGCAATAGCAAAGTCCAGATCCTCAACCACATGGGACATCACCAACTCACGTGAGTCACGCGGTTTGTAAAGATCTTTGTCTGACGAACCCAGCTGGCGGTCGTACCATGGGACATCTCCAAAACGCTTGACCTTCTCGAAGTAGAACCAAGCCCTGAAAAAGCGCGCCACTCCGATATATTCATCACGGACATTCTCGTCCGTACAGTTTGAGGACATTTCGATGAGGGTGTTGAAATCCCTCAATGCTGTCCAAGTCCATCCTCCGCCGGATCCCGGAACGGAACGTCCGTCACGCATCCAGTCGGAACGGCTGTTCTTTATGATCAAGTCAGACTCCTCCTCAAAAACAGACGAGCCAGGGAAGTTTGTGTAGAAATTATTGGCAAACGCATCAAGCTCGTTCCTTGTTGAGAAGAAACTGTCCGGTGACAGGTTGGCCAAAGGCAGTTTGTCCAAGTCGCAGGACACCGCGAAAAGAGAGGCGACCGCCATCAACAATATACTTTTTTTCATTTCGTATTCCTCCAAAGATTAGAAAGTTAGATCGATACCAAACATGAATGACCTCTGCCAAGGGTAGATACGGTTCGTGGAATTGGTCTTCGCCATTTCCGGATCGATGTATTTCGAATGCTTCTTGAACGGGGACCAGTAATGGAGGTTTTCCCCGGAAAAGTAAAAACGCACTGGACCCATGCCGATCTTGTCTGTAAGAGACTTCGGAACAGTGTAGCCGAAAGTCACATTCTTCAGACGGCAGTAGCTGATGTCCTGAAGATAACGGTCGCTAGGCACAGTCAGCTCACGGTTGGAACCAAGACCGACATAACCTCTCGGACGAGGCAGATAGGCATCAGGGTTGTCCTCACTCCATATCATCTTATGGAAGTCACGAGGAATGAGCGTGGCGTAAGGACGTGCGTACGGACCATAGAACAAGACATTGTTGGTGGCCGGAGCCCAATCCATCTTGCCGATTCCCTGGAAGAAGATTCCAAAGTCGAATCCAAAGTATTGGAAGCTAAGGTTCAAGCCATAGTTGTAGCGAGGTTGGTTGTTGCCGATAATCGTGCGGTCGCCCGGATCATCAACCGTGTTCTTGCCCTGGTTCACAACGCCGTCACCGTTCAGATCCAGAAACTTCACATCTCCTCCATGGAGTCCACGCTCGTCACCGGCAGCCGAGATGATGGCCTGGTTGACAAATGTCTGGTCAACCTCATAGGCAGCGGCTTCTGCGTCAGACGCGAACAATCCATCAGTGTGGTAACCCCAGATTTCACCTATACGCATACCTACATAGTAGGATTTGGCGAAAGAGCGCTCGCGATTGTCAAACTTGGTGATTTCCGTGAAGTAATCACTGAAGCTGGCTGTGGCTGAATAATGGAACGGCTTGCCGAACAGATTGAAACTGTCTCTCCAGACAAGTTGAAGCTCGTAACCTTTTGTCCGAAGATCTGCGGCGTTCATCTTAGGGGACGAGGCCCCGTAAACAGCCGGCAAGGCGATTCCCGCCGTAAGCATATCTTTCGTGTCACGAATATAAGCGTCCGCCGTGAAGACAAGACGATCCTCAAGGAATGAGGCGTCAAGTCCGAGGTCGTGCTGAAGGGTCTTTTCCCAAGTCAGGTCGGAAGCTACCGGCGCTCCTATCGTAGCCACTGTCGGCTTCGTGCCGGTTCCGAAGGTGTATGAACCGGTGCCGATAGAGATCTTACGAATATAGTCGTAGTACCCTACCAACTGGTTACCAAGACTTCCGTAAGAATATCTCAATTTGAGGTTGTTCATCGTTTTCTTTGCAGGTGCGAAGAACTTTTCCTCGGATATTCTCCAACCTAATGACATTGAAGGGAAAAATCCCCAACGATGGTTTGATGCGAAACGGGATGTCCCGTCATATCGTCCGCTTGCCTCGAAGAGGTAACGTCCTTTGTAATCATAATTCAGACGGCCGAAGAAGCCTTCAAGAGCATATTCATTCTGACCTCCGGCTGTTTCCATCCTCGTGTTGCCGTCTGCGTCGGAGCCGACCAGATTCAAGTCATTGAGGGCCTCGCTCATAAGGTAGTATCCTCTTGCGGAAACATCCTTGTAATGCTTTGTCTCCCAGTTGAAGCCAGCCATCACCTTGAAATTATGCGCTTCGGCAAAACTCTTTGTCCAGGTGGCGTAGATGTTGGTCGCATAGTAGTGCTGAGTCTCGGATTTCTCCTTCAGGTTATCGATCGAGCGGGAGTTCGTGACCAGGACAGTCTCGCCGGGATAGCGTGAGTACTCAGTGTTCGTCGCACGGTTCATATACCTGTACTGATTAAAGGCATAAGTGAAGTTAGCCCTTATTTCCAAAGACTTAGAAGGCTTTATGGTCAATTCCGTTATTGTGGAGAGATTGTCATTGTTGTCTTCGTTCTTGTAGTTTGGATTGTCAAGTGTGGTCAACAATCCATCCATCACATAGTTGTTGTTGGCAAATGACGTAAAGCCGATACTGGTTCCGTCAGGATTGTGCGCAGGATAACTGGCAAGGGCGTGCACAGTCATCAAAGAGAAAGCCGTGTTGACATCACTCGGACCAGGATAGCGGTAACGTGACTTGTAATAGCTGGTGTTGTTGCTGAGATTGAGCCATTTGTTGATGTCAAATGAAATCTTTGAACGGAAACTGTACTTGTCTAGTTTGTCTGTGTTACGGCGGAAAATACCTTCCTCCCTGTTATAAGAACCAGACAGGAAGTATTTCACATGACTGTTGCCGCCACTGAGCGACACGCTGTGCTGCTGGTTAGGACGACGGTCACGGAAGAGTTCATGGTACCAGTCAGTGTTGGCATAATAAACATAGGTGTCCTTTCCATCGCGCTGGTCAATCATAACCCATGGGCGGGCGGGATTCTCAGTCTTGTCATTCACACGTGCCCAAAGCTCCTGCATATCCGTCTGAGTGTAGAAAGAGTAGTTCGTTCCATTGTGGGCACTGTAGAACAAGTCATTCAGATAGACAGAGTAATACCCCCTTGTCTCATAATTGGTGGACGTGGTGGGTTCCTCCCAACCGATTCGGCTATTCACCCTCACCGTTGCCGTTCCGTCAGCCACAGATCCATTCTTCGTTGTCACGAGAATCACACCGAACGAAGCCCTGGCACCATAGATCGCCGCTGCAGAAGCATCCTTGATCACAGAAACAGACTCGACATCAGCCGGATTGACCCTTGACAAATCACCCTCAGCCCCATCGATCAGGACCAAAGGATTGCCGCCGTTGATGGAGTTGATTCCACGAATATTAATGCTGGCCGAGTTGCCCGGACGACCGGAACTCGTCGTCACATTAAGGCCGGGCACAGAACCTTGAAGCATGTGTGTCAGTGTCGGCGATGTCCTGTTCTCCAAATTGTCCGAAGAGACAGTCGAGATTGCACCCGTCAGGTTCACCTTTTTCTGAACACCGTAGCCTACGACAACAGTCTCTTCTATCGACAGGGTGTTCTCGTCCAATATTATGTCAATATGTCCGGAAGTGGCGGATACAGCCTGGCTCTTGTCAACATAGCCAAGACATTGCACGGTCACAGTCAGATCTCCTACCGGAGCGGACAAGGAGAATTTCCCCGAACCATCCGTAACTGTACCTCCAGATTGGCCGGCTATAGTCACGGCAGCCCCGGGAACCGGCAGACCGGAAGCATCGTTGACCTGCCCGGAAAGTGTACGCTTCCCACTCTGTCCCGATTTCGAAAGGCTAAGCACAACCGTCTCACCAACAACTGAATACGTCACACCGTTATTGACGAATATTTCGTCCAGTATAGCGTTCAAGCTCGCGTTCTTACGATTGACAAGAACATCTCCAAGAGACATTCCAGTCATGTCCGCATCATAAGAGAACAGGATGCCTGTCTGCCTAGTCAAAGCATCCGCGACTCCCTTTACCGTCGCATTCCGTTCGGAAATGCTGACATCATACGTTTTCTGAGCGCTCGGTGCCGCTGATGCTGAGAACTGAGAAAGCAGTCCCGACAAAAGCATGATGCACAAGAATGCCCTTCTGAAAAACTTTAATCCCATAAGTGATTCTTTGATTGGTTAAACTTGGTTTTAATATAATATGTGAATATTCTATTTTCCGCAGATCTCACATTCCGTTCCGGTCAAATGAGACAAAATGGCCACGGCCTCCTCAACCCCTCGGCTTTTAAGGCAACTGAAATTGTAACGTCTGTCTTCCTCCGGCGTCCCTATTATCTTTATTCTGACACCATAAGACTTTTCTATGCTTTCCGCAATCTCTTTCAGTGTCGCGTCCGTTAGGGCAATGACATTGTACTTCAGGCGAATCTCCGACTGGACATAATGCTGCTCAATGAATATGTCTCCCGTCTTTCCGTCCAAAACGGCTGTCTGATCAGGGAGAAGTCGCATAAGGTTCACTCCTTGTGGATTGCACAGTCTCACACTTCCTTCCTCCAACATCACCTCCGTGTCCCCACATTCTTTCACACGCACATTGAAACGAGTTCCGACAGCGACCACTGACAGGTTTGGAGTCTTCACCACAAAAGGATGGAGTGAGTCTTTCGCCACATCAAAAAACGCCTCCCCGTCAAGACAGACCTCTCTTTCACCGCCATCTTTCGAGACATCGGAGCCAAAGCGCAGAGAAGACCCTCCCATAATCCAAACCGTGGAGCCGTCAGGCAGACAAATAATGTCAGAATCGCTGCTTGTGTTGGAGTACGACGTGTATGTCATCGGAGTACGGTATAAGTACCCTTTTCCTGGTGTGAAAAGGAACACAGCCACAGCGGCCACGACTGCGGCCAGGCCTCCAACCAACGCGAAGCTTATGCTCCTGCGCCTCTTTCTGGAAGCGGCAGCGTCCTGCTTGTCAATATTTCGTGACAAGCGTTCAAGGAAAGCCTCACGCCTTGCCTCAAAACGCTCGTCACGAACAACATCAGCGGCACTGATGACAGACAATGTGTCAGCGAAGACTTTCTCGTTTTCTTTATCCTCCAACAACCACTCTATCAGCTTGCGGTTCTCGGAAGCGTCAGTCTCGCCATTGAAATATTTTTTGAAAAGTTCGTATGGTACCTCTTTCATCGTCAGGAATAATTATCTGTACATATATAATACAGATGACTTCCCGAAACTATCTAAAAGGATTTATAATTTTTATCTGAAATTATGCAAAAAAAGAAAAAGCAGACCTGTGCCCAATGCTTCCCTTAAAATCACCAACGCATTATGAATATGGTTGGAGACTGTGCTGGTGGAGACTCCCAGCTCAGCAGCGATCTCTTTTGTGGACTTATGTTCGATGTAACTCAACCTGAAGACCTCACGGCATTTAGGCGGCAACGACATCACAGCGTCATTTATTTTATCCCTAAGATCCTTTGTGTACAGATGGCGTATCGAGTCATTGTTCTCAGGATCGCAATAGAAACTGGTCAAAGAGACTATGGACATTCTGTACCACTGTTGGTAGTCAGACGCTGATTTGTCTTTGGAAAGTTTGTTCAAGGCACGGTTGTAAATGGACCTTAGGATATACCCCTGGAGCGAACGTTCCTCTAAAAGCCGCGCTCGGTTGCCCCAAACATTCAGCAGAACATCCTGAACCACATCCTCAGCACCGTCATACGGAAGTATCATTTTGGCGTATGAGATGAATGCCGCATAGTACTCTCGACAAAGAAAGTCAAACGCCTTCCTGTCCCCTTTGCGTATCCGCTGCACCATCTCTGTTTCCGTCATTACAATTCTAAGATTGAACAAATATAGCGAATTTATGTATTCAGAGCCAAGGGACACCATCAAATTTAACCAAATTGTAACAAAAAGAGTGGCGGGGAATCGCTTCCTCACCACTCAATCTATTCTGGTTTCTGAATATTCCTACTCAGCCTGACGGTCGTTGCCACGGCGGCCACGGCCACCACGGCTGCCACGACGGTCTCCACGGTCTCCACCTCTGCGCTCGCCACGGTCTCCGCGTGAAGGACGTGATCCGCCCTGCGCATTGGCTGCGGCAGCGGTGTTAGGAGTGAGATCCTGCTTGCCGTAACGCTCGCCGTTGCAGATCCACACCTTGATTCCGAGGGCGCCGACCTTTGTGCTTGCAACCGCAAGAGCGTAGTCGATGTCAGCACGGAATGTGTGCAGAGGTGTACGGCCTTCCTTGAACATTTCACTTCTGGCCATTTCAGCGCCGCCTACACGACCGCTGATCTGGATTTTGATGCCCTCTGCGCCAACCCTCATGGTTGATGCGATAGCCATCTTGATGGCCCTTCTGTAGGAAACACGTCCCTCGATCTGACGGGCGATGCTGTCAGCTACGATGTGGGCATCAACCTCAGGCCTCTTGACCTCGAAGATGTTGATCTGAACGTCCTTCTTTGTGACCTTCTTAAGCTCTTCCTTGAGTTTGTCAACCTCGGCTCCACCCTTACCGATGATGAATCCAGGCCTTGCGGCGTGAATGGTCACGGTGATGAACTTGAGGGTTCTTTCGATGACAATCTTGGAGAGGCTGGCCTTGGCAAGACGGTTGGTCAGATACCTGCGGATTTCATAATCCTCAGCGATCTTCTCAGCATAGTTACCACCACACCAGTTAGAGTCCCAACCACGGGTGATACCGATTCTGTTAGAAATAGGATTTGTCTTCTGTCCCATATTACTTGTTCTCCTCTACTGTTGTTGGTTTCTTGACGTCGAGAATGATGGTGACGTGGTTCGAACGCTTGCGGATCCTTCCGGCGCGGCCCTGAGGGCAAGGACGGATTCTCTTGAGCGTGCGGCCTTCGTTTACCATGATCGTCTTGACATAAACGTTACCGTTGTCCAGCTCTTTGCTCTGATCCGGGTTTTTGGCTTCCCAGTTGGCGATGGCGCTGCGGAGAAGCTTCTCAAGACGGATGGACGGCTGCCTCTTCGAGAAATGAAGAAGGTCAATCGCACGGTTCACCTCCACACCTCTCACAGTGTCAGCGACAAGACGCATCTTGCGAGGGGATGTAGGAACATCATTCAACTTAGCTACTGCTGTATTCTTTTTGGCTTCCTTGAACTTTTCAGCCATTAATCTTTTACGAGCTCCCATAATGAATTCTCCTTAATTACTACTTATTGTTGCCCGAATGGCCTTTGAAAGTTCTGGTCGGCGCGAATTCGCCGAGCTTGTGGCCCACCATGTTCTCAGTGATGTAAACAGGAATGAACTTGTTTCCATTATGAACTGCGACAGTGTGGCCTACGAAGTCAGGGGAGATCATGCTGGCGCGGGACCAGGTCTTCACGACCTCCTTCTTCTTGCTACCATCATTCATAGCAAGAATTCTCTTTTCCAGGGCTTCCTGGATGTATGGACCTTTTCTTAATGAACGACTCATAATCTTAAAGTTTAATTCCGTTTAATTACTTCTTCTTTCTTCTCTCGATGATGAACTTGTTGGAAGTAGCCTTAGGATTACGTGTCTTGTAACCCTTTGCAGGAAGTCCCTTGCGTGAACGCGGGTGACCTCCGGAGGCACGACCTTCACCACCACCCATAGGGTGATCAACAGGGTTCATAACGACACCACGGTTGTGAGGCCTGCGACCGAACCAGCGGGTACGTCCGGCCTTTCCGTAAGACTCAAGATTATGATCTGCGTTAGAAACTGTTCCAACGGTGGCGCGGCAGGTCACGAGCACCATTCTGGTCTCGCCCGAAGGCAGACGAAGGATGGCGTAGTTGCCCTCACGGGCGGCAAGCTGCGCGAATGTACCGGCGGAACGTGCCATCGCGGCGCCCTGGCCAGGACGAAGCTCGATGTTGTGCACGAGCGTACCTACAGGGATCTCCGCGAGCGGGAGACAGTTGCCGAGCTCAGGAGCGACTCCTGATCCGGACTCTATGATCTGTCCTACCTTGATTCCGGCAGGAGCGATGATGTACTTCTTAACGCCATCCTCGTACTCTACGAGGGCGATGCGGGCGCTACGGTTCGGATCATACTCGATGGTCTTCACAGTAGCCTTGACGTTGTCCTTGGTGCGGAGGAAGTCGATGATACGATACATTCTCTTGTGTCCGCCGCCACGGTAACGAACGGTCATCTGACCGGTGTTGTTTCTACCGCCTGTGCTCTTAAGAGGTTCCAACAAAGCCTTGTACGGCTTCTTGGCAGTGATTTCATCGAATGCGCTGATAGCCTTGTTCCTGGTACCAGGAGTAGTCGGCTTGAATTTTCTGATTGCCATTGCCTTGTCCCTCCTTAAATGTTACTGTAGAAATCGATCTTGTCATCACCTGCAAGGGTAACGTATGCCTTCTTGAAGTGATTGGCGCGGCCGCGGAGCATACCTGCCTTGCTGTAGCGGGACTTTCTCTTTCCGTGATAGTTCACGGTGTTGACGTCCTTCACAGTCACGTTGTAGAACTGCTCTACAGCGGCCTTTATCTGAAGCTTGTTGGCTTCCCTGTCAACGATGAAGCCGTAACGGTTGTACTTCTCAGTCTCAGCCGTGAGCTTCTCGGTTACTATTGGCTTGATTAAAATTCCCATCTCTTTGCGCTTTTAACGGTTGACCCTGGCTGCGAGGACATCCTGAACACCGTCCACAAGAACCATTGAGTTGGCGTTCATAACGGTGTAGGTGTTGAGTTCGTCAACAGTGATGACCTTTACCTCAGGGAGGTTACGTGATGAAAGGAAAATGTTGTTTGAATTCTCCGGAAGCACTACGAGAACCTTTCTCTGGCCAGCCTTGAGAGCGTCAAGGATGCGCATGAGTTCCTTTGTCTTAGGGGCTTCCATCGCGAACGGCTCAACGAGGACAATAGCGTTCTCCTGTGCCTTGTAGGTGAGGGCTGAGCAACGTGCGAGAGACTTCAGCTTCTTGTTAAGCTTGAATCTGTAAAGACGAGGCTTAGGACCGAACACGCGGCCACCGCCAACGAAGATGTTGGACTTCAAGCTACCGTGACGCGCGCCGCCGCCGCCCTTCTGGCGACCGAGCTTCTTGGTGGAATGAGCGTTTTCGCTGCGATCCTTTGTCTTGGAGGTACCCTGACGCTGGTTGGCGAGGTACTGAACGACATCAAGATAGATTGCATGGTCGTTCGGCTCCACACCGAACACCTTCTCGTCAAGAACAACCTTCTTTCCGGATTCTGATCCGTCAATTTTCAATACTGGTAATTCCATAACTAAAACTCTAATGCAAGATAAGAACCCTTGGCTCCAGGAACGGAACCTTTAATGACGAGAAGATTGTTCTCAGGGATAACCTTAACAATCTCGAGGTTGAAGACCTTGACCCTTTCGTTGCCCATGTGGCCGCCCATACGCATTCCAGGGAACACGCGTGAAGGCCAAGATGACGCACCGAGAGAACCCGGCTTACGCAGTCTGTTGTGCTGACCGTGTGTCGCTCCGCCTACACCGGCGAAATGATAACGGTGAACAACACCCTGGAAGCCACGGCCTTTGGAAGTACCGACAACATCAACGTACTTGACATCATCTGTGACGACATCGGTGACGGTGACGGTGTCTCCAAGCTTGAGCTCACCCTGGAAGTCTGCCGGAAACTCGACAAGCTTGCGTTTAGGGGTGGTCCCTGCCTTTTTGAAATGGCCCATAAGAGGCGCGCTGGCGTGTATCTCCTTGATTTCGTCATAGGCAAGCTGTACAGCGGCATAGCCATCTTTTTCTACTGTACGCAGTTGCGTGACAACACACGGACCAGCCTCGATGACGGTGCATGGAATATTTTTTCCATCAGCACCGAAAACGGAAGTCATTCCGATTTTCTTTCCAATTAATCCAGGCATTGGTTTGATTAATTAATTGTAAATAAATATTTTACGTAATCCGCACTATTTTGCGGACTGCAAAGGTAGTGATTTTTTTTCAATTAACAAAGTTTTCCACAGGCCTACTTCCTAATAATCAGAGAAATCGTCATCAGGCCTTGGGGAATAAATCAAGGATTAGTTATCTTTGTACCACGAAAAAGAACAATGATGCTTTTGAATATCTTCGGATTCCTCAACATCTCGTTTGCGGACATCCTGGACATACTAATGGTCGCAATATTCATCTACCTGGCATTCAGGTGGATAAGAGGGTCGGCGGCAATGAATATATTCATCGCCGTCATCCTGCTTTTCGTGCTGCGGGTGGTCGTGGCGGCGTTCAACATGAAGTTGATGAACGCCCTGCTGGGAACTTTCATCGACGTGGGCGTGATCGCGCTCATCGTCATATTCCAGCCCGAGGTGCGGCACTTTCTGATGAAGCTCGGCTCGCGCTATGGGATGGCCGGAAAAAGCCGCGACTTCTTCAACAAGCTTATGGGCATCCAGGACCAGAAGATGGCAGGAGGCACGGTCAACGAGATCGCCGAGGCGTGCAGAGCCATGTCCGCCGACAAGACCGGGGCGCTGATCGTGTTCCCACGCAAGGATTCTCTCGACTTCATCGTCGAGACCGGGGACATCGTGGACGCGAAGGTCACCAGGAGATTGATAATGAACATATTCTTCAAGAATTCCCCTCTGCATGACGGGGCGATGATCATCAGTGCCGACAGGATAGTCGCCGCGCGGTGCACACTGCCGATCACGGGACGTTCCGACATTCCGGCGCACTACGGAATGAGGCACAAGGCGGCGATCGGAATCTCGGAGGAGACCGATGCTGACGTGGTGGTTGTCTCGGAGGAAACCGGAGGAATATCCTTTGTCCGCGGAGGCAACATCAAGAGCATCAACAACATCAATGAACTTAAACTCCTTCTCGGCGCTGGCGAGGGAACCACGGAGGAAAAGCGCGCCACAGAGGGGAAACAATAATTTACGAATATGCGGGAGCACGAATACGAAACAGAGATTGACACCAGATTGGAGGGCAAGTTGGGATTTGACAGGGTCAGAACCTTTGTGGCCGACAGATGTTCCACTGAATATGCAGTCACGAGGGTGACGGAGGAGAGGTTCAGCAACGACCCGAAGGTCATTAGAGAAAGGCTGGCGCTGACCGACGAGATGAGGCTTATAGTGATGTTCGAGGAAAACTTCCCGACCAACGGGTACATTGACTGCCTCGACTTCCTCAAGCCGCTGGAAAAGACCGGCTACACAATCGACATCCTTTCGCTGGGCAAGCTGCGCACCATGGTCGAGACCGTGCGCAAGCTGACCAACTTCTTTATGTCGATAAAGGACGGGGTATATCCCAATCTCAAACGGATGAGCGCCCCGGTGCTGAGTTTCCCTGAAGTACAGAGAAGGATCGACCAGATCCTGGACAAGTTCGGGGATGTCAAGGACACGGCATCGGACAAGCTGCTGGAAATCAGGCGCGCGATAAAGACAAAGGAGGGGGCGATCTCCAAAAGGGCGAACGCCATCCTCAAGCAGGCACAGGCCGACGGGCTTGTGGACGAGGACGCCGGGCTTTCCGTGCGTGACGGCAAGCTGCTGATTCCGGTCAACAGCTCCAGCAAGAAAAAGATCCAGGGATTCGTCTATGACACCTCGGCCACAGGCAAGACAGCCTTTGTCGAGCCGGCCGAGATCATCGAACTGGAAAACGAGATCGTGACCCTCCACGCTGACGAGGCACAGGAGATCCAGCGCATCCTAGCGGCGTTCAGCGACTTCGTAAGACCATACGTACCAGATCTTATCAATTCAGCTGAATATATCGGCGAGATAGATTTTCTGGTGGCCAAGGCACAGGTCGCCCTCGATTTCAAGGCCGGTGCCCCGATCATCTCCGACAACGGGGAGATGAACCTACGTAAGGCGCGTCATCCGCTTCTGGAGAGGGCATTGAGAAAAGAGAAAAAGGAGATTGTGCCGGTCTCTATCCGTCTGACCCCGGCCAAGCATATTCTTTTGATCTCAGGTCCTAACGCCGGCGGCAAGTCGGTGTGCCTCAAGACCACGGGGCTTTTGCAGTACATGTTCCAATGGGGAATGCTGATCCCGACTTCCGAGACTTCGGAACTTCCTGTGTTCGACAGGATCATGGTCAGCATCGGTGACGACCAGAACATCGAGAACGACCTCAGCACCTACAGCTCGTTCCTGGACGACATGAAGACGATGCTGGCCAAGGCCGATGACAAGACCTTGATATTAATAGACGAGTTCGGTTCCGGAACCGAGCCTGCCGCCGGAGGAGCCATCGCCGAGGCAATCCTCAGCGAGATGGACAAGAGAGGTGTCTACGGGGTCATCACGACCCACTACACGAACCTCAAGCTCTACGCCTCTGGTTCAGACACCGGGGTCATCAACGGGGCGATGCAGTTCGACGCGGCCAAGATCCGGCCTCTGTTCAAACTGGACATCGGAATGCCTGGGAACTCGTTCGCCTTCGAGCTGGCCCGCAAGATGGGCCTCCCGGAAAGCATTGTGAAGGATGCCGAGGCAAGAGCCGGAGAGGAGTTCGTAGGAATGGAGAGGAACCTGCGCAAGATCGTGCGCAACCGCCGTGCCCTGGACGAGAAGCTCCAAAGGATCAAGAACACAGACAAGACTCTGGAGAACATCACCGAGCGCTACCAGAAAGAGCTTGAAGGGCTGAAGCAGACCAAGAAAGAGATTCTGGACCAGGCCAAGAAAGAGGCTCAGGAGATCGTTCAGGGAGCCAACAAGACGGTGGAGAACACGATCCGCACGATCAAGGAGTCACAGGCGGACAAGGAAAAGACCTCCGATGCCAGAAAAGCTCTTCAGGATTTCGTATCCTCTCTCCAGACCAAGAAGGAGAACGATCGAAAGAACCACGATGACTACATAGAGAAGAAGCTCAAGCAACTGGAAGACAGGAAGATGCGCCGCAACGCCCGCAAAGGGAAGCCTCAGGACGATGGACAGGAGCAGGCCACGGAGCAGTTCAGAGGTGGAGCGCTGAAGGTCGGCGAGAAAGTGCGGATCAAGGACAATGGCATGGCCGGTGAGGTCATCCGTGTTTCCAACAAAGCAGTGACCGTCGCCATCGGCAACATCACCAGCAAGATGCCTCTCGACAGGGTCGAGCGGATCTCTTCCAATGAATATAAAGCAGCGGTGCGGGAGAACATCAAGCCTCGGGCCGCCCAGGATGATTCAGGCCTGCGTGAGCGCAGACTGGCGTTCTCTCCTGAACTGGACGTGCGTGGAGAGCGGGTTTCTGACGCTCTGGACATCGTTGTCCACTACATCGATGACGCCATCATGCTGAACATCGGCTCTGTCCGAATCATCCACGGCAAAGGCACTGGAGCGCTGCGGGACGAGTTACAGAAATACCTCCGGACCATCCCCGGTGTCTCTTCCGTACACGACGAGCAGGTACAGTTCGGAGGATCCGGAGTGACAATCGTGACATTAGGATAAACTCTTGATCTCAAACTATGAAAGACTCTGAAAAACGGATGACCCCACGGATGAGCCTGGGACGGAGGGGCGAGGATGTCGCCTGTGGTTTCCTGTCCGGTAAAGGGCATACGATAGTCGAAAGAAACTACCGTTCGGGACATCTTGAGATCGACATCATCACTTTGGACAAGGATGGTGTGCATTTTGTGGAGGTAAAGAGCCGTGTGGCGCCGGTCGCTGTCTCCCCAGAGGAGAACGTGACGGCAGCCAAGCAGAAAAAGGTGGCGGATGCGGCGCTGAGGTACCTGCACACGTCGAAGGACAAGAGGCTTTCAGCAGACCTTGAGGTCAGTTTCGATGTGGTGGCGGTGACTTTCGACGGAGGCGGGGAGATTGTGGAATGGTTCCCGAACGCCTATTATCCGATGTACCTTTGACCGTATGATTGAAGAACATATTGCTAAGCACCAAGATATGAGTTACAATAACCGATACTGCATCATCATGGCCGGCGGCACTGCCAACCATTTCTGGCCGGTAAGCAGAGAGTCCAGACCTAAACAGTTTCTGGACATAGCCGGAACAGGAGATTCCTTTATCAGAAGCACCTATGAACGTTTCTCAAGGATCGTACCCTCAAAGAACATCCTCGTGGTCACCCTGACCAGATTCTCCTACCTGGTCCGGGCCCAGATCCCCGAGCTTCCCGAAGAGAACCTGCTTCTGGAACCCTATGCCCGCAACACGGCTCCATGCATCGCCTACGCCACCTACTGCATCCTGAAACGTGACCCGGACGCGACGGTGATCGCCACCCCGGCAGATCATATAATAAAGGATGAGGCGCGTTTCAAGAGCGCGATGCTCAAGATGATGGACTATGCCGAGAACAACTCCGCCCTCATGACCCTCGGAATCCACCCGACGGAGCCCGACACGAGCTACGGCTACATTCAGGCCACGGGAGGCAGGGAGTCCGCCGGCGACGACACCCCGCTCAAGGTCAAGACCTTCACCGAGAAACCCGACAAGGCTCTCGCCGAAGTGTTCTGCAAGACGGGAGAGTTCTACTGGAACTCGGGAATATTCGCATGGAAAGCTTCCGTGATCAGGGAAGAGATGGAAAAGTACATACCCGATGTCACCACCCTGTTCACAGGCTGGGAAGATGCGCTGGGAAGCGACAAGGAGCAGACTTTCCTTGAGAAGGTCTATACAGACTGCCCGAAGGTCTCGATTGACTACGGTGTGATGGAGAAGACCGACCGCGCCTGGCTCTACTGCGGAGACTTCGGATGGTCAGACATCGACAGCTGGGAATCCCTCTACAGCAACATGGACAACAAGACCGCGGACGGCAACATCGTGTTCACGGACAAGTACCTGGCCGACGGCAACGAGGGCAGCATGCTGGTCTGCGGAGACAAGAAGAAGCTCTACGCCATCAAAGGTCTCAAGGACTATGTCGTGGTTGACACAGGTGACGTTCTCCTGATCTGCCCGAAGGACGACAAACAGTTCAAGGACTTCATCTCCGGCCTTGGAATGCCCGACTACGAGGACTTCCGGTAGGACAGCCGTGGCGGCACGGCCTCCTGCGCCCCTAAGCAGACCAGCCATATCGGGTATTCCCTCGACAAGGTGTCCCTTGCGAAGGGCCAGGTCCTGAGGGTGTATTTCTACGAGGAAGGAGGACAACGCGAACTGGTCCTGACCATTGACCAGGCGGACATCAATCACGCGAAGACGGCACTCAAATGACAGAGCTTACACTGAAGCCTGTTTATCAGCGAACCTCAGATTCGCCCTGATTGGGTACTTTCGCACCGTGAACCATGACCTGGCCACGGTGTTTGCGTATCAAACCGGCCGTAATCATACCTGATGAATATTTGGGCAATATGTATTGGACTCTTCGGAGCCAGTGTTATCTCACTCGCACTTTCCTTTTTCATGAGGAAAGCCTACATAGAAGGGAAAAAGGTGAATGAGAACCTGGATCTGGCCTTCTTCGCATTCTTTCTCATGCTGTCCCCCTTCTTCTTGCTCATTGGCCTGTGGACCATTTTACGAGAAGATTTGGCCAAGAGAAAAAGAGCGGGGAGGCCAACTTATGACACGGAAAAAGATGGATGATGGATAGAAGGCGATTAAGCGTATTTCCGGTATAAGACTCCGTTAATCATCTTGGACGTAAGGTCAAATTTGTTTCAATTTGACGATATGTGGCAATTCCTGTTTTTACCTTTGCCAGGTAATTAACATTCATGATCATGAAACGCTTTATTCTTATCGCCTCCTGTCTTTTGTTCTGCCTGTCAGCTTTTTCACAGGGTTTCTATCCAAAGGGCACCGTCAACGCTGAAGGATAGTCCCAGAAAGACTCCCTCCAGATGCAATGATCCCTACGGCGACGGCCAAGACTCCTTCGACCTCACAGCCCTTGCCGGAGACCCGCGTCTTCCCGGTCTCATTGTCACCATCCTGAAGAACTACTTCGGATTCCAGGACAACTCCAAGTTCTGCGCCCACACCTACTGCGAGGTCGATTACTTCCGGAAGGATCCTGAGGATGCTGGGAACAGCGGGTGAAATCGTAGCAGATTGAATCCTCTTTCTCCCATATTTCCACCCTCCGTAGTATTTCAGGTCTATACTCTATTAGCCTGCATTTGCCGCATTTTTCGTATATTTGTGAATTGAAGTTACGAAAAGAGTGTAATTTATTGGAAATGAGCATTGGGTAATCGCTCATAATAGTAATAGGTTACGAATTAGTTAGTTATCTACTGCATTATTCTTCTGTGCGTTGCGTAACCTTCAAAGAACTCTTCGTATGCAAAAGTAACAATAAAACGGGAGATTTAGAAATGAATCTCCTGATTTTTCTTCTCACACAAGTTTTTCCGTAAAAGCGATTTTATCCGTCAGCACACCATCGCCCAAAAAGATTTTGAACGAACGTGTGCCGACTGCCGCATAAGCGGAGAAAAGGGCTTTGCCTCATGCCTAAACAATAGTTTAGACTGATGAGACAAGGCCCCTTTCTTTTGTGCTTATGCCAAAGAGGTGCTTTTACGGGGTTTTGACGATTTTTCTTTTTTCGTTGTCCTTTTGAGCCGGAAGCGGAAAGCCGTGTATGACCGCACATTCCATAAATGGAACAAGCCGTCACTCACGGCAGACAAACCGGGAAGAATGATTTTATCCATCCGACCAAACACGTTTGGCCAAACAGATAAAAACATACTTCCTTGCCGATGGTTTGCTCGGTTTCACGCTACCGGCTATGTTCTTTTCTGTTGGGGATGTCTTTTTCACGGATTTCTCTTTTGAAGTTTTCCTGTCTAATCTGCCTCCACTTCCGTTTACCTCCATTTTCGCGCCTTTCAGTGAGCCGCATCAGGCAGTCATTTTCGTGCTGGGTGCAAAGGTAACTCCGGGATTGTACGGGAAAGCAAGGTCAAGCCTCCTGTTTTCTGGAAAAATCTCCAGCCTTTCGGGTAGTATTTTTCCGAAAAACCTTGCATTCCCTAATCCCTACCTTTTTAAGCACCCGAAACGAAAACGACCGATGCGACAGAAAGACGCATTAAAAAAAATGTCGGATAAACGAGAGGCAGATAAGATAGTTTGAAACTCAACTCCCTCAGCTCTTGAATCCGCATTAAAAAACAAAAAATCAAAAACAAAACGGATATGAGAACGGCAATAGCAACAAAATTCGTGGCATGGGAAGTACCAAGTTTGGAGAACCTGCAAGGCAGCAAGGTGTACGGACTTCGCACCAAACTGAACAATGGTGAGAAATTGAGCCGAGAAGAAAAGGATTGGCTTACACGCAACGTGAACAGCAACACCTATTTCAAGAGCGCAGTACCCTTGCAAGGTTGGATGTTTGACTTTTCCGACATTCTCCGAACCTACATTGTAAAGCAGTATGGACATTGGGCGGAATACAAGGCTACCGACAAGACCGCACTCCGCAGTTTCCTATACGGCAGGATAGACAGCATCGTGGAACTTAACAAATGATACGGCTATGACAGCAACGGTAAATTTCAGACAAATGGCGCAATACATAGGGCTTGCGATATGCACCCTAATCATGCGCACCGCCTTTTGGGTGTCCGGCATCCTTTGGTACATCGTCAGAGAGATAATAAACGGAGTGTTCCGAGTGGCAATAGGGGTAATCGTGGCTATTCTTTCCGTTATCCTGTTCTTCGGCTTCATTCTTTGGTTATTCACCCTTTAATCCCTACCGACATGGCAAAGAGAAGAAGCAAGACAGTGGAGCAACAATGCAGATACTACGAGGTGGGCAACATCTTCGAGTACATGGTGGAAACATACCTCAACGGCAATATGTCCGTGTTCCGTGGACTCTACCACGAACTGAACAAGGACGCACGGAAGGACTTTATAGACTTCCTATTGAGCGAGGTTGAGCCGATTTATTGGAGGGAGATTTTGAAACATACTATTTGACAACTCATAAAAACGACAGCGATATGAAAGGAACAGACCATTTCAAGAGAACGATACAGATGTATTTGGAACAACGTGCGGAGGAAGACACGCTCTTTGCGAAGAACTACCGCAATCCAGCCAAGAACATTGACGATTGCGTAACCTACATTCTGAACTATGTGCAGAAAAGCGGTTGTAACGGCTTCACGGACGGAGAGATATACGGACAAGCAGTACACTACTATGACGAGAACGAGATTGAGGTGGGCAAGCCTATCCAATGCCAAGTGGCGGTGAACCACATTGTGGAACTCACGGCAGAGGAAAAAGCAGAAGCACGTCAGCAGGCAGTCCGCAGATACCAAGACGAGGAACTCCGCAAGTTGCAGAACCGCACCAAGCCGACAAAGGCGAAAACAGAAACCCAAGTTCAACCCTCATTATTTGATTTTGGCTTATGAAACCGAGAAACAAATTTGAAAAAGCAGTTCTTGCCCAAAGCAAGAAACTACGCCCGATAACCCCGATACAGATAAATTGGGCATTCCGTAATTGCGTGGAGCATTATGCACACCGCTTGCCGAAAGGTCGTACCACTTGTATGGATTGCGGTCATAGTTGGGTAATGACGGAGCAGACCGAGCATTGTACGTGTCCCGAATGTGGAGCAAGTTTGAAAGTCTGCCTCACCTATCAGCGCAAGGTAAGACAAAAGCAGTATTTCACAACCCTTACCACAAGCGGAGAATACCAAGTGCTACGAATGTTCTTGCTTGTCGTGGGTATGGAGAAAGGGGTTAATGCCAAGTCCTATGCCCTTGAAATCGGGCAGTATTGGTGGAATGAACAAGGGCGTAAGGCTGTTGTTGCCATTCCACGCACATTGGGATGCTACATCGACACGTTCTCATTCGCTTCTCCTTTTGCTATCCGCAATGACAATGAAGCGTACCGCCATATCTCATATTCCCCGATATATCCAAGATATAAGGTGTTGCCGACGCTCCGCAGAAACGGCTTTAACGGCAATTTCCACGACATTGTACCCACCAAACTAATACCGGCATTATTGTCGGACAGCCGTGCGGAAACGCTGTTGAAGGCAGGGCAATATCCCATGTTGCGCTACTATCTGTACCACTCTTTCAATATTGGAGAGTATTGGGCTTCAATCAAGATATGTATCCGCAACGGCTATACCATTGAGGACGGCTCAATGTGGCGTGACACCATAGACCTCCTGCGTCATTTCGGCAAGGACACAAACAGCCCGAAATACGTTTGCCCTGCCGACCTCAAAGTTGAACACGACAAGTTGGTGGCAAAGCGCAACCTGCAAAGGAAACATGAGTGGACTGAACAGCAACGCAGGAAAGCGATTGAGGACGAGAAACAATATCTGAAAGCTAAGGGCATATTCTTCGGACTTGCCTTTACCGACAGCCTTATTTGCGTCAAAGTCATAGAGAGCGTGGAAGAAATGGCAGAGGAAGGAAGGACGATGCACCATTGTGTGGGCGGTTACCACAAACGAAAAGACTCCCTTATCCTATCCGCCACCATTGACGGAAAACGAATTGAAACGATAGAGGTGTCACTAAAAACTTTTGAGGTGGTGCAGTGTCGTGGCGTATGCAACGAGAACTCCGAATACCACGACCGCATCATCGCCCTTGTGAACAAGAACGCCAACCTTATCCGCCAGCGGATGAAAGCGGCATAATATCGACATCTAACAACTAACATTATGGAAGTAAGATTTGAAAGCATGGTTTTCCTATGGGATGATAAAATCCCCACGATGTTCCTTGAATTTATGAACCTCCTCACTCTTTGTCAGAGTGAGGAGCAATTAAGGGCGAGCGTCAAGGACTTTGCCGAGAAACACGAACTTGACAAGTTCTTTTATTACGGCTTCGGCTCACATCATTTCTACCTGCACCAACGCTATACGAGTAACCCCGAAATAGTGATGCAGAACAGAGTGTTGTCAGTACATTTCTAACCATCTAAAAATAACGATTATGAGTACACGGATGACCATCAACGGAGTAAGCACCTGCACGCAAGCAGGGACAGAGAAATACGAGAAGTCCCAAACGGGTATCGGCAGACGTAAGCGGACACTTATGCAATACGACTACCGCCACACGGACGGGGAATTGTTCTCTTGTGTGAAACCCACGTTAGACGAGTGCCGAGCCGCACGGGACAAGTGGCTGACGGCAAAGGAAAGAAAGGAGGACAAGCGATGAACGAAGTTGCCTACCAAACGCTGATAGTCAAGTTCAGCGAGCCAATCAAGGCATTGGACGGAATGTTTGATGATGCCGAAGCATGGGGAGTTGATACCCTGAAGGGGTGGATAGACAACTATGAAAGTAGCAGATTTACTGCCATTGACAGCCATACGGCAGTCATAACGAGCGAGTATAACATGGAGTGGCTGAAAGAGTGGCTGGAAAGATGCACACCCATAGCCGAGAAAACTGAATTTTGAACGTTGTGGCGGTGTCCGCACCGCCACAACATAACGCCTAAAATACAACGAATATGATAGCGAAGACAATTTTGGAGCAGATAGGTGGCAGACGCTTTGCCACCATGACGGGAAGCAAAGACTTCATAGACATGGGCAACGGCTTACGCATGAGCCTTGCGAGGAACAAGACGAGTGCCAACCGCCTTGACATCATCTATGATGCAGGGGCAGACCTCTACAATATGCGCTTCTACCGCAGGACGTTCAGCAAAAAGACATTCGAGTGCAAGACGAAAGACATAGAAACGCACGAGGGGATATATTGCGATATGCTGGAGGAAATGTTCACGATGGTGACGGGGCTTTACACCCGTTTTTGAACGATGGGCGGCGAAAGCCGCCTACTTTCTTTCAGTGAGCATGATGGCGGACAAAGAAAGTAGCAAAGAAACCTTTGTTCCAATCTTCGATAAAATTCTTATTTGAATATGTAAAATTAGCCATAAAAGGCTAATTTTGCATTGTTATTTTTTTGTATATTAATATGAATATAGAAGATTTACAACTAATTGTAGAAACAATATATCAGCACAATCCATCTGCATATAAACGAGGAGGAGATGTTGAGTTGTTGAATTCTCATATAAAAGCGATGCAACATCTGAAAGAGGTCAATAAAATACATTATAAAGAATATAATTTGACTGATTTAGAAGCATTAAGTATCGTCATCCTTGAAGGCTTTGGTAGTTCTCGGTTCATACAAGAACCTCTGTATAATAGGCGTAAATTGAATGCCTTAACAGAAGTTTTAATCCAAAACTTAGATAGTGCATTAAGAAAAGCTCCTAAAAATACTCACCCTGTGTTATATGCCAATGATGGTTTTATGCGTGGTAATAATAGGATTGGAGATATTTTTACCGTAAATGGCTTTTTTACGACATCAATAGATGATTTTGATAATGCTCATTCTATAAAATGGATAATTGAGCCTTTACCGGAAGGTCAAACAAAAGCTTATGAAATATATAAAATATATAATCATGGAGAGGATTGTCCGTATCCTGAATATCAAGTGGAATTTGAAAGAGGAACAAAATTTGAGATAACTGACATAAAGAAAGGCAAAGAATATAATGTAGTTCATATAAAAGAACTGCCATCTCAAACTATCTGATAGCAGCAATATATTAGAAAATCCGATGAAGTTGCGGCTTCATCGGATTTTCTTTTGTCAGGTACTTATTATTTATGGTACATACAACAGTGCAAACTCCGCCTTTCTCCGTTTGAGCAGCATGGCGTGCCGTTTCCCCTTGTAGTTGCAGAAAGCGATATACTCCCGATAGATGTTCCTGTCGCCCGCCTCCAACTTTCGGATCAGCGTGCTTTTGGGAATCTTTCCGCTACCCAAAAGTCGATATGGACCGACATTGTAGGCGAGCGTGGCAAGCAGAAGCGAATCCTTCCCGAACTGCTGGAACATCGCGCAGAACTTCCGCAGGTCTTTTCGCAGAAGCGCGTCCGCCTGCCGCTTCGTCATGGTGCGTGCCGAATACCTTTCCCCCGGCTGCAACCGATGTCCATATCCTACATACGGGTGATGTTTTTCCGAATGCCAGCCCTCAAAATACTTCGTGCATCGCACCGCCCTCTCGAAAAGCGGCAGCCGGTAGATAGCCGCCTGCCCGTCCGTTCCCTCATGGCGTCTGTTCCGTGCGGACACGGAACAGACCGCCAGAAGCGAACAGAGGATAGCCATGAATACACGCATCATCGTGTAAGGGGCTTGAAGTTCCCGATGGGGACAACAGTGATAACCCCGTCATCCTTCACGTTTCGGTTGTTGAAGTCAAATTCCAACTCGTAGGAGTTGCTGAAATTGTCCTCCACTACCACGATGAAGTTGTGCGCTTCCTCACCCGCCGCCGTGTAGTACAGCCGGAACTTCTCGTTTTCAAGCAGGTAGCGGTCATTGGGCAGGAACGTGATTCCGTTGTCCATTTTCAGCGTGCCTTCCCCCTCGAACTGGAAATACCGGATGGTGTAGAGGGTGTTGGCGAAGTCGCCTGTCTTTTTCAGCTCACAGCGGATTTCAACCGTCTGCCCCTTCGTCACCTTGTTCGGCACGGGCATGGTTTCCACCGTGAAGGGATAGGATTGCTGTATGTCCATGTCGTCGTCACACGATACGAGCGTGAGCGACACGGCAGCGAACAGGCAGAGTGCCAACGTCTTGAAGATTGATATTCTCTTGTTTTTGTTGTTCAGTATGTTCATTGTCATTTGATTTTTAAGTTATTGTTCTTTTTTGGTTGTCAGTTGCAGATACTCGTTCAAGTCCTTGCAACCGTCATAGAGAGCGGAACGGTCATAGACACGTTCTCCATAATGTCCTTTCAGCGTTTTCAACGTGCGCCGTCCGGCTGCGTCATGGTCGAGATAACAGTCTATGCACCCGCAGCCGTCCAGATACCTCATTGCCTTTTCCACGTTGGCAACAGAGTTCAATACGAGGCACTCACCCTTTTCCAATCCGAACGTGGCAGCAGAAAGAAAGTCCATGAAGCCTTCAAAAACGCTGCACACGTCAGCCGGAGAGCCTTCCGCCTTGACCAGCGACACATCTTTCGGAGGCACGCATCCTTTGAAGAAGCGGCTGCGGATCTCATATCCACCCGCCACGTTCGGGAAACCGACGGCAAAATATCGTTTGCCACGCACACAGTAATTCAGTCGGCAGCAGTAGCGTGATGCGACAACGTAAGGAATGCTCCGTTCCGCCAGATAGTCTGTCAGTGGAGAACGAAGCAGAGGGACGGCTTCCACTCCCTCAAAGGCAGGTTCTGTCTGCTTCGGAATGTAGGTCGGTTTGTCAAACTCTGCAATCTGCATATTAGAGGTTCCCGCTATAAACTTCACTTGTTCCATGAAGTCGCCACTTCCGATAAACTCCCCGGCAAGCGTGAAGATGTCACCACCTTTGCCCAGACCGAAGTCGTACCAGAGCTGTTTCGCCACGTTCACACGGAAAGAGGGCGTGCGCTCGCCCCTATACGGGGCGATATACCACAGCTCGTTACCGCTCCTTCTGACAGGCTCATGCCCCAGCCGTGCGAGA